>ERZ1643246.2016-NODE-2016-length-20522-cov-10.124249_pt1 | contig 20522 bp, 22 predicted proteins | sample MGYA00579265_ERZ1643246 | MGnify/ENA primary metagenome ERZ1643246 (study PRJEB29033, sample SAMEA4952261) | chicken gut metagenome | biome: Broiler Chicken; feature: Gastrointestinal Tract; material: Caecum | place: Ireland | collected 2018 | study: Broiler...
AAGGAGAAGAGGAAAATGGCAAAGACATATTTTACATTAACAGGGACAAGGCATTATTTCGGGGCGTATTTCCTGAAGAAAGGGATGCGGGTCGAACTGGAGAAGGAGCCGGACAACGAGCATGATAAAGAGGCGATCAAGGTAAATCTGGAAGGGCTGGGAAAGATCGGGTATGTGGCGAACAGCACCTATACAGTGCTGGGAGAGTCCATGAGCGCGGGACGGCTGTATGATAAGATCGGGGACAAGGCTGAGGGGAAGGTTGTGCTGGTGACAGAACGGGGCGTGCTGTGCAAGGTGTGCAAGAAAAGCCTTGCAAAACAAAACGGTCAGCCAGCAGACTGAACGGGGATTGAGCTGAACAGGGATTGAGCTGAACAGGGATTGAGCTGAACAGGAATCAGGCTGAACGGGAACCGGGCTGGATTGGTATCGGGCTTGTGGATTGAAGCCCTGCATGCTAACATAGAAGCATAGATGTTTGGAAGGGATGAAAGCCATGAGACTGTTTGTTGCTATCCAGTTATCGGATGAGATGAAAAAGGCGCTGGTCGCCTGTATGCATGACCTGAAGAAGCAGGGTGTGGAAGGAAATTATGTGCCGGCGCAGAACCTGCACCTGACGCTGGCGTTTATCGGGGAATATGAGGATCCGGCGAAGGTGAAGCGGGTCATCGAAAACGTGCCGCTGCCGCAGTTCCGGCTAAGCCTGTCGGAGAAAGGGAACTTCGGGAATCTCCTCTGGGCGGGAGTAAAAGGGAACCAGAAGCTGAAGATGTATGTGAAAGATCTGAGGGATGCGCTGAGGGCGGCGGGCATCCCTTTTGATGATGATAAGTTCATTCCGCATATCACGCTGATCCGGAAAGCGGCGGCGAAGAAGGCGTATCAGGTGCGTCTGCCCAAGGCGGAGATGACGGTGAGGAAGGTGTCGCTGATGAGGTCGGAGATGAAGAATGGGAAAACGGTGTATCGGGAGATGTGAGATGAAAGCAGATTATATTAGGAGATAATCGGAGGAGTACAGATGAAAGCATATCAGATCAAGATTATTTTGAAAAACTCAAAACCGCCGGTATGGAGACGGTGCCTGATTCCGGCGGGGATCACATTTTCGCAGCCGGCGCTGATCCTGGAAGATATCGTAGAATCGGAAAGGTGCGACGGGTATGAGTATGAGTTTTACCAGGCGGGGATCCGTGTGCGGGAATGGAAAGAGGGAGAACGTCAGGCAGCGACATATTACTACGATTTTCAGTGTGCTTCCGATACGTTTATCGACAGCCTGGCGGACAAGGAGGCATGGTTTACCTTCCGGCCGGGAGATGGAAGCGAGTACAGAGCCGAGATTGAGAAACGTCTTTCTGAGGCTGTCGGCTATCCAGCTATTATTAAGGAAAAAACAGGCCTGCAGGCATGCGGTTGGAGAGATGCTGATACTGTAAACCGGGAGCTGGAGCAACGGTATCCGATCCAGTACGGCGAGCCGGATTACCGGACTTTTGAAGAGCTGCGGGAGGATGTAGAGCATTCTAACAGGGGACTTACCGGAGCTTGCAGCCCGAGAGATAAGACGGATAGAAATAATCCGTCCGGCAAAACGGTGATGCAGGCGTTTGCAGATATAATTATGCAGCGCTGTACCAATGAGCTGAAAGAGAAATTAATGGAAGAGACAGAGCGCAGAGAGGAAGGAGGCGATGCGGATCTGAATCTTCTGCGGAGCATGCTGGAAGATGCGGCGTGGCAGATGAAACGGGATATCATGGAGGAAATCCTCGGGCGCGATGTGCAGAAAGAGGAGTCCCGGCATCCGGATATCAAAGGATTCCTTCTTGAAGAGACAAAAGATACGCTGCGGGAGATGGCGGAGGACCTGCATCTGACCCGTTATAAATCTCTTGATAAGAACAGTCTGGCAGAGAAGATCAGAGACGAGATACTGAAACCGGAGGTCATGGCAAAGCGGATGCTGCTTCTCAGTGATGCTGAGATCCGGGAGTTTGAAAAGGCGATAACAAAGGAAAACGGTTATTATCCGGACCGGAAGGAAATGGAGAATCTGGAGAAGCTGTATGACCTTACTTATGTGATGCTTTACAGCGATGATTATGCAGAGGTCCCGCGCGAGGCTGCTGAGATATATAAGACGATCAATACGCCGGCATATCAGGAAGAGCGGCGCGGAACATACTGGCTGTATCACTGTCTGATGATGGTGGATCTGCTCTATGCGTGCGCGCCGGCGGCTGTTGTCTGCCGGATGATGAAAAAATGTCTCGGCCGTAAGGTGAAGCGGACAGAATTGGAAAGTCTGTGGGAAAATGTACCGGATGAATTGAACCCATGCGTGCTGCGGGGCGACAGGGTGATTGTGAAAGAGACACTGAGGGACAAGCTGTATCTGAGCATTGAAGCGTCGCAGGGAGAGAAAAAATTTTATATTCCGGATCCAGATGAGATTGTGGAGTACACAGAAAACGGGTATCCGGTATCTGACCCTTATTACAGCAGGTTGAAAACATTCTTTGTCGAAGAGCTGGATATGGATCTGGATGAAGTGGAAGAATATATGCCGGTAATCTGGAACCGTGTGAGCATGGGGAATCCCCTGGCGGATATCATGGAGATGCTTGACGGACAGGGGATCGTATTTCCATCGGAAAAGGCAATGAGGAAATTCGTTTCACTTATGACGGACATCAATAATCATACAAGGATGCTGTCAAACCGGGGATGGACGCCGAATGAAATGCTCCGCCAGATGCCGACAGCGCCTGGCGGGCGAAAGCCTACAATCGTGCCTATGAGCAGCGAGGCTGCCAGAATGCTCGGTGAGGCGGCGGATGAACTGAAAAAAAGAGGCTTCGGCGTGGATCTCGACAATCATGCGGATGAGATAACGACAATGTCCATGCCGGATGGGATATCAGGTAAGACAGTAGTCGGAAAGAAGAAGGTCTACCCGAATGATCCGTGTCCGTGCGGAAGCGGAAAGAAATATAAAAAGTGCTCCGGGAGAAAAAATTGACCGCGCGGTCTGGTTTTGGAGTGGGTTCATAATCGGACCAATGGTATCGAAATATATAAAAGTAACGGAGCATCGCTGAGCGACAGGTGATCAGATTGAGAGAAGAAATATTTCAGTATGTAAAGAAAAAATATAAAACAGTACCGGACTATCCGTTCCGTACCGCTCCGACATATCCCGTCCTGCGACACGCGGACACCCGGAAATGGTTCGCGCTGATCATGGACGTCCCGCGGGAGAAGCTGGGCTTAAAGGGAACGGAATATGTGGATATCATTAATGTGAAGCTGGGAGATCCGATGCTGGCGGATATGCTTGTCCGGCAGCCGGGATATTTCTACGGTTATCACATCACCCGCAGCAGCTGGATCTCCATCCTGCTGGACGGGACGGTTCCTTTTGCAGAAATCTGCCAGTGGATCGACGAGAGCTATGCAGTGACAGCTTCGAGAAAGAAGAAGCAGAAGATCCGGCCGCCGAAGGAATGGATCGTGCCAGCGAATCCGAAGTATTATGACATCGTGCATGCTTTTGACGATGTTCGGGAAATCGACTGGAAGCAGGGCAGGGGAATCAAAGCCGGAGATACGGTGTTCATCTATGCGGGGGCGCCGGTGTCGGCAATCCTGTATAAATGCAGGGTAACGGAGACAGATATCCCATATGAGTACAGCGACCGGGATCTGACGATCACGGCGGTGATGAAGATCAGGCTGCAGAAGAGATATGAGCCGGATGAGTTTACGTTTGGAAAACTGAAGGAAGAATATGGGATTTATGCGGTCAGAGGGCCGAGAGGGATACCGGAGGAGCTGAGTGAGGCGCTGAGATAACAGGAGGCAGGAAATGAAAGTGCTTGTGATACCGGACATTCATCTGAAACCATGGATGTTCCGGCAGGCGGGAGAAATTATGGAAAAAGGAACCGTGGAACGGGCGGTATGCCTTATGGATATTCCGGATGACTGGAATCAGGAATATAATCTGGAACTGTATAATGAGACATTCGACGCTGCGATCGCATTTGCAAAGAAATATCCGGATACGCTCTGGGTATATGGAAACCATGACCTGTGTTACTTGTGGGATGAGCGGGAGAGCGGGTACAGCCCGGCTGCGGCGTACACAGTTGTGAAGAAGCTCGAAGAGCTGAAATCCGCGCTGCCGGAAGGAAATGAGATTCGATATGTCCAGAAGATAGATAATGTGCTTTTCTGCCACGGAGGGATTACAGATTATTTTGTGAAGAAAGTGGTGCCGGTGTCAAAATATGATGATGTGGATGAAGTGGTGAGGATCATTAATGGGCTGACTCGGGAGTATATGTGGAGTAATGTATCGCCGATCTGGTACAGGCCGCAGTATACGTCGGGGAAGATGTACGGGGAGGATAAGATCCTGCAGGTGGTGGGACATACGCCGGTGGAGGAGATATACAGAGAGGGGAATGTGATATCGTGCGATGTGTTCTCGACGTATAGAGATGGGAGAGCGATCGGGACGGAAGAGTTTGTGGTGGTGGAGACGGAGAGATGGAGTAGGAGAGGAGTAAAATAAAGCGACGGAGAAGAAAAGCACTTTTTAAAAGACATGATGAAAAGAATGAGTATTATAAATACTGTAAAAGGATATTATCTGCTGAAATTTGTTAGTACACATTTCCTGTCTCGCTGGAGAAGGGAGCACCCTGTGGCGCCGGATCCAGTAGATGCTTATTTTACAAGGAATTTGCGGGTTCTGATTTTTTGCCTGGAGATGTTAAAAAGCATCATTTTCAAAGAAAAGGGTGTAGTAAAATAACTGTGAGAGCTTTGGAGATGGCATTTTGATATGGCGAAAGTAAGAAGTTGAATTGATAAGGTAACAAATTTAGAATATAATTAAAGTAGTGTTTCTAGATCAAGAGTTTTTGGAGGTTAAATATGAGTTTGTTAACAAACAGAGCATTAGACATTGAACTTTCAGATGAAGAGTTATGTGAAGCAATAGGGTATTTAGCTACACCGGGTAGAATGCGCATTGAAGCACAAGTCCCATATGGAAAAGAAGAAAGATTTGAAAGAGAATATCCGGGACAACGCTATGATAAGATGTTACCAAGTTCGGATAAACAAAGTTTTCAATTACGAATCATGTTGAAAAATCGAAAAAATTGTCCGGCCTATCTGGAACGGGAAATTACAGCCGGGGGTGGGAATAATACTCCGGGGTGCATTTCTAGAGGGCGGTTTGTAGAACGTTTAGTGGGTGAGTTTGGCTTTAGATTTTCAACCGATTGCCAGGATGTGAATCAGATCCGAGCGAATATTCAGCGTAAATTACCGGGCTATCTGAGTAAATTTGACGATGGTTACAATATTCCAATGGAATAGAAGATGAAGTGTAACAGTTCAGCCTTCCGGCTAAACTAAAAAGAAAAAGTGACGAAATTTTACGGAGGCTAAGAAAGAAGTTATCCACAGAAACAGTCAGGATTTCGGAGAGGTATTTTGTGCAGATCCATTTCTGAATGCTGTTGTGGATAACTTTTTTTCAATCTGGCTTTTTTGTTTTATAACAATGAGAACTATCCCTTTTCTTATATTGGAACCCGAAAGTTATCCCCCGTCATTTTGACGGAGTTTGGTTCCCGGCAGATTCGCTTTTTCTTTTGGTTTCTGCTATAGTTGTCCTATCAGGGATCAAAGGAGGCAGTCATATATGGCGGGTAATTATGAAAAAAGTATCTATAACCAGCTCATGGATGTTATGGCACGCCTGGATTCTGTTGAAGCAAAAAACAAACGCGAAGTCTCGCAGCTGCATGAAGAAATAGCGGACCTGAAAGAAGAAAACATGGAGCTGAAAAAAGAGAACAAACTTCTCCGGGAGGATAACGCCCGATTGAAAAGTATTATTAATAACGACAGTTCAAACACTTCTCTCCCGCCATCTTCAGACAAGCCAGGAGAAAAGCCTGCAAATACTTATAATGGCCGGGCGAAAAGCGGCCGGAAAGCAGGAGGACAGAAAGGGCATAAAGGAACCACGCTGACAAAAGAGAGTGTGGAAGAAAAGATCCGGAGCGGGAAATGCCGACATGAGATCCGGGCGGTCGGTGACCCGTCAGGGAAAAAGTATGTCACAAAATATGTCATTGACCTGGAAGTGGTGCCAAAGATCACAGAAGTCCGAATTTATCCGGATAAGGATGGGCGCATCCGGATACCGCCCGAATACCGGAGTGATGTAACTTACGGGCCGGATGTCCGTGCGCTTGCAGTATCCCTGTACAGTGAAGGGGGGATGTCGAATGACCGGATCGCGGCATTCCTGAACGCAGCCAGCGGAGAAGAACTGGGTCTTTCCGAAGGGAGTGTATACGCATTCTGCCGGAAACTGGCGAAGGTGTCGGAGAAAAGTATCCGGAACCTGGAAAACCGGCTTCTGAACCAGGGAGTTGTTGCAACAGATGCGACCCCGGTGACGGTAAACGGGAAGCAGAATTATATCCGGAATTTCAGCATAGAAGATACCGTTGTATACCGTGCGATGAAAAGCAAATCGATCCCGGCATTAAAAAAGCTGGATTTCCTGCAGCAGTATACTGGGACGCTGGTCCACGACCATGAAACAGCGCTGTATCATTTCGGGACGGAGCATGGGGAATGCAACGTCCATATCCTGCGGTATCTTCGGAAGAATACAGAAGAGACCGGGAACGAATGGTCGGAAGAGATGGCTGTACTGCTCAATGAAATGAATCGGGAGCGGAAAGTGCTGTTGGGAGAAGGCGTTTCATCTTTTTCCGAAGAGAAACTATCAGGATACGAGAGGAAATATAAGGAGCTGATAGCAAAGGGGCGGAAAGAGAACAAGGGAACGGCACACCAGTTTGCCCGCGCAGATGAGAAGAAACTGCTGAACCGGATGGAAAAGTACCGTCATAACCCTCTGCTGTTCCTGTATGATTTTGCAGTCCCATTTGACGATAATATGAGTGAGAGGGATCTGCGGAAAGCGAAGAATCGGGAGAAGATGGCAGGAGGGTTCCGAAAGGAAAGTGGAAATGAAATGTACTGCGCAATTCTGACGGTTATTGAAACGCTGAAAAGAAGGAAAATGGGAATGATTGAAAATTTAAAGAAACTGTTCATGGGCACACCGGCTATTTTCTAGCCGGTGTAAAACCCGTGGGTTCAGCCGGAAGGCTGAACTGTTACGATGAAGTGTAGAAGGCGGTAAAGAACGCCTTCTATTTTTGGCATTTTTTTGGTACACTATATTTTGATAATTATATTTGTGAATCAAGAGATATGCGAACAATATTATGCACAAAGTACATTGTACATAACATGGATAAATTTTGTGATGCTAATGTTTTTGTAATAAACTCATGGGATATGTAGGGGAAATTATAAAAAACGATGGGCATGGACTAGTGGTAAAGAAAGGTTAATTTTATGTCGAATAATTCAATTTTAAATAATGCAAAATATTCGAATAATACCGATGAATGGTACACGACATATGAAACCATTGAAGAAGAATTGATTCATTATGAAAATCAGTTTAGAGGGAAAGTGGTTTTATGTAATTGCGATGATCCGTTTGAGTCGAATTTCTCATACTATTTTATGAGAAATTTTAATAGACTAGGAATTAAAAAGTTAATCTGTACGTCATATAGTGAGTCAAGAATAGATACTATTAAGGATAATGTTCAAATGGTTTTGCCGCTGACAGATGAAGATGGCGCGCCGTTAACATCAAAAAATGGCTTTGTTCTTGAAATTTCAAATATGCCGGGTGAAAGTGATAAAGAAATTGATGATGAAACAATCAGACGGGTTCTTCAAAAAAGGGGACGAGTAAAAAAACTAAAGGGTAATGGAGATTTCCGTTCCGATGAATGTATAAAATATTTGAAAAAATGTGATATTTGCTGTACAAACCCACCATTTAGTTTGTTTACAGAATTGTTCTCTTTGCTTGTAAAGTATGATAAACATTTTTTGCTTATCGGGAATCAGAATGCTATAACATATAAAGAAATATTTCCGTACATTAAAGAAAATAAGGTATGGGTAGGATATCGTTTTGGGGATATGGCTTTTCGCGTTCCAAACGATACGGAACCAAGGAAAACACGATTTTGGATAGATGATCAAGGGCAGAAATGGCGTAGTTTGGGAAATGCTATGTGGTTAACAAATCTTGATATTCCAAAGCGGCACCAGGAACTTAAACTTACTCAGTTATATGATGCAGATGAATATCCAAAGTATGATGATTTCGATGCTATAAATGTAAGCAGAGTAGCCAATATTCCGAAAGATTATGATGGGATAATGGGGGTTCCAATAACTTTTTTAAAGTATCATAATGGTGTACAGTTTGAGATAGTAGGAGAAGCAAATCATGGATCAGATAATGAATTTGATTTATTTAAGCCAAGGATAAATGGTAAAGAACTGTTTAAAAGGATACTGATCCGAAAAATAAATCATAAGGTGAATAATCATGAATTTTAAGGTATTAGATCTTTTTTGTGGAGCTGGAGGTTTTTCATATGGTATGGATAAGAATCCACATTTTCAAACGGTTATAGCGCTTGATTTTGATGAAAAAGCAGCGGATACATTTAAAAAAAATATGCCACAGGCAGAGGTTGTTATTGGAGATATAACAGATATATCTGTAAAAGAAAAAATTATTAATTTATCAGAAAAAGTCGGAGTAAATATGATAATCGGCGGACCGCCTTGTCAGGGATACTCTATGAAGGGGAAAAAGTTAGGTTTAAAAGATCCTAGAAATTTCCTGTTCCGTGAGTATTTAAATTTAGTTAAAGCTTTACAGCCTAAAGTTTTTGTGATTGAAAATGTTAAAGGGCTTTTACTTGCATCAAACGGATGGTTTAAAAAAGAGATACTCAAAGCAATAGAAGAATTGGGATATACTGTTGAATATGGGATACTGAATGCAGCAGATTTTGGGGTTCCGCAAGCTAGAGAAAGAGCAATTTTTATATGCTGCAAAGAAAGAACAATCTTTCTTCCAAAACCATGTGGGAAAAAGAATGTTACAGTTCGAGATGCTATTGGAGATCTTTCATATCTTGAATCAGGAGAAGGTGAATTTGAACAAGAGTATTCCACAGAAGCTCAATCAGAATATCAGAAGCTTATGAGGAAAGGCAGTAAAAGATTATATAACCATAAAGCATCAAATCACAAACAAGTGGCAATAGAAAAATTGAAATTAATCCCACCCGAGCAAGGAAAAGAGTTTTTGCCATCGGAGCTGCACGGAAATCAAAAATTCAAAACAACATGGGGCAGACTGAAGTGGGATGAAGTATCACCGACAATTGATACGAGGTTTGATGCTTCGTCAAATGGAACAAATAATCATCCATATTTAAATAGGGCAATAACTCCTAGAGAAGCAGCAAGAATACAATCGTTTGATGATAAGTTTATTTTTTATGGTTCAAAAATATATGTAAGAAGGCAAATAGGAAACGCAGTACCACCGTTACTTGCCAAAGCTATTGCAGATCAAATAGATAAGTCATTTGTAGATGAAGATGAACAAGAGAAGTAAAGGGATTTGTTATAGGAGAGAAGAAGAATGAATACGGAAATGGCATATTTACTTGGAATGATTACTGGTAATGGAGAAATACAAAGAGGAGTGACAGAAACAACAGTAACGATTGACATTCCGCATAAAAAGTTAGAGACAGAATTTCAACATGATGTAGGAATATATGTTAGAGCAAGCATTACAGATATCCGAGAGGTACTCGAACCATTGCTGGGAACAGCTTTAGCATTTACTCAAAATGCCAATGTATCATTACTTTCATTTAGAAAGCCAAATGAAGATTATCTTATGAGGGAAATATTACGTTATGTAGGTAGCGCGACATCATCTGATAATGTGAGAATCGCTCCAGAAGTGTTTACCTTTACTTATGATGAGAGAAAGCAGTTTGTGAAAGGCTTTGCTGATGTCACCGGATATATCAGACGAAGTAATTATGCTTTTTCAGAACCAAATTATCGAGTGTATTTTGAGATTCCACATAATTGGAAACTGGTAATAGATTTCTGTAATTTATTAAAAAGTATTGATGTTCCAGTGCAGGCGATCGATTGGGCACATCCCAATATGCGAGACGGAAACCTTAAAAAATATAATGAAGGGAAGCCAGATTTTTGGAAAAAAGAACATCAGGTAAAGATTTGGGCTTTAGAGTATCAACCTGTAGGATTTGTGGTAATACATAAGCAACAGGCATTAGATTATTTTGCTGAGGAGCAGAAGAAACCATATGTGATGGCGGGGAAAGATGCTTCATCACGTCTGCACAGATACTATTGGGAATTAAAACAAAAAATACGAAGAAAACCTCATCATCCAGGCGAAGATGACGATTTTATACCTGAAGAAATCAGGGGGAAACATTATGATAGTTGGACAGATATTGCTAGAGATTTAGGATATGGAGAGAGTGACGAAAAATGAAAGAGGAAGACTTATATGAGCCAATGCGAATTTGGCTTGAGCAATATGTAAAAGATAAATATAAAAAATATAGTGTTATTGCAATAGATGCTCATGCGGAGCGACTGGATAGAGTGCTTAATAAGTATGGCGTAGTAAATGAAATGGCTATTGGAGTAGACATACAGATAGATGTATTGGCTATTGCAAAAAAGGGGATAGATACAAAATTATTCTTTATTGAGGCAAAAAAGACACGGCTTACCCTTAGAGACTTAGGACAGTTATGGGCATATTGCAAATTGGTTGATCCTGATGAAGCATTTTTACTTACAGCTGGCGATCTGGGAAGCTTAAATAAATTGTTGAATGCATTTAGAAGAGAAGATTTGCTGGATTTTGGAGATGGGGGCAGAATAAAGAAAATGAGAGTTGGTAAGTGGGATGTAATAAAAAATACGGTGGATTATAATTCACTTGTTCCTAAAATATGAAACGGGTGAAAAAATTTAAAAATTGGAGAAATTATAATATATGAATGAAAACTATTGGAAAGATGCTTATCAAGACACATGGGGTAAATCTTCTAAAAGAGAAAAAAGGCTAATGACTTATATAGAAAAAAGTGTAGGTATAAAGTGCTTAGAATCTGGATTAGGAGCAGGAACAACAGCTTATATATCCGGAAGTGCTGCAAAGAATGGATATCAGAAGGGAGATGCAGATTTCCTGGTGGAAGGAACCAATGTGTATATTGAAGTGACAGGGCCATTGGTTAAGACGGTGCATATTTCAGATCCTTTGTGGTTCAGACCTGACAAATTAAACAATGCAATAAAAAATAGTAATCATGATGTCTTTTTGGCTCATCACTGTATGTCTACCGATTTATGGCGAGTTATCCATGTTGATAAGGAATTTAAACAAAGATTCCGAGAGCATCAGTTTGAAACGGTTACCCCTATTATAAGAGGAAGAAGAGAAAGATTTGTTGAGATCGAGACAACAGACAGATGTATAAGACCGTTGGATTATCTCATTGAATATCTTAGAGAAATAAAGAGAATGCAGATGAGGGGATAGAATAAAGAAGGAGACTAGAATATGGTGAAGTATAATATGAGCCGGTTATAAAGACCATTGCTTCATCAGATCATACGTTGCGAATAGCTTTTGTTTCTGGGGAGAATTCGGTACGCAGGATACTATTTTATTATCTGGGGCGGAGAACAGCCATTGGAAAAGCAGAAGACTGACGGAGAAAGGACATGAAGACAGTAAGAGTAGTGGCGGCAATCATCATACACGAGAACAAAATTTTCGCGACTCAGCGTGGATACGGAGAGTTCAAGGACGGCTGGGAATTCCCGGGTGGGAAGATCGAGCCCGGTGAGACGCCGCAGGAAGCGCTTGTGCGAGAGATAAAGGAAGAACTGGATATCAAGGTCGAAGTGAAGGATTTCCTGGAGACGGTGGAGTATGATTATCCGGAGTTCCATCTGTCCATGGACTGCTTCTTCTGTACGATCAGATCAGGGGAGCTGGTGTTGAAAGAACATGAGGCGGCGAAATGGCTGACAGCGGAGACGCTGGAGAGTGTGGAGTGGCTGCCGGCGGATAAGGGACTCGTAGAGGGGATTAAAAGATCTATGCTGCTATAATGACGACAAATGCTAATAATTGTTGTGAGTACGTTGTAAATAGATGGTATTGATACAATAATGACAAGGATATTGTTTACAAAACTGATAAATAGGAAATGGAGATATGGATAGGCTTGATATTTTAAATAGAGATAAATTTGTGGCGGAACTTCTTCAAATAGTAAAAAACATTTCTGATAATAAATCTTCTACTTGTTTCGCGTTAAATGGTGATTGGGGAAGTGGTAAGAGCTTTGTATTAGATATGTTCGAAGAAAAGCTTGCAGAAATACAATCAGAAATTACTTGTACAGATAAGTATTTTGTTATTCGCTATAATAGTTGGCAATACGATTATTACGAAGAACCGCTTGTGGCGATTGTGTCAACCATGATTTCTGAGATTGAAGGAAAAACGAAATTATTCCCGGATAGTCAGGAAAGACAAGAAATTTTAGGAATATTGAAAGCGGCTGGTATTTCCTTGCTTTCTTTGGGAAATACCGTCATAAAGGAAAAAACAGGAGTAGATATTCAAAATGCATATGAAACTGTTTTGAAAGGAGTTAGAAGTGGCGCAGAAGCATATGCAGAAGACCATGAATATGATGTATATTTTGGTTTCAATAAAGTGATGAATAATTTGACTAATCTTTTGGGCAACTTGGCGGAAAGGTATACGGTTGTAATTATAGTAGATGAACTTGACAGATGTTTGCCGGAATATTCAATTAAAGTGTTAGAAAGACTTCATCATTTAACAGAAAATAATAGAAATACAATAACCATTATTTCGATTGATAAGAAACAATTAATGTCCAGTATAAAACAAATTTTTGGTTTTGAGAAACCGGAAAGATATCTCGAGAAGTTTTTTAGTTTTGAAATTAAACTGGATTGTGGAACACCTACTGAAAAAATAATAGATAAATATAGTCCATACATAGATTTATTTGATAAGAATATTTTCCCCTTTGAAGAATCTATAGAGGAATGTTTGCAAAATATTTTTAAGGATATAAATATACGTACACAGGAACAAATTTTGAAAAAAGTGATGTTGACCCATAAATTACTTTATACAGAGAAAAAAGATTATTCTTTTATGTGTATGGAACTCATCCTGGCGGTTATGTTATTTGTTTATAATTATCGGATAGACTTTTTTAAAACTCCGGTAAATATACGTGATTTTGAAAATGTATTTGAATCCTCGAGCAGGGTGCCGCCAGCTTTTTCGACATTCTTTAAAGAAAAATTTGAGCAAATATCGGTAGGGCGTCGACAAAACTTTTCTGATGAACCTATATGTTATATTTTACCGAATAAGACTAATTTATATGGCGCTATTATTTTTACATGGTATTGGATGCATGAAAAAAATAAAAGTATTATAATTCAGCATAAGCAGGGAGATGCATATGAGGTGATTTCTGACAATTATGTAGAATTGGAAAAATTCGTGAAGACAATAAATATAATAAGCTAATGAGAGCTGCATGTTTCCCATGTGCAAGGCTATCTGGTTCTATTAGAAGCTGGATATGTAACTAAAGACGTGATATGTTATGAACAGATTTTCAGAGAAAGACTGGAAGTTATTCCGCAGTAAGATTTCTGACTGGCAGGAAGCGTATATGGAAAAGCTGAACCAGGAATACATTGAGTTGTTGTCAGGAGACGGTTATGCATCGGACAAGTTCTGGGCATTGGAGAAGAGGATCCAGAAGGATAAGAAAGACTGCTGTGTGCAGTGCGGGATGAGCAGATCGAACATGTTTTTCATTCTGGTATCATTGCTAAATGAGGGGGCAATCACATTTGATGATCTGGAAGACTTCAGCGATGATCTAAAAGAAACGATGAAGCATTTTGCTAAATAAAAGTACAGGGTGAGATGGATGACGATTTATTTGTTTGGAGTATCAAATGTCGGAAAAACTACAACAGGAGAGCTTCTGGCAGAAAAGCTGGGATATGTATTTTATGATCTGGACGAAGAAGTGAAAAAATATTTCAATGTTACGCTGGAAGAATTTGTTAATACGGGAACGCTTGAAGAGCGGGATCAGAAACGTGCTGAGGTATTGGAGAAGATTGCCGGAGACAGACATAATAAGGTGGTTGCCGTTACTCCGATTGCCTATATGGATCATATCCGGAAATTTCTGAAACGTAAGAATGTACTGGCAATAGAGCTTCGCGATACTCCGGAAAATATTTTTGACAGACTTGTATTTAGTGATGAGAACGATGTGATATGCCATGATGATGATTACAAAAATGCGCATAGAGATTATTATCTGCGTGACATCAGAGAGGATATCAGATATTATGGAACCTATTCGTTCAGGTCGATCAGAAATAAATTTGATATGGAAGGGCTGGCGCCGGAAGCGGTTGTGGAAAGACTGGTCCATGATTATTATCTTTTGCCGGAATGATCATACGCTTGCACGGATCTGGAAAGGCTATGCATTAAAAAAGAGAAAAATGTTATGAACTATTGGAAAGATTTGTTTCGAGAGCATATCCTCGCCCGGGGGGAAATGTACTATTACGACGGTGCAGTTCAGGATCTTGAGAAAACTGAACACGGCTATCATGCCGTAGTGGAGGGCACGGAGGACTACGAAGTAGATATCGAAATAGAAGACGGGCAGATCTGTGACGTGTACTGCACCTGTCCCTATGCGGACGACGGGAACAACTGCAAACATATGGCGGCTGTGCTCTATGAGATTGAGGAACAGGAAGGCTCAGATAGCCTGACAGAAGGCTTCTCTGGTTCAGAACAGGCGGAAGAAGAGCTGGAGGAAGTTATTGAAAAGATTCCGGAAACGGAACTGCGCTCTTTTGTCAAGCAGCTGGCCGGGCGGGACGATGAGATCCGCAATACACTTATGACCAGATACGCGGTGAAGATAGATGAAAAGCAGATGTGCCGGTTAAAGGAGGGCGTCGACCAGATTGTATGGGAGCACGGCGACAGGAGCGGGTTTATCGATTACCGGAATGCGTGGGATTTTACCCGTGAGATGGACAGCTATCTGGAAGACAAAGCGGATACATTGATGGAACGGAACTGCTGGCGGCAGGCGTTTGAACTGACCAATTATGTTTTCAAGACGATTGGGAATGTAGATATCGATGATTCGGACGGTGGCATATCGCAGGTTGCGAATACATGTTATGATAAGTGGAAAGAAATACTGGAGAACTGTACCGAAGAAGTCAGAGATGAAATGTTTACATGGTTTACAAGCCATCTGGCATGCGATTATGTCATAGATTACATGGAAGAATATATGGAAGAGTTCCTGGCCCATGAGTTCCGAAACCGCGAAATGCTGGAAAAAAAGATGGCGTATCTGGACGAAATGATCGAAAGACAGACGGATTCTACGGATTGTGGAAATATGTGGAGCGCCCGGTACGGCTATGAGAATAATATCCAGAAGCGATTGGAGATTATGGATCAGCTGGGGTATCCGGAGGAAGAGATCAGGGAATACCGAAGGCAGCACTGGAGATTTTCTGCGGTAAGAGGGCTGGAAATTCAGGAGAATATTGAGCGCGGTGAACTGGACGAGGCGGTTCGGATCCTGAAGGAGAGCAAAGAGCTGGACAGTGGATATCCGGGGCTGGTCGCACAGTACAGCAGGCAGCTGATTTCCATATATGAAACACAGGCGGATGAAAAGGCTTGCAAAGAAGAACTGCTGTACTATGTTCTTGAGTGCCCGCAGCATGATCTGGCACACATCCAGAAGTTGAAATCAATCTGTACAGAGCAGGAGTGGGAGCAGTACCGGGAACAGATCCTGCAAAGCCGGAACAGCTGCACTATCCTGTATCCTTTCATGGAAGCGGAAGGGATGTATGAACGCATGCTGGAGTGCGTGCAGAAAGAACCGTTTATCTTCAATGTGGATAAATATGAAAAGGTGCTGAAAAAGAAATTCCCGGAGCAGATGCGGGATATATACATAACATATGTGGATAAACAGGCGGAGAGAACCGGAGACAGAAAACGGTACAGGGAGCTGATGCAGTACCTTAAGAAGATCCGGCGGTATCCAGAAGGGAAAGAAAAGGCGGCTGAGATCGCGGAGAACTGGCGGGCGCTGTATTCCCGCAGGAGCGCTATGATGGATGAACTGCAGAAAGCAGGATTTTAAGGAGAGGAAAAGAAAAATAAAATGGCTGAATGGAAGAATGTTACGGATACTTTTTCGGAGGAGCAGAGACATTATAATGGAAAATATCTGGAAATTGATGAAGTGTATAATGATGAAGTTGAGGTCAGTGTGTTTTCGGCTGATGATGAACCGTATGAAATTTATTTCAGTTATGATAAGTACTATGGAATCGTTTATGCTGAAAAAGAGAAGGTCTATGAAATCCGGGACGAGATGAAACAGGAACTGCAGGCTGAATACGACAAAAGCAGAAAAGTGTCAAATGAATTTATTCGGAAGTTTTCTAAAAAATATGACGTATGCATGCCGAATGATATTTACTTTAATTTTGATATTATGGATTTCTTCTAAGGGAATACCGTACAGTACAAGGATAAACGGCACAGGGACAGGCGGGAAAGTCTGTACAGTATTGGTGCTGATAGCGTTCCCGTTTTGGATAAAATCGTAAGAGGGATGCGGAGTATGGGGCATGTTGTACGGAAAAGGCTTTTTGGATGCGGTGCGTCTATCAAGAGAATAGAATGACTTTATAAAGTGAAAGTGCGAAAATAAAATCAATAATAGCTTTAGAAACAACAGGGAAAGGAATGAGATGGGCGGTATTATTGAGTTTCAAAGTACTATTTCGGTTGAGGAGTTTTGCAGACTGCGAGAGTCTGTCGGATTTCAAAAATTAACAATAAAACAGGCGGAAAAAGTTTTGTCAAATACATCTTTTATTGTAAATGCAGTTTGTGAAGGGAAAAGTGTCGGTGTTGTTCGTGTACTGACAGATAAGGTTACAGATGCATATATAACAGACGTGATCATCAGTCCGGATTTTCAGGGGCGAGGATTAGGAAGGAAGATCATGGATAGAGTATTAGAACAGTTGAATGAATATTCGGTAAGCAGTGTAAAACTGGCGTGCAGCCTGTATGCTAATCCGGGAAAAGAATTGTTTTATGAAAAATTTGGTTTTCAAACACTGCCCAATAATAAGTATGGATGCGGAATGCTGCTTGAATTGAAACAACCATGATATAGACGAGGCCTTGAAAGGTCACAGCCTTGCAAGTCATATATGTATCATGTGTGTATAAACAAGCGTAGAGAATCGGTGGCAGAAAACGGTACAGTGAACTTAGGCGGAGATGCTGGCACTAAAGTAGTGTGAAATGAGCATGACTTTTTTCTCCCCTGCATACATTGTAAAAACGATGTTTGCAGGGGGATTTTTTTGAAAGATTACATTGAGGAAAGAGCCGTGGAGATTGCTGATTATATCATAGAGAATAACGCGACTGTGAGGCAGACGGCGAAGCGGTTTCGGATCAGTAAGAGTACGGTACATAAAGATGTCACAGAACGGCTCCTCCAGATCAACCCCTCCCTGGCGAGAGAAGCGCGCAAAGTCCTGGATATGAATAAGTCGGAGAGGCATATCAGGGGAGGGATGGCTACGAGAGAGAAATATCTGCATCAGCATGGATAAATTTTTCGAAGTATATAAAGGATGAAAAAACAGAAGCAGGTAACTCTTAAAGGAAAATCGCTGCTTCTGTTTTTATGTTTTGGGTGTTATATCTTCTGGAAGAAATTTCATTGAACCACTTTGAGGGCTATATTATAATGAATTTGTAAGATTAGCCGGATAGGAGTGGTAATATGTTTGAAGCGTTAGCTGAAAGTATGACTTCTCTGCTTTGTGATTTGTCACTGGAGAAGGCAGCGGGTAATATAGAGGACAAGCTGGACAGAAAACAGTTATCTGATAAAATACGGGAACAGATTACCAGATATGAGAATGAAATTCTGCCGGGGCTTGATGGAGCTGAACAGTTTGATTTTATAGGCGTAAACCGGTATATAAAAGTTCATCTTTTTGATAAGATAACGGCATGTTTTAATTTACCAGAAAGATATCAGCGGGAGTGCGCAAGAAGGGATTTCATAAAGGCGGCTTATAGCGAGGCAGGGGCGGATACAAATGCTCAGAAAAAGGCAGTATATTGTTACATCCAGATATTTCTCCAGATTGTAGAGGCTCATTATCTTGAAAAAATTGAAGACAAAATATGGTTCCTGGCGGGAAAAACTGTTGATGATGCAATGGATCAGGTACAGAAGTATCTGAAAAAGACGGAAAGTACGATTGTGGACGCTGTCCGGTATCAAGGTTCTTTTGCTGAATATATCGACGGGATAAAACAGGAATCAGATAATATAAATGCGTTCCATTATCGGAATGAGCTGTTAAAATTTCGCGGCCGCGAGGCGGAGCTGAAAATGCTCAGTGAGTTTATTGAAAGTGACGAAGAATTATCGTGGATAGCAATCACCGGACCAGGGGGAGCAGGAAAAAGTAAATTATTGTATTATTTTGTGAAAGAAATGAGGATTAATCCGAAATGGAAATCTGTATGGATCCATGCAGAAAACTGCGAACAGTTTGCCAGATTTGCTGAGTGGAGATATCCCTGCAATCTGCTGGTTGTCATAGATTATGCGGGAACCGCGGCATCTGATCTGGGAAAGTGGCTGGAATGCCTTGAACGGAGTACATATCATCCGGATAAGATGCGCTTTGTTTTTATTGAACGGGAAGGAACAGGAGAAAAAGGAAATGTCCCTTTGTGGTATCAGAATTTAAAAGGGAGCGGGGAACAGGCAAGGTGCGTGGAGCGTCTGGGATGGAAAAAGTATAATGGAACGCCGTTTTTTCAACTGCCGGCATTGGAATATGATCAGCTCGAAAAAATAATTGAAGATTATGCAAGGACACGCAATAAAGTTTTGTCAGGCGAACAGAAAAAATGGATTCTGGAGAAAGCGGAAGTGATTGACAGAAAACAGGGAAATCCCAGAGTGCTGATCGTGCTTTTTACGGCAGATGCAGTCCTGGAAGGAAGAGGGTATACGAACTGGGATATACCGCATCTGATCAATGAAATTATTAAGAAATATATGGAACATTGGAAAAAAGTTACATGCCGAAATGACGAAAAAATTTTTACTGCATTATCAGAAATGCTGATGTTTGCAACAGCGGCAGGAGCATGGGAACCTGGAGATAAGGTTCCGGAGTTATTTGAAAACTCTTCTTCAATCTTGTGCTCAATGGATTCAGCTGATTTGGAGCAATTGATATGTGAAGTAAATGAAGAAAAACAATTTGAGGGAAAACTTAAGCCGTTAGAACCCGACTTAATAGGGGAATATTATGTTTTGGATTACTGGACAAAGAAGAAATACGCTAGGGATTATTTGGCAAATGTTTTTTGCATATTATGGAAATTTCCATTACATTTCGCCCAATTTCTGAATCGTTGTATGCAAAATTATGTCAGACAGGATGCGTTTCGATATTTATTTCAAAATGGTATGGAGAGATTAATGCCCCCGAAAAATAATGAACTGGGAATCATGTTCTTCTCAATGTTATTGGTTAATTTAATAGTAAACCAAACAGAAGAGGAAGCGGAAGAAAGCGTCAAGCGTCTGGAAGAGTTGAGCGGGAAATACGAAGGGAATGAAGAGATCGCGTTAGAATATGCCAAAGCTCTGTTCAACCTGTCGAATAAGCAGGACGAAGTGGGAGCGGAAGAAAGCGTCCGTTGTCTGGAAGAGTTGAGTGGGAAATACGAAGGGAATGAAGAGATCGCGTTAGAATATGCCAAAGGTCTGGTAAACCTATCGTGCGATCAGGACGAAGCGGGAAGGGAAGAAAGCGTCCGACGCCTGAAAGAGCTGAGCGGGAAATATGAAGGGAATGAAGAGATCGCGTTAGCATATGCGAAAGGGCTGGTAAACCTGTCGAATAAGCAGGAGGAAGCCGGAGCGAAAGGAAGCGTCAGCCGTCTGGAAGAGCTGAGCGGGAAATATGAAGGGAATGAAGAGATCGCGTTAGCATATGCGAAAGGGCTGGTAAACCTGTCGAATAAGCAGGAGGAAGCCGGAGCGAAAGAAAGCGTCAGTCGTCTGAAAGAGTTGAGCGAGAGATACGAAGGGAATGAAAAGATCGCGTTAGCATATGCCCAAGGTCTGTTCAACCTGTCGAATAAGCAGGAGGGAAGTAAAAGAAAGGGATCGTTAAAACGTTTAGACGAAATAAGAAATGGTGTGGTATAAAAAAAGTTGACAGCTTATTCTCAAGGATTTCATAATAAA
>ERZ1643246.2018-NODE-2018-length-20511-cov-11.969887_pt1 | contig 20511 bp, 16 predicted proteins | sample MGYA00579265_ERZ1643246 | MGnify/ENA primary metagenome ERZ1643246 (study PRJEB29033, sample SAMEA4952261) | chicken gut metagenome | biome: Broiler Chicken; feature: Gastrointestinal Tract; material: Caecum | place: Ireland | collected 2018 | study: Broiler...
TCCCGTCAGCGGTCTTTTCAAACTGTTCTGCTTGTTTTGTTGTTTCGTATCGTTCGGCTGGTAAAGCTCGTACTTCGTTATCGGAGATATGAACTCTGATGAGTTTTCCGCAACGGGAACAGAGAATATCTACTTCTGAACCATTTTCGCCTTTGCATAATTTATGTCCGCATATCGGACAGGCAGCATACATTTTCATAAGTTATTTCCCGATGCTTTCAACTTTCAAATAGCAACGCTGCCGCTACGGACAACTTCAACGGCGTATTTACCGCCTGCAAGTTTGTTTATCAATTCGTCAGTTCTTTCAAACGAGTTCACGCTCTGTAAAAGGATTTCACCCGATTTGATTTCCAGAATCTGCAATTCAAACTGCTTTACAACCTCAAACAGCGGATACAAGTTTTCCGGCTTGAAATCTGTTATTTTGAGGTAGGCAAGTTCCCTTTCTGCAACAAAGCTGTCCGTAAGGTCAATTACTTTGATGACGTTTACGTTTCTGTTGAGTTGCTTTTTTATCTGTTCGAACAGAATATCGTCGCTTGTGAGACATATGGTCATGCGCGATATCGTCTTATCTGCCGTAACGCCGACGGTCAGGCTGTCGAGATTATATGCCTTACCTGCAAATAAGCTAGATATTTCGGCAAGTACGCCGACGTCGTTCTCCACAAACAGAGCAAGCCATCTTTTTCGCTTCATTATCTGTCCTCCTTTCCGAATCTGACCGTTGAGAGGTCTTTGCCCGGCAATACAATCGGATACACGTTCTCTTCTTCCGCAATCATAAACTCAAGCAGTGTAGGTACATTTTTCTGTTCGAGGGCAAAGGAAAACGCTTCGCCTATCTGGTCTTTCAAGGTTATTCGTCTGTACGCAACGCCATAGCTTTCGGCAAGTTTTTCAAAGTCAGGCACATACGGCGGGCATTTATCTGAACCGCCACAATGTTTCGGGCAAACAGACCTGCGCTTTAAGCAGGTGCTCTGATAGCGTTTGCCGTAATACAGTTCCTGCCATTGCCGCACATTGCCCAGCCAGCTATTGTTCAACAGACAGATGATGACGGGCAGCCCGTTTATTACGGCAGTGGCAAGTTCCTGTATGTTCATCTGAAATCCGCCGTCACCTACAACGGCTACGACAGGCGTATCGGGATTGCCGAGTTTTGCTCCTATTGCGGCAGGCAGCCCGAACCCCATTGTTCCCAAACCGCCCGAAGTGAGAAGTTTTCTGTGTTCGTTTAGTTTCAGGAACTGCGTCGTCCAAAGTTGGTTCTGTCCGACGTCGGTCGTTACGATAAGCGCATCAAACAATGTATTCAGTCGCTCTATAATGTCCTGCGGATTCAACCCATCGCTTTCGATTTTTACGGGATATTCCGCCTTCAATTCGTTGAGCCTTTGTATCCAACCGCCAAGCGCGAGAGGCTTTGTACGGGCGATAAGTTCGTTCAACGCATTTTTTGCATCGCCTACGATTGGGACATCCACCGATACATTGCGTGAAATGGAGGCGGGGTCGGCGTCTATGTGCACGATCTTGGCATTTTTCGCAAACGTGTCTTTATTGCCCGCAACGCGGTCATTGAACCGCGTTCCGATAGAAAAGAGTAAATCGCATTCATTGATCGCCGTATTCGCTCCGTATGCACCATGTATGCCGACATTGCCGAAATACAGCGGATGGTCGGTATCGATAGCGCCCTTCCCCATAATGGTGGTAACCACAGGTATGCCCGTACGTTCAGCAAGAGCGGTCAACTCCTTTTCGGCATGTGCAATGCGTACTCCTCCGCCTATCAGAAATAAAGGTTTTTGGGCGGATTCAAGGAAAGCGACAGCTTTCTTTATCTGTCCGATATGTGCTTTTACCGTCGGCTTATAGCCGCGTATCTCCACCGAAGAAGGATAGTCCTCGCTGCCCATAGCCTGCTGAATATCTTTGGGTATATCTACAAGCACCGCACCCGGTTTGCCCGTCTGCGCAATATAGAAAGCCTTTTTTATTGTTTCTGCAAGGCTTTCGCGGCTGCGCACGGTAACGGCATACTTGGTGATGCTTCTCACCATTCCCACAATGTCTGCCTCCTGAAAGGCGTCGTTTCCTATCAGAGACAGCGGGACTTGCCCCGTAAAGCAGACGAGCGGAACGCTGTCGTAGTTGGCGGTCGCTATCGCCGTGACGAGATTGGTCGCGCCCGGGCCGCTCGTTACAAGGCATACGCCGGCGCGTCCCGTAGAACGGGCATAGCCGTCCGCCGCATGAGCAAGTCCCTGTTCGTGGCGCGGAAGGATGATATTTATACTTTCATCGTCATAGAGTGCGTCAAAAAGGTCTATTGCCTGCCCGCCCGGATAGGCAAACAGAACTTCAACATTCTCAGCTTTCAAAGCCTTTACAAATAACTGTGCTCCCGTTATCATTGCGCAATCCCCCCGATAACCGCGTTGACGGTACTCTCAATGTACGCAGCCCTGTCGGAATTTAAAAGCCCCTTACCAAATGAAGCGGTGAGGAAGACGTATCCGAATGCAGCCGAAAGGAACATTTCAGCCGTTTGGTCGATATTTATCTGTCTTACCTTGCCAAGCCTCTGCATAGTTTGCAGGTATTTTTTTACCTCTGAAAGGAATACCTGCGGAATATTCATTATTATGGGGGCGGTATATTCGTATATCTGCGGCGAACGCAAGCCGACGGAGAGTTTTACAAATTCGGGAGTAACTTCGCGCATATAGTTTTCCATAAACATCGTGAGGTCGGTGCGTAAATCTCCGGAAATGTCTGCAAAAGTATCTTTTGTGATATTGGGATGCCAGCGTGGCAACTTCATCCCTTCAACAACAATTTCCTTCTTTTCTCCGAACTTTCGGAAGATGGTACATTCATTCACTCCTGCACGCACGGCAATATCTTTGGTGGTTGCCGCCGCATAGCCGCATTCCAAAATCAACTCCATCGTAGCATCGATTATCTTTTCGCTCGTCTTATCCATATCTGTCTCCATAAAATGCAAGTATTCACTTGCATATATTATAGAAGAAAAGAAAAATTATGTCAAGCTCAGATTAAACCAAAATATAATGTTTTTATACACTTTTAAGATTGTGTATTCTCCTTATAGTGCTCGCTTATCTGCAATTCCAATGCCTCTAAAAAACCTGATTCTTTATCGGCAATGATAAGCCGATAGTCCGGAACCCCGTTGATAAGAACTTTTGCATCAAAATCATTCTTGACGTCTATTTCCTGCATTGTGTACCTCCGCGCTTTTCTTTGAGGGTACAACTTTTTACAGAAGATTGTTAGATAGCCGTCCTATACAATAGGCATACTCTGTACCGAAAGAACTTAAAAAAAGAATAACCGTACTCATAATCTTCCCAAAATGTCGGGTACTTTGGTAAAGTCTTTCGATTTGCGGATGGTATCGGAAAAAGCCGTTGCCGTCAAGGGGAAAAATTGTCGCTGAAAACTTATAAGCCGACCTGCTTGCGCGGGTCGGCTTTTTCTGTATCAGTATGCAATAATTTTTCGGGCGCTGCCCCTGACACCCTTGACGGCGTAGTCTTTTCCCGATTGTTTCGAGTTGTCGAAAGAAAAAATCGACACAAAAGTTTGCATACGCTTTTGGTTGTTTTGGGAAGATTTATGCAATATGCACGGTCAGTTGGGAAACCTTATAGGCTGACTTGCTAACATTCCCAATCAAAAAGGGATAGCATGTGAACTACAAATCCGAACACAGAGGTACACGACAATGAAAGGTGCAGTTATCTACGCACGTTACAGCAGTGAAAAACAAAACGAGCAGTCCATCGAAGGACAGCTCCGAATTTGCAATCAATATGCAGAGGCGAACGGCCTAACGATTTTAGATACCTATATCGACAGAGCCATGACAGGCACGAACGACCATCGCCCTGCATTCCAGCAGATGCTTGCCGATTGCGAAAAAGCTGTGCCGTGGGATATCGTGCTGGTATATGCCATCGACCGTTTCGGACGGAACTCCATAGAGATCGCCGTCAACAAACAACGATTGAAAAAACATAAAAAGACGCTGATTTCAGCCACGCAGCGCACGTCTGAAAATATCGACGGAACAAAGAACCTTGACGGCATTCTTTTGGAGAATGTCTATATCGGGCTCGCCGAATATTACTCGGCTGAACTTTCGCAAAAGGTAAAGCGCGGTATGTACGAAACCCTGAAAAAAGGCTTATACCCCGGCGGCGTTGTACCGTTCGGCTATCGGGTAGAGAACAAGCGCGTCTATATCAATGAAGAGGAAGCGGAAATTGTGCGTTCCATTTTTCAACAGTATGCGCAAGGCGTTCTCGGAAGGGAATTGATTGCGCAGTTGCAAGCCAAAGGCATTACCAATCACGGCAGACCGTTCGCTTTGAACACGCTCTACAATATGCTCCGTATGAAAAAGTATATCGGTATTTTTGAATACGGAGGCGAAGTCTGTACAAATATCTTCCCGCCTATCGTGCCGGAAGCCCTGTTTGAAGAGGTAGGCAGCATCTTGCTGAAAAACAAACACGGCGGAACAAGCCGCGAAGTTGAGTTTCTTTTAAAAGGCAAACTACTATGCGGTTATTGCGGCTACCATTTGCAGGGCGACAGCGGTACGTCAAAATCAGGCAGACGGATTTATTATTATAAGTGTATGGGCAGAAAGAAAAAGAATATCTGCCATAAGGAAATCATGCCGAAAGAAAAACTTGAACAGGCAGTCATCGATGCAACGATGCAGGTATTTGGTACTCCCGAAGGCATCTCCGCGATTGCCGACGAGATTTTGAAAATCCATGCAAAGCGGATGAACGATAAATCGCTCCTAGCCATTCTGAATAATGAACGCGATGAAATCAAACGCGCGCTTGCCAACATTATGAAAGCCGTCGAACAGGGCATTTTTAACGCAACGACAAAAAACCGCATGGACGAGCTGGAAGCGCAGCTTACCGAAGTCGAAGATAAAATCACGATCGAGCAGTACAAAGCGCAAAATCAATTAAAGAAGGAGCAAGTCGTCGAATACCTGACGCATACGATACGACAATCGCCGCGGCTCCTTATTAAAAACCTGATACAAAAAATCGTGGTGTACGACGACCGCTTTGAGATTTACTACAACTATCTCAACCGAATGCCGCCGAAAACAGATGATATTGGAGATAAATCAATTGCCGAAACACCGCCAAATACGTGTTCGGACATCTCGAAAGACAGTTCACCAAACAAGTTAAAGGCGAACCCGTTTCCATTAGGAGACGGATTCGCCTTTATCATATTCTTATAAAATATACAACAGTACAATTTAAATTTATATTATATTCAAATATGCTATTACAGTTTATCTAGGATTATGAATTTGTCCGCTTTTTTCGCACAGGTAAATTTTCTGAGTTAAATCGCTCAAGCTCAATATTTCTTAATAATCTGTCTAATGTAAATTGAACATCTCTTAGAAACATATAAGACTCTTTTTGTTGCATTGTTATTTCTCTAAATATAGGATGTTCACATGTGTACTCGAGCATTCTTCGAAAATCTGATATTAAATTTACTTTTGTTTCAGATGACAAATCTGATTTTAACTCATCAATTAGTTCCTTACCCATATTGTAAATCCAAGGGTAGTCATCTTTTACCATGCTTAGAGTAATTAAAAAGGCATATTCCGAATTACAATTTGGAATGATTTCATGCAGAAGCTCTTCTTGAAAGTTAAATCTATATTTGTTTAGTTGTCTTCTTTTATTTAATTCGTAAGCTCTCTCGTATTTATTAATTACTATGTCAAGACGTTCCTTTAAAGCATCTATCCCATCAGTTATTTTAGTATCTGGATTTCTTAATAGCTTTTGATTATCTCTGCTTAATTCAAGAATTTCTTCTATTATCGCTGTAGAATCTTGTGCAAGAGATGTTGTGTCGTTATTATCTATGTCTATTTCATCTTTCAATGCATCTAACTCTCTTTGTAATGTTGGATACCAGACTTCAAAAGCCTTTTCTAACATCACTTCGGAAATTCCATTTTCTCCACAGGCTTTATTTAATGTGTTAACCAGTTTCTTTATATCTTCTTTTTCAAAAATTGTTGACTGAAACTGTAAGATAGGTCCATCCACTTCAGAACGCTTTATATCAAACAAAAAAGGAGTTACATAAGCTTTTTCCACTGTTTTGGAAAGAGCGCCAGCTTCAAATGAAAGCCATGGCGCATGTAGGTTATCTTTCGTTACACATAAAATTCCAAATGAAGAATCCTCTAACTCTTTAGCAATATCCGTGCTCCAACGGGCACCTTTGTCAATATCTTCTGATGAAACATAAGGTTCTAACGATTGTATAACGGAAGGCAACCATTCTCTAAAACACATTGCAACTTTATGACTTTTGTTTCCTGACCAACTAATAAAAACTTTCATTCCTTTGCTCCTTATACTTATTTTAACATTATAAGATAATTTTGTCAATATTTGTAAAATAAAAGATAAAAGCGGCGGGTGCTTCGTTTGAGGCACCCGCCGCCCTGCCGTTATTCAAGGTTTTTAATATTCGGCACAACCTGATTAGATCAGATAAAGTGATTTATATACCGCAACGCTTTCTCGCGGCGGTTTCGTAAACCGTACTCTTTTAACGGTTATCCCTGTATTCATTAAAGGGATTTTTCTGTATTAAGGTGATTATTCAGTTGTGATTGCCTTTCGGCTCGCCACGTTTCAAACTCTCGCTGATTGCTTTCATCAGCCATAAATGAGCGTATAACGGGTAGCAGAAATCGTGCGAGCGAATCAAACTCGCTATTTTGTATGCCTGTTTCCTGTCTATTTCTCGCCATCCCCCGTTGTTATGTAGTCTGTTCGATACCTTTCCTCCTTTTAAGCGTTTATTCAGTTTTACTTGCTCCAATGATTGCCCGACGACTTGAAGGGCTTGGGGCGGTATTTGTCCAGCTTGCGTTGCCTGACCGTTTCCATAACTTCTTGCAACTTGTCGGGCGCGTGTTCTCTTATCTCGCGCAAAACGTCGGCGTCGCTTTGTAGCGCCTGCCTTTCGCGTTCTGTCTTCTGATAGAGCGTAAATACATCGCTTTGGTCGCGTGCGCTGATTTGCAGCCGTTCTTCGAGCTGACTGTTCTCGGCTTTGAGCTTTGCGGCTTCTGCCGCAATGACTGGCAAGTCCCTTTTGTTGAGCTTGCGCCTTCCGTCCGAGTATTCCAGCAAAACCTCGGCAGCAGCTTGTAATGGAGCGGTATCGCGTTGAAGTTGTTTCTGTCTATCTTCAAGTTGTTGAGTTTTCCGTTCGGCGTGGACTTGCCGCTGTTCTGCAAGCGCTCGCCTGCTTTCAGCCTCGTCCGCCCGCAGCTCGGCTTGGTCTGCCGCCTCGCTCATCTTCTTTAACTTGTAAGCCGCCGTATCGAGATGCTTTGCCTGACTTCCTTCTTTGCCGCGTTGCAAGCTCCATTTCTTTCCCACGACAGAGTGAAAGTCTGATTGTAGGTTTTGTAACGCCTTTCGGTCAAAGAGAGTTTTCGCACACAACCTGCCGTTAGCTATCGGAATTAAATTCAGGTGCAGGTGCGGTGTAGTTTCGTCCAAATGGATGACCGCCGAGATAATATTGTCCTCGCCGTACCTCTCCGCAAAGAAGCGGGTACAATCGACAAAGAATTGCTGTTGCTCTTGCGGCGACAGTCTGCCGAAAAAGTCTCTGTCCGAACCCACGACAAAGGAACACATAAGCACAGCGTCCTTGCGCACTTTTGTGGGCAGGTCGAGAGCCGCAATCTTATCGTTGATAAACTGAGTGTATGACCGCTGCCTTTTGATAATGTTGTAATTGTTCCCCGTGCGCGTGAAGTCTATCTGCGGGTTGACCGCCTGATATGTGTCGTCGCGCTCGTTCTCCTGTTCGACGGGTGCAATGTCCGTCTTGTGATATTTTTCCATGTGGCAAACTAAGTAGCTTATAATTTTTACCTCCTGTAATTTTTTATTAAAGCCCCCTGCAAGGGCGAACGGTACTTTGCTTGCGAAGTATAGTGAGCTATACTTTTCTGCCGACTGCGCAAAAGTATGGAAAATCCGTCCGGTTCTTGCTTTCGGTTTGCTGCCCAAAAATGGCTTTTGATTTGCCGTAAGTCATCGCTGTGTCATAGCTATGTCCGAGCAATTACGGCGGTCTGATTGTCGTTTGATTATTCATATCTCATCTCCAAGTTTGATTTATTTTTATCTTTGCCCACGCCGAAGAGGTATGGGTGCGATAACTGAAAAAGGGCATAAAAAAGTCGCTGACACCTTTGAAGTAATCACCGACTTGTACCTTATTTAGCAATTTCTCATTGCTCTATGGTGGTCAACCATTCTGTTAAGTTGTCGTTTGATTTATGCCTTGCTTGCCTCTGTCTAAAAAAATGTACGCTGAAAAAGCCTTTCATCGCGCATCTTTTTCGGGTGAAGGGGCAATCTGTTCGCTTTGAAAAACGGTAACACAAAATAAGCCCATCTTCGCCCGACGAAAAACTGACCTTAAACGAGGCTTTACACCTAAAAAAGCGTATGCTTATAAAGCCCCGTTTTGGCTCGTCCTTCAGACGGCTCGGGTTGGTTCCCGCCGCTCCTTCTTTCCGCGCGGCAACTTCGGAGCATACAACTCCGTGGCGCAATCTCGTTATGCGCCCTTCCTCCCGCAAGGGGAGTACGCCATACTAAAATCATTGCATGGCAAAAGAGTACAGGCAACTTTTACGTCTGTACTCCTGCATTATAACATATCTTTTTGCTGTTGTCAATAAAATACAAACATTTGTTTGTATTTTATTCCTTCAATTTCAAAAAGCCCATTTTGAAGGCGTTGTAGAGGCCGAAGGTCTTTTCGCCGACGGAGAAAGCGACGTGAATGTACTTGCTGCGCTTGTCTATCTTCACAACCTTGCCTTCGCCGAATTTGGGGTGAATTACAAGGCTACCGACGGTCACGGCAGAGAGGTCCGGCTCGTCTTCCTTTTCGGCGGGTTTGGCGACCGTGGTGTATACCGATTGCGCAAAGGAAGAGGGCGCGGCAGTCTGTGCGGTATCCTCTTCGGTTTCGTCCGCGGCGGCGATTTCGTCTGCAACGGGTTCAAAGTCATCGGGAATTGCCTCGTCAAAGTCGGGCGCTGTCATCGTCGCCTGCTGGTTATAGAACAGCCGCTCGTACTCCTCGCGGCGGATGACGGTATCCCAACCGCCGACCTCGTCCGAAACATGCTTTTGTATGCCCGTATAGGAAAGGCTGGAATCTTCGTACCGCTTGAACTTGAAAATGGCGTCGTTCATGAGCGGCGCGTTGAACACGCCCAGCGAACACAGCAACTCGAAGTCCTTTACGTTCAGACCCGTAACTTTTTTGAATAACCCCGGCTCCAACTGCGTGATTACGTCTTTCAGCGACCGCTCGCGGTAGTCGGTAAGATACATAAACACGGGCACGCGCGTTGCAAACTTTATAAGCTTTTCCTGTATTTCCTTGCGCTTTGACTTGTATTCCTTTTCCTCTTCCGAAAGCTCCTTTTTCTCCTTGGGCGTAAGTTTTTCTTCGCCCTCTTTTTTCGCCTTTTTGACGTGTTCGGACTTGTTTATAATCGTTTCAATGTCCTGGTTGAGCGAGCGGAAGCCCTCAATCCTCATCAGCGCGTCGAGCGCGTCCTGATTACTCAAAAGTCGGGCGAGCGTTGCATTGTCCACGTTTACAAGCAACGCCGATTCCCACCGCTTGGCAAGAAGAGTAGCACTCGTGCCCGCCATGGCAATATCCAACACATCTTGCGCGTTTATCTGCTTCATCGTGCTGCCGTCGTAGGCGAGAACGGGCAGGAAGTGAATGAACTCGGCAACCTTCTTTTCTGGGTTGCTCTCCTCGACGTTGAGGCGGCAGGAGTAGTCCGAAATCTGCCTCAGTGCCCTGTCCAGCGCAAAGTCGAAAACATAACATTCCTGCTTGATAATGCGCTTGTGCCCGTTGTCGTCGGTAATCTCCCACGGGCTTTGAACGCGGAACGCCGCCTGAAAGTAAGTTTCGGGCGACTTCAGATTGCGCAGCATAAAAATTCCCGTCCACGGACGGATGGTGACGCCCGTCGTCAGCTTGCCGCACGAAAGTGTTATAGACTTGCTTTTTAGCGGTTCGCGCATGGAAGCCTGAACGGGGCGCAGCGCGTCCAGACCTATGCCTGCCTCCGTGCCGGCGCATACGTTGATGTGGTAGTCGTGGTAAAAGGTGTTCTGCCGATGCCTTAAAAGGTTTGCCATTGCCTGACAGCTCGCCACGTTGGGCAAAAACCAAAGGGTGTGGGTGAGTACGCCCAAAAGGCGCGAATCTGAATAGGGCATCGGCGGGCGCTTGTCCTGCCCGAGCTTTAAGTCGTCCACGCTCGAGGGCAGGTACGAGCCGCGTATCAGGTCGAGCCACTTCTGCACATAGCTTTCATATACAAAGTGCGCATCCTCACCCTTGCCCGTGGCGGAAAAGAACACGTTTAAATCGAACTCGTCATATTCGCCCTGTACGGCAATCTGCCTTATGCTTTCGGGTATGCGGTAGGTCATCATCACCATGCGCGGCAGCGCAAGGTAGGGATTGTTAGAGCCTATCCATTCGGTCTTTGCTCGCTGTTCGTCGGAATACGTCCAGTTGTAGATTTGGTCTTCAATGAACTCGCCGCTGTTAATTGCGCGAAATGGCGTGCCCGAAAGGTAGAGGTAGTATCGCGTGGTTATCGGTAAAAAGGTTTCGTTAAAGGCGTTGTCCGCTTCATCGCGCTTGTATTTTTCGTAGTCGAAGTCGCTGTCCGCCTCGTCATCGGGGTTTTCAAACAGCTTTTTCGCGCTCTCGCGCCACGCGCCGAAGTGGTACTCGTCAAAGATTACAATGTCCCAGTTGTCGCTGTGAATAAACTCGTTTTTGGCTTTAATGCCGCCGTTTTCGTTTGTGCCGAGAAGGTCTTGGAATGAACCAAAAACCACGATAGGGCGGCTCTTATCTGCTAAGGAATACTGTTCGTCAATGTTTATCTTCTTGTCGTGCGCGTCCTTGTTGGAGATAAACTGCCAGCCCTCGAAATCTACGTGAGTTAAAAGGTCTTCGCGCCACGCGCTCTCAACCGCGGGTTTAAAGGTAAGCACAAGCACGCGTTTAAAGCCCATTTTTTTAGCAAGCTGATATGCGGCAAAGGTCTTGCCGAACCTCATTTTGGCGTTCCACAAAAATTTGGGTGCTTTGCTCGGCTCGTCCTCTTTCGCCTTGGCGAAGAACTCCATCGTCTTCTGCACGGCAACCACCTGTTCGGGCCGCATTTTAAATGTCGCCGTGCGCCCTTCGCCCGTATATATGCCGTCGCGAACAGCGTTTATCGCTTGCTTTACCGTATCGACGGAGCATTTAAACCACTCGTTGTCGTCCTCGCCCTCGTTCAGGCGAAAAACGCCCTTAGCCGCAAGGAATTTATGTATTTCGTGGTCGGTAAAGCAGGTGCCGTCGTCGCGCATTGCGTTTTCAGTGAGCAATATGCGGTAGGCAACGCCGCTTGTATGCAGTTGTTCCTTAACGCGCGTTTCGGCGTCCCTGTCCGTATAGCCAACTTTAATGTAGCCCTCATGCGTGGGCACGTTTACAAGTTCGTAGGCATATATGGTGGGGTTAACCTGCGGTCTTTGAGTAAAAAATTCCTGCGGCATTTAGATTTATCCTACAATAAAATTTTCTGAATTATATTCTTTTACTGATAGTGAATCTACTGTAAATATTATTGAATTATTAGTTATGTTAATTTCTTTTATGACATAGGCACAACCCCAAAACGGATTTGCTCTATCATAAATTAAGAGCAATTCTTTCCCAATTATATTTTTTTCTACACTCTTATAATCGTTACTAGATATCTCAATTTGATTTAGATAAAATGTTTTACCATAATTTATTGATATATAGTGCTCTAATACTCTTGTTGGCCCCGGTTGCGAAATGGTAGTATTTCCTATTCTGATTTCCTTGCAGATAATTGCGGTAATTTTTTCTTGGTTTTTCATTATAATTACTCCATAGGTTTTATTATACTATTTATATAACCTATTTCATTATTTGTTAAGCTATATTTTTCATAAAGCTCTTCATCGTTCCACGGTTTTGAGTAATCCTGTATTGGTACAAAACAAAAACTATCTTTTGTAATATGTATCGAGGTTAATGCTTGAAGCAATAGAAAACGGAAGAATTTAGTAGAAACATAACTGACCAAATTTTGTGCTTGTTCTTCATTATCATAAACACCCAAAATTAAATATGTTTCTGAGCAAACTTCGTTTGGTTGTAATATTTGCAGAGAAGAAATTACCTGATAATTTCCCTCGCTTGTGGGCTTGTTGCCGCCTGACATTGCATAGGTAATTATAACTTTATATTTATCAATTATATTATCTCTGTCAGATGCTTTTTGCCTTTGGTAAAAACCCTTTCCGCTGCTTGATAATAAAATTACGTCATCTGTCAGGGTTCTATTTTCTGTGCCGCGTGCTGTACTAAATATGGAAAAATAACTACGTGGCTTTACTTGCCTACTAAAAGTAGAGGTATCATTCAGATGTAGCTTTTCTATAATATTAATTGCTATATTGTTTCTAACTAAAATATTAAATTCGCCTAAATATCTATCGGCAGTTGTTTCTGTCTGGGTTGTCTTATTAATTACTTTGCATTTACCTTTATAATCTCTCTCCCAAAGGAAGTAGCAAACGCCGCCGGCTATTGTAACGCCGGGGAAACAGTCCGCGGAATTAGCAAAGTCTACAAGATTAGAAATCTGATTACAGTTAAGCATTAAATCCCTGAATTCGTCAATGCCTTTACCTTTTCCGTTTGTGTACCAACGGGCGGGGATAATCATAGATAAGTAGCGAGGTTGAAGTTTCATTACCTGCATTACAAACAAATGATATATAGACCTCGCACTCGCGCCGTTACCACCGTCGTTTAGCTGATAGGGCGGGTTGCCTATGATAACGTCAAATTTCATATCAAAAATCTTCTCCGCGTTGACGGTGTGTATAAATTCGTATGCGTGCGTTTCAAGTTCTTCGCCGCGCTCGTATTCCTTTTGACTCGCACCGCAGAATATGCAGCGGCCGTCCTTCCACGTGTGGTTAATGCGCTTGTAGCGGATATTGCCTTCGGCGTCGTCGAAATGACTTACAGAAAATTCACTGTTCGGGTATTTGCTGCAATATAAGCCGCGGCGGGAGAGGAGGCTCGTAAGCTCGGTTATGGCTATGCCGAAGAGCTGTTTGTGGAATATGTGGTCAATCCTCTCCTGAAGGTCGGGGAACTGCGGCGCAAGTCCCTTTATCAGCCGCTTTGCAATTTCGCGCAAAAATACGCCCGTCTTGCAGGCGGGGTCTAAAAAGGTGGTGTCGGGATTTTTAAACAGTTCCTGCGGCAACATGTCCAGCATTGCGTTCACAATCTCCGGCGGTGTAAAAACTTCGTCGTTAGAAAGATTTGCAAGGCAGGACAGCACGTCGGGGTTATATACTTTGTCAAACAAACCTTCAGCCATTTTGCATCACCTTTTTGTAGTGGGTTACATATTTGCGCTTGAATACGCCCTCGCCATTGTTACTGTTTAAAAGGGAGAGCTGCGGGCTTTCATCCTCCAACAGTTCGGCAAAGGTGTAGTCGCTCCGCTGCAACATACTGCCCGTTATAAACGCCCATTCGGAAAAGATTATGGGCTCGTCCGTGTCGTTGCCGTTCTCGTCCACACATTTCAGGGTGAGGGCATTGCCGCACACGATATTGCGGGAGAGGATAAACCGCACCGCCTCGCGGGTCTGGTCATCGCACCCCTTTTTGCAGACGGCGGTATATTCCGTGTTCCATATATCAAACATTCGGGCGCGGCAGGCGGTTACGTTGTCCTGCAAAATATCCACGCCGTAGATGCTGGACGCGGCAAGCAGGGAATTTTTTTCGTAGTCAAGCGGGCTTTTGCCGTATTTTTTGCGCACGACCGCCAGCTTCCTTTTAAGAATTTCGGCAAGAAAGTTGCCGTCGCCGCAGGCAGGCTCTAAAAATCTGCTGTCTATGCGCTCGGTTTCGTCCTTCACAAGGTCGCACATGGCTTTAACTTCCCGCTCCGCGGTAAACACCTCGCCGTGTTCCCTAACGCGCTCTTTCGATTTGGTTTGAGTTTTTATTTTACTATCGTTCATATCAATACGGATAATTTTTACTATCGTGACAGTATTATAACACAATAGTAAAAAATCGTCAACACGAAAGTTTCAATATAAAGCGACTAAAAGGAATAAACTATAACTATAGTTTTAGTTTGCGAGGGCTACAGTTATGGAAAAAAGCGAAGTTGCCAACAGAATCAAAGAATTGCGGGAGGCAAAAAAGATGACGCAAAATGCTCTGGCAAACGCTGCCGGTGTCTCTCCGACATACATTTATCAATTAGAACGCGGTGAGAAGAGTCCAACGGTGGAATATCTTGATCATATCTGCTGGGGACTTGGTCTGACGCTGAAAGAGTTTTTTGACTGCCCAAACGAGGAGGAAAATTACACATTCAATTTTTCATCCCTCTCGCCCACCCAACGCCAACTTCTGGTTGCATTTTTGAAGAGTTTATAAAAACACATCCCCCGAGCCGAAATCGACTCGGGGGATTTTGCATATTTGGGTATATAATGGTCATTTTTTTGTAAATAATTACTATTGTAATAGCAATTATTTAAAGAAAAATTACTAATAGTATTGCAAAACTGTAATTACTATGCTATAATATTGGCAAGGAGGCTTTGTTTATGTCTATCGTCAATCAGGAAAACATTTTAGACCTTTTATATTCTTATAATTCGTGGTGGAGGACGGGCTTTATTCAAAAGGACTTTGTAAAGCCTATGCACCGCTTTGCCTACTTTGAGGCATTCAATAGTATGATGCACGAGGATATCCGCCGTTCGATCGTTCTGTGCGGCGCGAGGCGAACGGGCAAAACTACAATAATGTATCAGGCTATTTCCGAGCTTTTACAGACTGGCGTATCGCCCAAGGATATTTTGTTTGTATCGTTCGATCACCCGCTTTTAAAGCTCTGCTCCATAAACACAGTAATCGAAACCTATCGCTCCAATATTTCCGCAAGTCAAACGGTATATTGCTTCTTTGATGAAATTCAGTATGCTTCCGACTGGAACAGCTGGCTCAAAATTTTATACGATACAAATCCGAATATAAAAATTATGGCGACGGGTTCGGCAAGCCCCGTTCTATCGGATAAAATTTCGGAGAGCGGCCTTGGCAGGTGGAAGGTAATTCACGTGCCCACGCTCTCATTTTTTGAATATTGTGAGCTTTTAGATATCACTGTGCCGCAACTACCTAACAACATAAAGCCCACGCAGCTATATTTGCGCGACGAGCGCGAACAACAGGATATTCTTCGCAAACTCTCCATTTTGCAGGTGCATTTTATCCGCTACCTGCAGGTTGGTGGTTTCCCGGAACTTGCTTTAAGCAAGGATGACCTCTATGCGCAGCGTATTTTGCGCGAAGATATTGTAGATAAGGCGTTGAAGAGAGATATTCCTGCAATTTACGGCATACGCAATATTGCTGATATAGAACGCATTTTCCTCTATCTTTGCTACAATTCTTCCAATATCATAAACTTGCAGACGATGGGCAAAGAAATGGACGGCGTGAGCCGTACGACGATAGAAAAGTATATCTCCTATTTAGAGAGCGCAAGCCTTATCTATGTAAGCCCGCTCGTCACGCTCGACGCAAAGAAGGTTTTGAAGAACCAGAATAAGATTTATATTGCCGACGCCGCCATGCGTAACGCTGTTTTAATGAAGGACGACATAACCAATGATCCTGAGGAGCTCGGACTGATTGCCGAGACTGCCGTCTATAAACACATCAAGGCGTTTTACTATGCCGATTCGCCCATTGTCGGCTACTATCGCGGCGGAGGAAAGGGCAAAGAGATCGATATCGTCGTTAAGTCCGAAAGGTTTTCTCCCATAATGATAGAGGTGAAGTATCGCGAACAGGCAAAAATTTCAGAAGAGGACGCAATAGTCACAGAGGCAAGCGCAAAGCACCCCAATCTTGTAATTACAAAGCGACCTGACGACTTTGGGCTGTATTCATACGGTGATAAGAGCATCTACCGCATTCCCGCCCCGGCATTCTTATATTTGCTTGGGTATGTGGAGCAAATGAGAAATGAGCGTAAGTAAACAAAATTAAACAATATCTACAAAGAGGAAAAGATAAAATATGCCTTATAAATACAAAATAGAAAGGATAAAGTTAAAAACTGGTATAGAAATAGTGCCTGGTAGAATCAATGTTTTTGTTGGCGCAAATAATTGTGGAAAAACACAATTTCTTAAAGATATGCTTTCTATCTTAACTACTCCTAACAATAGCACAATAGTTGTAGAAAGTGTAGATATTCCTACCCCAAAATCTTGGGAGGAAATGGCCGAAGCTTATGGTATGAAGATACAAAATAAGCACGGAACTCAAGAGCTCAAACATATCTCACCAACATTTGATAGCGAACCTTTTGGATCATCTGGTAATAATTTGATAGACACTTTGAATATTTGGCTTAAAAATGATTACAAAACTTTTAAGCAATATACTGGGCCTGGATTAATAACTTTTCTAAATACAGATAATCGTTTGCGGTTGGCTTTGAGTTGTAATGAAAATGGCCCTTTGGATAAACGTGGCGCAAAAAATGTCTTAGAAGCATTATATTTATCAGGTAAAGATGCTGAGATTAAGTTAAAAACAATTATAAAGAAAATTTTTGATGTTGATATTTGCTTAAGTCCATATAACATTGGTTCGCTTGAGATTAAGGTGGGGCAAGATTTAGGTGCAATGCCTTTAAGTTCACAAGATGCGTACAATTATTTAGAGTCCTTCCCCAATCTTGATGTCCAAGGCGATGGCTTAAGAAGTATTGTTGGCATTATAAGTGCTCTTGTGTCAGTTAAAAGACCTGTAATATTAATAGATGAACCAGAGGCATTTCTTCACCCGCCGCAGGCCTTACAACTTGGACAAATTATATCTGAATTAGTAGATGACAATACGCAGGTATTTATTGCAACGCATAGTGCAGACTTTTTGAGAGGTTTGATTAGTGTAGCACAAGATAGTAAAATAATTCGCTTAGAACGCTCAAAAGAAGATATAACAACAGCAAACCTTTTGGAATCAGACATCCTTAAGCAGATTGTAACTGATCCCTTACTGTCATCTGCGCGCGTACTTGAAGGGATGTTTTATAAAGGTGTCGTAGCAACAGAGGGTGATGCTGATTGTATTTTTTATCAGAGACTATTCCAAAAAATTGGAGCTATTGATGAAATCCATTTTGTTAATGCGCACAATAAGCAAACGTTAAAAAAGGTAATATCCCCCTATCAGAAGCTTGGTGTTAAATATGCAATGATAGCCGATGCAGATGTAATAAGAGATAAGCATGAGTTTAATGCTATTCTTTCAACATCAAATAACACAGAGTTAAAAGAAAAGATATTGCAAGAGCGTGATAAGCTTTATAAAGCGTTTGATGATAGGGATAAATCTATAATTTTAAATGAGTTAAAACAAAAAACTCAAGAGTTGATTGATCGTGTTGATGCAGATTCACAAACAAGTGAATCAAAATTATACGAATTTAGACAAGCTTTAAAACGTTTACATAAAGAATCTGATGAATTGGCAAATTTTAAAGATAGTGGCAGAGAAGCGTTATCTGATGAGTTTAAAACTATTTTTGATTCATTGTACGAAAATTGCGCAAGCATAGGTCTTTTTATTGTGCCAGTTGGTGAACTTGAATCTTGGTTAACTGATTACGGCGTTGGTAAACAATCAAATAAGTCAAAATGGATTATTAGTGCCTTAGAGAACCTTCCAGATGTTCTTGATGAATCTAAAGCTATTTGGCGTTTTCTGAAAAAATTGCAGGAATTCTTGTCGGAATAAGTTAACGCATATAATTTAAATATAGTTTAAGAAATAGAAGTTATGAAAGCAGTAATATACGCAAGGTTTTCATCTGAAAAACAGAATGAGGCGAGTATTGAAGGGCAGCTTCGGGAATGTTTAGAGTACGCCAACTTCAACAATATTGAGGTTATCGGCAATTACATAGACAGGGCGCAGTCTGCCAAGACGGACAACCGCCCCAACTTTCAGAAGATGATTAAAGATAGCTACAAGCGTATGTTTGACTGCATCATTGTCTGGAAGCTCGACCGCTTTGCCCGCAACCGCTACGATTCGGCATACTACAAGAATATTCTCAAAAAGAACGGCGTGCGCGTCATTTCCGCGAAGGAGAGTATCTCGCAGGGCGCGGATGGCATTTTGCTTGAATCTATCCTTGAAGGCTATGCTGAGTACTATTCCGCCGAGCTTTCCGAAAAGGTAAAGCGTGGTATGACGGAGAACGCACTTAAAGCAAAGAGCAACGGAGTGCGCCCGCCATTCGGCTATTATGTGGACGATACCGACCACTTTCAGATTGATGAAACGCTCGCGCCTGTCGTTAAGGAAATTTTTACGCTCTATCTCGACGGTATGCGCGTGAACGACATTGTCAAACTTCTCAACGAGCGCGGCATTAAGCATATGGGCTTTGAAATGAAGTACAACTCAGTGTTTCGTATTCTCACAAATCGCAAATATATCGGAGAATATAAGTTCGGCGACATAGTAATTCCCAACGCCATTCCCGCAATAATCGATGAAGTAACTTTTAACAGCGTGCAGCAGCGTATGGCAAGAAATAAAAAAGCGCCTGCAATGCACAGGAGCGAGGATGACTATCTGCTCACCACAAAGCTCTTCTGCGGAAAGTGCGGCGCGATGATGACGGGCGTTATCGGAACGAGCCATACTTCTCGGCAGTACCGCTATTACAAGTGCAATCATTCCAAACAAGGCAAATGCGATAAAAAGACCGTCAAAAAGGAATGGCTGGAAGAGCTTGTGTTGGACGAAATAAAGGAATTGCTTTCAAGCGACGAAGTGATTGAAGAGCTTGCCGACCGCATCTATGAATTGCAGTTACAGGAAGATAACACAGCAACTTCTATACAGGCACAGCTCACGGGAGTTGAAACCAAGCTGAACAATCTTGTGGCGGCAATCACACAGGGCATTTATTCTTCCACGACGAAGAAGGTGCTGGACGAGTTGGAGGAACGCAAGCGGAACCTTGAAATTGAACTTTTCGAAGCACAGACGCGCAACCCTGTACTGACAAAGGAACAGATACTGTTTGCGCTATATAACTTCCGCAAGATAGACATCTCCACACGGGAAGGAAAGCAGCGGCTGATTGACGGCTTTGTAAACAGCATTTACTTATACGACGACCATTTTGTGATTACATACAACTACAAAGGACAGAGTAAGACAGTAACTTTTGAAGAATTGAATAGTTCGCCTTTAACCTCAAAGGGGTCACCACACCAGAATAATCCGAACCCCGGAGAATATCCGAAGTTCGGATTATTTTTTGCCCGCGATTTCTTCGGAATAATTATCCGCTTTGAATGATACCTTTTCAGCCCTCCTAATTTGTGCTTTTTCGGTCGGCTATGGTAGCATAGTTCCTCGCGCAAGTCAACGGCCGCAAAATCGTCGCTGAAAACACCCATAGAAAGATTTGCAGAGCCGAGTAAGGTATTTCCCTTGCTCGGCTCTTTTGCTGTCTTTGAGGCAATTCCCGACCTGTAACGCAACGATTTTATCTTTGTCCCGTTGACTTCCGCAGGCTTGCTATTCAGAGTACCGATATTCACCGTCCTATGCACCTCCGCCTGTTGCCCGAAAAAGGCAAATACAAATTCAGAGGTGATAAAATGGAAATGTTGGTAACAAAGTTCTCAAACGGAAAGTATCGTAACGAAGGTGAATTGTTCAAAGAAGTTATCTCTTCTGAGAATGTCAAGCTCATGGGCGAGATGATTGCTTTGCAGGCGCTCCGTACCGTAAAGAAATTCGATTTGAAAGTCGCGGACAAACTGTATATCGGTTTAATCAAAGACCTGCACCACATGGGAGAAATAGACTATATCGTATCGGACGGCTATGACGTGGCGCAGACAGCTATCTGTTTCCTCTATCAATTCGTCGGTCACAGTGCTAATGAGATTTACGGCAAAGACAAACAAGGAAAAGAGATCTCTATAAAACTTGCATGTTATCGCGAAGTAGACCATTTCATCAATCTTCTTCGCAACAGACCGGACAGGCGAGGAACAGTCGTCGAATCAATAGATTTTACAGACTACAAGGCTCTGCCAATGGATCCCGTGAATTGCTTTGAACACGAGCAGACAGATTACAGCAAATATGATGAGCTTGTAGAAAACCTGCAACTTACCACATTGGAAC
>ERZ1643246.2019-NODE-2019-length-20510-cov-5.017697_pt1 | contig 20510 bp, 20 predicted proteins | sample MGYA00579265_ERZ1643246 | MGnify/ENA primary metagenome ERZ1643246 (study PRJEB29033, sample SAMEA4952261) | chicken gut metagenome | biome: Broiler Chicken; feature: Gastrointestinal Tract; material: Caecum | place: Ireland | collected 2018 | study: Broiler...
GCGAGATATTGTTCTTCAGGAACCGGTTGTATATCGTGTATTCCTGATACCCGCCAGCCTCATACGTATACAGTTCGCTGTAGTATTCGTCTTTTTCCGTTACGATTCTTTTTTCCTTCAACCGGTTCAGCGCGTCGTACACGTACTTTATCTTTTTATCCGTCGGCAGATACAGCCACGTCAGCGGCGCGTTCGGCACGCGGTTGCCCGAAGTCGTTCCGTATTTCTCGTACAGGTATTTATACGTCTGCGTTTCGCCTATGTTCTTTTCGTAGGTCGTCTTCGTGACGTATCCTTCCGAATCCGTTTCCTGCGAATATTCCCCGATTCGGTAGCCCGTATATCTGACCGCCGCCGTTTCTCCGTGTTCGTCGTAGACATAGGTCATTTTCGTCGTTTTGCCGCTGCCGCACGCGCTGTCCGTCAGGCTCTTCAACTGCATCGTATCCTCGTCGTATTCTGCCGAGGCGAGCGTCTGCTTCACGCCGTCTTTCGTCACGCTCTTTTCGATGAACCTGCCGTACTCGTCGCTCACTTCCTCGCCGGTCCAGCCGTTGCCGTAGCTCACGTTCGTATAGCTCTTCCCGTCGGCCGTTTTATTATATGCCGCCGTATATACCGTTACTCCGTTCAGCGTCACTTTCTTGATGCGGGAATACCCGTCGTATTCGAATTCATACACCGCGCCCGTCCTATCGATCTTCGTCAAGAGTCCGGCGTTGTATTCGTATTCGACGTTTTCGTTCTGGGAATACCTCACGCTGTTCCCGTCGCGCGTGAGGAAGCCTGCGGACACCGAGTTCAGCATTCCGTCTGCGCCGTAGCCGTAATTATACGCCTGACCGTTCGGCATCGTCACTTTCTTCAGCTGGCCCTTGTAACTGTCGTATGCGCTCTGCGTATAAATCTCGTTACAATCCTCGTCCGAATACCTCTCGTCGTATTCCTTTACCGTGTAATACCCGCTCGTATCCGTTCGGCTTTCGTAAATCAGCTCATCGCTCGTGTGTTCGTTCCCGACCGTTTCTTTGATCACGGTTCCGTACGAATTGTAACCGTATTCCGTTCTATCGCCCAGCTTTTCGTCCTGCACTTTTACGAGGTTGCCGTGTATGTCGTAGTAATAGAATACGTGGAACTCTTCCCCTTTCGGGTTTATGAACTCGCTACGGCGGAGCAAGCCCTGCGCGTCGCTCCAGCTGCGGCTCGTTCCCGCGGCGCTCTTTGTTTCCGTATAGCCACGCGGACCATATTCCAAGCTGAACAGGTTGTCGTTGAACGAACTCGTCCTTTCCGACGTCTCTACGCTCCCCTGCAATTTGATCGTCGATAAATCGACTCCGGACGCGATTGTTTCTCCGTTCTTGAAAACATATCCCGGATTTGACAGCATCGCCGAAATATCGCTCATAAATGAAGACAAATCTTCGGCGTCGGATATATTTACGGTATAACTTGACGAACCATAAAGGATTTTTTTCACATCTCCCGCACCGTAAATATGCTCTCCGTTAAAGAACGTAGGTCCCGTTACGGTTTTACTCATTTTACAACGGCTCAGACTCACGTGATAAACCTTCAAATCGCTTTCCGTATCCTCTCCGCACAATGCCGTAATGCCGTTGTTATAGCAGTGGCTATAGTCCACCTTAACGTAAATTTTATCCAAACCCGTACATTCATCTGCACTGATAGGAACCGTTCCGAATTGGAACGTGTTTATATTGCTATCAAAATAATATGTACGCGTTTTATCCTTCGAGGAATCCAAATACTTAAGAGAGACTTCCAGGCAAAATCTTGCGGCGCTTTCTTCCGTTGAAGGCAGACAATATTTATCCGCTGAAACAAGCGCGGAAACGACAAATCCTTCATCTGCGCGCAAATCATCAAGATCACAGTCCGATACCGTCTGCCGTATATACATTGTTTCCCCCGTAGTAACGGGCAAGGTTATACGATCGTTCCATTGTATTGCGTTATTGTTCGGACAAAACCAGTGGTCTAATCCGCCGCTCTGCATAGAACAATCTCCGCCGACAATCAGGTTTTCTTCTTGTGGCAAGCTGCTGAAACGGTAACTCGTATTATCCTCCGTCCTTACGCCTTCATATGCGGCGGCTTTTGAACGGTCTCCCGCTTTAAACGTGAACTTGTTGACGCATACCCCGTCCGTATCGAATTTATAATACGTTTCCGTCTCATTTTCATAAACGAGCTTCGCATACCCTTCATTGAGGTATACCGTGTTTGTCGTATTGATATCATCTTCTTCATAATTTTCGCAAAAGGTTTCTATCTGATTCTGCCGAATCGTCCGAACCGCCGTACCGTCTTTAAAAACATATTTTTTATTGTCTGAAAAACGTTCGATGTTTACAAAATATCCCGTCGAATCGGATATCTTATCGAATTCAAAGCCATAATAACTGAATTTCGTTTCGGTTCCGTCCGGATTTACAATTCCCTCCAAGGTCTTTTTTGACGCGCCCGCGATATTGTACTGCAATTTAGTTCCGTCCGGCATTCCGATTTCCGTCAAATATCCGTATTCATAAATAAAGTTTGCTTTTCGGCCGCAGCCGTCCGTAACCGATTTTATTACATAATCGCTGCAATCGTTACTGCCGTAAGTAATATTAAGCGTGTTTCCGTTTTTATCTACAATCTGGGTAAGGTATCTTCCCGTAAAAATATACACCGTTCCCTGATTATCCATCAATTTGTTCGAGCCGATATATTTCATTCCGATAGAGTCGTCTCGAAACTCGTAATTGTCCGCATCAAAGGTATACGAGGAGCCCGAAGGCGTTGCCTCCACTTTCAAATGCCGATAAAGATTATGACGGAATCCCGCCTGGTCGATGTATACATATTTCTGCTCAGCCCCGCTGCCCTCCGAATACAGATACTGCTGCAGATTCAGTTTCCAGCCGCAAGGCAAACCTGTCAGCACCTTGGTTGTGCCGACCTTGATATAGTTATTGATTTGGTTCAAACCATTGTAAATATGCGAAATACGCAACGGCAAACGATTGCCGCTCATACTGACGTCTTCATATTCCAACAATTCCGTGCCCGAATACAGATTCAAAGAATAATTGCAACGCTCATTGATTGCAACAGAATACCCTTCCCCGCCGTTAAACTCTTCCGGGACATAATAATCCACATCGAGATACGGCTGCAAATCTTGATCTGCAATAGAAAAAGGAGTTAAGATGCTGAGTCCTTGATCTCCCAAAGACGTATCCATTACCTCAATCAATACGCCTTTTTCCCCGTCTTCCTGAGTACGTACCGCTTTCGTGACGTCGATCGTGAAAGGCTGCCGGGTTTCCTTTTCTTCTGCGTTGATAATGTCAAGATATTCGTCGTCGACTTTTAACTTGCTGTAATTCCCCGATGAAGCTCCCGTTGCGTCCGTAATTCTCTTTACCGTAAATATCGGGGACTTATTTTGAGGAGCAATGATATCTGTTTTTCTCAAATGTAAAACCGCCGAACGTATAACGGCATTTTCAGGCAAAAGCTTCTGCATGTGAAAACGAATCCATATTTTTGCCATATAACTGTTGAATTTATAAACAGTCGATGCATCGCCGCTTTCCACCAAACCTGCATTTCCGCTATAAAGTGTGTAGATTTCAAAATATTTTTCGTCTTCCGAATTATAAATCGACGGATCGACTGCAACCGGGAATTTCCTTTCCTTTGCATTAAGCCAATTTGCATCCGCTATTACCCGGAACGTATATTCCGTTGCGTCGACTGCCGTGATATCATAATAAATCTCTTCGCTGACATTTCCTTCGGCATCTTTCATATTCGGAGCCGGAATTTTAAATATAACTTTTTCTGTATCAACGGAAAGAAAATGCAATTCTTTACCGTTTTCTCCGACTTCGGGTTTTAAATTATTTAATTTAAGACTAAATTTGCAATCGTATTGTTTTAACTGTTTTTTATAAACGATGTATTCCTTAATATGATTAGGACAAACTTCATACTCTAAATCTATCCCATCCGCATAATTTTGGTATACGAGCTTTTGATTCCCTTTTTGGGTTTCTATCGACGCAGAAACCGAGTTCGACTCTTCAAGTGAAACCGTGGCGGAATATTTATCTTTTTTTATGGTATAAATTTTTTTACCGTCCAAGTTTTCTGCAAACCTTACGGTAAAACCCGCTGTCTTGTTTTCAAATCCCGCAAAATCAATCACTTCATCAATTTCGCGGTTTTTGACCAGTCCAGTATCGCTGTTGCGATAACGTCCTGACTGCTCATCATAATAATTGATAGCACTGCCGAAAATATGCGTTTTATATCCTCCTCCAGCCTTTTTAAAAGTTCGGTACATCTTACCTTTTGCCACTTCCTCTAAAACTTTCTTCGTCTTTTCATGAACGGCTTCGAAAGATTCTTGAAAAACCGTTTTCGGTTTTGTTTCGCTTTCCTCCATCGGAGTACGCTTTTCTGTTACATTTAGTTTAATTTTTTCCATGTTACACCTCTTTTTGTTTTATTTCTATAATATACGGGAAATAAAGACTATCCCCCGTTGAAACCGCAATATGCTCACCGTCGCTTTGCCTTCGCAACATAAATCCATAACCGGTCACAGCATTTTTACCGTACTCTTGCGTAAGATCTATTGTAATATTATTGCCTTCGATCATATAGCGAAGTATTCGATCTTCATACATCGGGCAATCCTGCCATGTTGTCCGAAAACTGCACCACGAATTCAAGAGCTTGTTAATAACAAATTTTTCACCGTATAATTTAGGAAGATATAACACAATACTTTTGTTCTGTTCATTTTTCAAGTAACGCATCAAAGTATTGGCCGGTCTAAATAGCAACCGCTTTTCTTTATCTTTGTAAGAACAGCAGGTTCCCGAAAACGGTCCCGAAAAGTTACAATCTTCTTGTTTTATTACCGTGTCAGAAATAAATTTAGGACAATATGCAGATATTTCAAAACTGATATCAGTAGCATTCGGACTACAAACATTTATATAAAATTCTATTTTCGAATAGCGTTGAACCCTTGGTCTGCACTCAATAACCTTTCCTCCGACGAAACCGACTAATCCGGTTATCATTGCAAAAGTATCCATATGGTTGCCGCTTAGAAGCACAGTTCCTCCTTTATCCTCAATCCTTTTTTCCTTGTCTGTTTCTATTTTGAAGCGGCATTCTTCTCCTTTGTGTTTGATAATCACTCCGTTATAGGTCGGCTCGATAATACAATTTTCAAAAATCAGTTTCCCATCGGACAAAGTTAAAAATTTTCGGTCTATTAACTTAACTTTGAAAATCCCGCTTTCCTGTTCAAATATTAATTCTCCATTCGTTTGAAGATAAATTTTTAGATTATAGCCGCAGTAAACTAAATCCCCGCTTTCTTTCCTCTGAAACTCCAAATCAATCAATTCTCCGTCCATCCCATATATCGGACAACTGAAAAAATAATCATAAATCTTCTCTTCCCTCATAAAGCGCATCGCATAGTCATTTATTCTTTTTACGAGGAGTTCGTTATCTGTTATATTTTTAAGGATACAAACTTTTTCTTTCGCCGTCATTTTATTCACCTACAAAAAGTATATCAGTAATTTTATGCCATTTTTTTAAAATCAGGGAATTTACCATCGCCGGCTGTCAATTCGGTAGATCTTCTTTAAAATTAAAGAGAGACGCAACGTTGCCGTCGCGCCTCTCTTTCTTATTTTACTATGCCTTCTATGTTACCATACTCATTATTTGAAATATAAACTGATTTCATCCGTAAAGTTTAGATAAATCAAACTTATATTCCGGGTAACAACAATATCCGCTTTTACCATAATACCCCGTAGGAACTGCAAGTTTATTATCTTTTAACCAACTTTCGATGTCTGAGAAGTTATTCGTATCGACAAATGCGAGATCGTTCCTTTGTCTGCTCAACGGATAGTCAATATTCACAGTAATGACACCAAATGGCTCGTTGGCCGGCACACATACCAAGTTTATGGCGAGCCGCCCATTCATATAATTGTGCCGTTCTATCCGTACCGTATAAGTGTTTTTCCAACTGTTTATTCGATATTCAAACCTTTTTTGCGTATTCTTTGCATTTTCTTTCATAAACGTTTACACCTTAATATATAGTTTTTTCATCTTCATTTTTACTCTCGTGACTACGAAAGCGTATGTATCCTCCTTTCATGTATATCTCATAATTTTCCATTCTTTCGCGATATTCTTCATTGCTCATCTTGCGGATATTGAGGATTCTTTCATTATAAAGTTTCCATGCACGAATGTATTCTACGGCTTTATGCTTCGCCTCCGCAACATTCTTTGCTTCAAAAACAGCTTCATTGTACGGATAATTGACACTATACCTATTGCCGATGAAAACGGCATAATAAGTCTTCTTCTGCTCTGCGGTTCCGTTATCGTTCATAATTTCCTCCTGACGATTTTATAACTTATTCTAACTGACTACTGCTTGCCGGTGAGGCTATCGGGACACTGTTCCTCTGCCTTGCCCCATTTGTTTTTGAGCCCATATATAATCATCTAATCCTTTATAATACGGATCCCAAACATAGCATCCGAACCGGAACCCCATAGTATCCAAAAGTTCCATTAACTGATTCAATCCGTTTTGCACGTGAAAATTGGTAGAAAAATCCATATCGAATGCCGTCATGATTTTTCGTAGTCCCGCCTTACGTAAGTCCTCCAACGTCGTTTTTAATTGCGCGAGAGAATTGACGCCGGGAACCGCCAGAATCGGCAAACCTGTCAGCGCGTGGATAATATCGGCTTTCATAGGTCCTTCCGTCAAAATCATTTCTTTGGAAATCTCGCCTGCAATATGCGTCCAACCTTCTGTTTTGCAGCCGTCTTTTCGATCCGTACTCGATACCCAGCGAAATTTTCGTTTTTCCACGTTATCTCTGCGTATCTGTAAGCCCTGAATCTGTCCATATCTGTTCCGTACGGGAATAAGAATGCCGCGTGCTTCATGCACAAAAGTCCAAGTGTCGTTTTCCATTCTGTAAAACCCGGGAATTCCTGCAAGATAACAGCCGTCCGATTGTAGTTGTTTTGCAACGTTGGTCATGCCGACAATCGGCGTGGTTTTATAACCGAGACGGGTTATATCTGCCTCGGTCAGTCCGCGCTTCAGCAAATTATCCCTGTGATCTTTGGCTAATGACAATTTGGATAGCAACGCGCTGTATGTCGCGTGACGAGTTTCAATATCCGTAATCGGACAATCCGATTGAATATTCTTTACCGGTTCTATTTTCATTTTCGGGTGTACAGTCCATTCCGGTCTTCCGATTTTCTCTTTGATCGCGTAAAATGCCCTTTCTCTCGGAATATTTGTATACAGCGAATACAAATCTAATATACCGCCGGAAACGCCGCACCTTGGACAACGAAACACGTCCTTTTTCAAATTGATATTCAAATGCTTTTTACGAGGATCCTCATCGCAGCAAGGGCATCTGACGTAATATGAAGCTTGCCCCTGCAAAGGATATGGCAATCCCAGCAGTGAAATAATATCGGTTATATGAAGCGTTTCCATTGACACCTCCTTTTGCGCAGGAACGGCGATAATGCCTTTCCCGCGCAAACATAATTTAATTTCAACCGGCTGCCTGCATAGCAGCATATTCGCAAATAGTCCGTGCCGCAGTCCGTATCTTTTCATCGCCGGTAAACTTTTCGGCAATCCACGTCAACGCCTTGGGATCTAACGTAAGGATATCTCCCAATGTCTTTCCGTTATACTTATTTATCGGACAAGGCATCAAAATTGCCTGACGATACTTTTCTTCCGGGGTCGGCTCTTTGGGCGGAACAATCGGGACGGAGGCCGCAGCTTCGGGCGTTTCTTTTACTCCTCCCGCCTCCTTGTTTGCCGCCGCACTTTTCTCTGTCAGCTCGTCCGGCGCTATATCCGCAAAATCTTCGCCTGCGATATCGAACTGAAGCCCAAATCCTGCATTGCGCAAAGCAACACCTATTGCGGCTGTCTGTGCCCATTCGCGCGGCGATATCGATGGTTTTTCAGGGCAATTCCCGCGCGAAGCGGTCGCTTCAGCAAGATAAGCGTATTCGGGATCTTTGTAATTCGGATAAATACGCGCAGTCGCAACAAAACAATCACCGTTCGGTTCTGCGTTCACCGTGATTTTCCCTTCGGGATACTTTAGCCGAAACCATGCAATCTGTATCATTACGGGAAGATGCTTCCGTATCTCCCCGCCTGCCGTCAAATCCGAATAATCGACGGCGAACCCCGATGGATCAAACCCGTCTATTTTATTGATTTCGTCCAGTTTTGCAAGCGCTGCCGCCTTGTCATTCGAGTTGTTCTGACTCATAATTTCGTTCTCCTTAAATGTTAACGTAAGTATTGCGGTACTGAATCCATACAGGTAGAACCGCATTGATCAGATTACCGATACATTTTTTATATTCTTCCTTCGTAGCCGCGTTAAAATTTCCGAACCGCTTACGACCGTCATCGACGACACGTTTCAGCGCCGTTAGCGCCGTTTCGCGTTTTTTCTTTCCTTCCTCGTCCGGTTTAGGCCCGATCTGCCTTTCGGCCAGTAATGCGCGGATATTGGAATCTGCGATTTGAAAATGCCTGCCCATAATCTTTGTATCCAACGTAATCGGAGCAGTACGGCTGAAAGCTTTAAATGCTTCCAGTACGCCGATACGGTAAACAAGTTCCTGGTAGTCTGCCAATGCCGCCAAAGGAAGACTGTTTGCCTGGATTTGCGAACGAAGTTCTTCCTGTTTTGCAAGATATTGCTCTAAAATATTTGCCATAATGTTCATTCTCCTTATAAATTTAAGATTTCTTTAATTCGTTCCGCGAGACACGTTCCGCGCCTTTCCGTATCAGTACGTTTGATGGCGATACACAAAGCCTTACGCTCGCCAACGATAATTACACGATCCTTTCCCCGCGTGATCGCCGTATAAACGAGCGGTCGCGTCAGCATTACTGAATGCGCGCATTGCAAATTAATGATGACGGAACTATATTCGGAGCCTTGCGATTTATGAATGGTCGAGGCATAACCCAGATCCAGCATACTGAGATCCTCTAAATCGTACTCCTTCTTCCGTCCATCGCCAAAATCCACAATGACGGTCGTTTCCGTTCCCGTACGCACAATTTTTTCAATATATCCGATATCGCCGTTATTGACATCCTCGTGGTTTTTGATCTGCATCACCTTATCGCCCTGCCGATATATTTTTTTCCCGACAACGACCTCTGGTCTTTCAGCACCCGGAGGATTGATTTTTTCCTGTAACAATACGTTAAGCGCATTGACCCCCGTTTCCGTTTTCTGTCGATAAGGTGAAAGCAAAGCGACGTTATCCACGCCGTACTTTGCTGTTTCTGCCAAAAACAGCTCAACGATTTTATCTGCTGAATCTGAAATATCCGGCGAATCGATAAATTGAAAATCCTTTCCGTATTCCAAACCGAGATTACCGTGTCTTATGAGTTTTGCATTTGTAGCGATGCGGCTGCCGCTGCTTTGCCTGAACACTTTGTCCAACCGTACGACAGGGATACATCCGCTTGCAATCATCTCACTGAGCACCGCCCCCGGTCCTACAGACGGAAGCTGGTCGGAATCTCCTATCAAAATGATCTGAGCCCCGGTTTTTAGAGCACCGAATAATTGACAAGCGAGATAGACATCAAGCATTGAAACTTCATCGACGAGTATCAAATCGGCGTCCAGATCTCTCGCAGCCCCAAATTTGCCGTCATCGTCGGCAAACAAACCCAACGCCTTATGTACCGTGCAAGCCATATACCCCGTAGCCTGTTCCATTCTTCGTGCGGCTCTGCCGGTCGGTGCGCAGCAACAGATTTCGTTAGCCGAATGGTTCCGCTTATAGATATCGAGAATCGCGCGTTGAATCAGCGTCTTACCTGTTCCCGGCCCGCCTGTTATAATGGAAATTTTCTGCGTCAACGCAGTTTTTATGGCTTCGCGTTGTTCTGCCGCAAATGTGAGTTTTAGCCGTGACTCCACTCCGTCGATTTCTTCTTCCAAACAGTGATAGCGATACTCCTGAGTTTCTCGCAGTTTACGGGCAAGCAACACAGATAATGCCATTTCTGCCAGCGCTGTCTTAGTACGGTATACCATTCCGCGAAAGCACATGAGTTGTTTATCATGCACCAGTCTTACGGCACGGTTTGCCACCATATCTTCAGTCAAATCCGGGGTTTGCAGCAATTTCAAACACGATCTTATGAACTCGTGTTTTTCAAGGCACAAATGTCCTTTTCCTTCCGCCTCGGTCAACGTGTAAAGCAAGCCTGCATCCACTCTGTCCGTGGAGAGGTCTCCGAACCCCATACTTTTTGCGATTTTATCTGCCGTCAGGAATCCTACTCCCGCCATTTCGCATAACGTATACGGATGTTTTTTCACGATCTCTAAAGTTTTGTTACCGTATTCCTTGAATAACTTTACCGCTCGGTTCGGAGTGATACCGTGCGGAACCAAAAACGCGACGACGTCTCTGGCTGCACGGTTGGCAAGATACGATTCGCAAATTTTTTTCAGTTTCCCTTCGCTGATACCGTGAACTTCCAGTAGCTTTTCCGGAGTTTTATCCAAGATATCCAAAGTTTCATTTCCGAACCGCGAATAAATTCGCTCTGCCAATTTAGCCCCGATCCCGCGAATCTGACCGGATGACAGATATGCGACTATTCCGGCTTTTGTCGGCGAGATTACCTCATCGTAAGTTTCGACCTCGAACTGAATGCCGTGTTTGGCATTTTTGCTCCAATGCCCCTGCATATCGTACCGTATATTCTCCGATATAGGAAGGCAATATCCTACGGCCTTAACCTGTTGCATTTTATTGCCCAGACTATCGAGAATTCTTTCGCACGGACGATACAGAGCAACCATATAGCTGCCGAACTCTGCCGACTTTGCATCCGGAGGATACAAAAGTTTTTCAAATTGACACAGCATATTTATTTTCCTTTTCCGATTGTTCATACGCAAGAATATTCTGCGTATAGCAGGTGACAGGTTTCTCAGACGCCATCGTCAGATGGATTATATCCGTCTCAATTGCTTTGGGATCTCCGCCGGCCATTGACCAAATCTGCTTTATTTTCGGTAAAAGAGAGGGGGCAAATACCCGAATGCTCAATCCCATTCTTGCAGCTTCGAATATCTCCCCTTCCATTCCCTGACTGATTCTGGCTCCGCATACGAATATGGCTTGGCATTGTTTTAAGACCTGCAATCCATAGGCAAGCGCGAATTTACGGTCGCTCTCGTCTTCATCATTTAAAAATGCCGGAAGAAACGCATGCGGCGCAAAAGCTAAATATCCCATAACATTGAAAGCATAGTACATATACGCTTTTGCGTTTCGCATATTCCCGATAACCTCGTTCCTGTTCTGCGCACGCAGCGGAGAACAAATATACACTCTTTGCCGGTTTCTGTTTTCGGTTAGAAGCTGCGTTTCACAACGCAACTCCCAACCCTCCGTAAATATATTTTTCATATAAAATCAAACCTCCTTGTTATAAAGGTTGAACAGATACGTTCAGTTTACGGCTTTCGGAAGTTTTTACCACCTCGGCATAAACCGTCGGATAGTTCTTCTTCAGAGCCGTTGTATCCGTTCTGTTACTCTTTTTACTGACGAAATCGATGAGAATTTTGTCGGTAGTCGTTTCCAACACGCCGTGTTCGTGATTCTTCATTAATTCCGCGATTCGCACGCTTCGCGCAGTGACCTCCTCTTCTATTTTCTTTATTTCTACTTTGTACTCTTTTGCCTGTTGCTGCAAAGCGACAATTTGCCGCAAATTCGGTTCATACTTACGGGGAAATTCGAGACTCGGCAGTGCCGGAATACTTTCGCCATAAATCCTTGCAAGCGATTCCAAAGCGAGTTTGGGCGGGATATTATCCATCGTTGGCGGGACATTATTTTCCAAGCTCCATATCCATCGGTCGAGCTTTTCAAATATCATATCCTCTTTCGACTTATCGCGAGTAAGCTCCGGGAAGGCCATATCGTTATCCGGATTGTTGCCCCATATAGCCGAAAAAGCGCCTATATTGACATCCGCCACCGCCAAATAGAACCGTAATTGTAATTCGTAATACAAGGGAAAAGCTCCGTTCACCCAATCACCGGCTTTATGGTAAGTGCATGACTTACATTCAAGTATTCCTTTTTCACCGTCTGATACGCGTTCGAAACGTCGGTCAAAGTTGGCGAGCGCATACGGAAAATCTGCGTGTTGATACAGGAAAGTATCGTCTGTTACGATATTGCCCGTCTTTTTCGCGTAAAAGTGCGCTGCGATCGGTTCCAACAGATGCCCCATTTCAAGCTGGAGAGCGTTGGTTTTTTCTGCGGGATCCATTTGTCCTTTTTTAATTTTCCAAAGCTCCAGCGGCGTTATCCAAGGTGAAACGCCGAAGATTGCCGCAACATCGCTTCCGCCCACTGTATAGGGAATTTTCCCCGACGGTCCATGCTTTCGGCATTCCAGCCATCGTTCATTGGCCATACCTGCCGTATCACATAAAATAATCGGTGCTGCCATATCAATAATCCACCTTTTTCGCGAAATCGTAATCCTCCCAGCGCAGAGACAAAGCGCGTGCCATATTTTCCTCGACCGCAATCATTTTGCTTTCTGGAGTTTTTTCCGATTTCAGCGTGAATAAGATCTCCTGCATAGCAATAAATACGTCGTGTGCCGTCGCAACCCCGCCGCCGTAAGTATTTTCAAACATAGCGATAGCTTCTACTGCTGCTTTTTTAGGCAAAGCAAGTTTTTTACAGATGCGCGTCATCGTATTTACCGGGTAGTTAAGATATATATCCAACAACCCTTGTAATTTTTTGATACTGTCTCCGAATTGCGCGAAAAGCTGATCCAAGGCAACTTCGAAATCCTCTACTTTGGCATTATGCCGATGATCTATCGCAATACAACCTCCGATATGAATCGGACATGCGTAACCGAGCAGCAACGCAGAAACTTTTGCCGAGGCGACTCCCGTATCTGAAGTTATAAACCGAACACCGGGTACGAGTTTACCGGATAGAGAGGCCTTTCCTTGCGCCGCTAATATTTTTGCATATGCTCCGAGCAATTCTTCTTTCTGGTCGGGCATTTTCCAAAGTGCGCTGGTGATGGAATGATCACTGTAGCCTTCCACGAACTCTGCGCCGGGGAATCGCGCGTTCAGTTTCTGATACAGTATCTTCAACAATTCATCAATCGGCAAAACGGAATAGTCTGTCGCATCTCCGGAGTGTACAGCCGCTACCTTTTGGTCGCGGATAAGCACCAACGCCTCAGAACTACTCAGATTCAGGCAAGCGTTCAACATATAAGAAAGCATATCCCGTTTGAGTTTCGGGAGTGCCGATCCCCCGATTTTTGCCCGATCCAACAGGCTCTTGTACGCTGTTTCTCTTCCGGGATATAACTCCCCATTTACCATAAGCGCCAGTCCGAGGTGATCCGCCGTGTCGCAAACCGCTTCTTGACTGACATCGCCGGCAAAAGAGTCTAATGAATCGTAATACGGCGATTTTCTGTCCAATGGCTGCACGCTCAGATTGTTGACCGAGCAGCGCACCCATTTGCTGTTCCGCGACTGTTCCTCATGATAACAAAGCATTTCAGAATAGTTGCGAAATCCGGTTTTGTAACTGTCATAACATCTTTCTTGCATTATTCTTGCTCCTTTCTTTTATTTGACGGACTGACCGCCGTGAATATATAAAAAAAGCCGGCAATCTCCCCGAAGACTGCCGGCTTGTGCCCGAAATTAGGCAAAGAATGAAAAAAGCCGACACTCCCGCAGGACTGTCGACTTATACCCAATAAGGGCCTGAAAATATAAAAAACGCCATTTGCAAAAACAAATGGCACTTTGAAACTCTGATACTATGCTTGACAAAATCAAGACTGAAACTTTATATTTTTATTATAGCAAATTAAGATTAGATTGTCAATGTTTTTTATAGACCTTGCCTGCATATTTTTGGGAGATACACCATACTATGGCTATTTGATTTATAGTAAATCTCGACTGTCAAAAAGCACCCAAAAACCAAATCTGATGCTTTTCTTATATTATGAATTAATCTAACTGAGCCATTTTCGAATCGCGCTTGAAACCATAAATAAGAGTGGCGAGGGAATCCCCTCGCCACTCTGTCTTTTTGTGCAGTTTTTCTTATACGCCATATTTCCGCACTCGGTTTTATCAAAAAAGTCTGACGTACCTTTTCGCGCCACTACTGATTTTCCTTTATCGTCTTATTTGGTTCTAAAAGTTTAAACCTGATCTATGTGTTTTTTGGTTTTACTACATATATCGGCTTCTCGTCTGAACCCCACAACGACATTATAAAAACAAATCCATTGTCTCCTTCCGCCAATAGAGCTCCGGTACGTCCGTTACTGCATTGTTTAATCTGTACTTCTCCCGTTAAGGTAGGGAGATAATCCAAAATATATCTAGCATCAAAATAATAATCTCCAACCTGCACAATCTGTTTTTTTCGTTTGATACCGCTCGCATCGGCAATTTTTATATTTTGTTTCAATTCTTTCAAGTTTATCTTTTCCATTTCAACTTTATCAGAAAAACAATTTTTTACTGAACGAACATCAAAAAGCGAGGTAGTATTATCAGTCACAGTAACAAGGCCCGAAAGGATGTCGTTATAAACTCCCGCCGCACAACCGTCACAGATTTGTTGCGTGTCATCTATTATGTAAGCGCCTGCAAGATACGGTCTGTCTTTTTCTTGTTTAGCAACTTTACGTGCAAGTTTTTCGCGGGCTTTTGACGCGTTGATGCTTTTTCCTTGCATACTGCCGATTTCAAACTCACATTGCCTTTTGAGTTCTTCATAGTCTTGGCTATGTAAAAGACTTAGTACTGTTATTGCGTTCATTTTTTATTCCCTGCCTTTATTAAATTATTTTTTTCATAGTAAATATTAAGCACATTTACTCTTATTCGCTTTTAGTTTCCACATGCCTCTATCGGTTTGGCAAAAGCAATCCGGATATAGTTGTAATGTCTGCCGCACCTTCTCTTTCCACCACTTATTCCTTTTCGCCTTTTTGTAAGACTCAAGCTGTTCATACGGATAAGAAAGAGGGACGGATCCTTTTTCCTCCATCACACTCGCAACGACGTCGCGCCATGTTGCGCCAGACATATCCCTGATATCGCTCTCCATACGCTTTGTAATCAAAACCGGAATCATAAGCGGATTGTCTTTCCGAACAATCATTACATACTCGTGCAAAATAGGGATAAACGAACCGCTATAATGCGTATTGTCTGAAAAACAGTTGTGTTGCGCTTTGATAATGATGTTTTCCAACGAGCCAGGCTTTACGATCTCCGAGAGCATGCTATACAATTTCCCTTTCTTTTTAATGTCGCCCATAAGCACCGCCATGCGCCCGCCCTTTTCCAGCGCGGCGAATTGTTTCATCATCGCGTAATTCATCGTCTCGACAAAACGAGACCATTCAGTGATACGAGATAAATCGAGACTTCTCGGATCGTATCCATATCTGCTCTGCACATCAGCAGCTTTATACATTACATCCGAATAGACCACAATATCCCAATATGGCGGGTGCCAAAATATGAATTCCGGCCGTTCAGGTATATCGCAGTTCATGACGTCGAAACCGCTATGAAGATCATAAAGATGACTTTTAATTCCGAATTTATCGGCAGCAGCTTTTGTTGTACCGCTGCCGCACATATAATCACAGATTTCATGCGGGCGAAAAAAGCCTATCAGATCTTCAATGAGTTTCGGCGAACAATTCCCGCGATAACGATTATTCCCGCCTTCACCGCGTTCGGGATACGATACGATCGAAGTCAGTTTTTGCATGATACGTCTCCTTTTTCCTGATAATGATCGATTTTTAATCTCTCGATATTGTTTTGTAATCCCTGCAAAATTTCAGCGGGAATATCTCTATCGAGAACGGCCTTGACCTTGTCGCTCAAATGACAGATGTCATCCGAGGGGCTATACAGCAACGATTTGACAAAGACTGCGTCCGGAATCCTGCTGCCCTGGCCCTTGACAATGTCCGTTTGCATCTTTTCGGGTTCGACCGCATTGACAACTTCGTCAAACAAGCTGACAAGTAACTCGCCGTTCAAATACACGTCCGCAGCGCCGACTCGATTCCGCCTTACCTCAAATACATATTTCTTACGCATATGCTGTTTTTTTTCGATTTTGGCACCGCGAAGTATAGCAATCTCATCGTTTTTACGCAAAATCGCCTCCTCAAGGATAAACAATATCGGATGATAAAGTTCATCGGTAGTATCGATATTTTCCCACAGAATATCGCGATAACGATGAAGTTGCCCTAACCGTTCAAGCGCTGCTTTTAGTTTTTCCTGTTCGTTCATTTTGATTTCTCCTTGAATTTTTTTTATCGGTAAATACACCGAGATTTTTACTAATGAATTTTCAATTCAAACGCTGTTTTGTTTTACATCTGTTTGTCTGCAGAGTTACCGACTAAAATGTAATCGATCTTTTTCTCGCCTTCGGCATCATCCAACATCGGCTCATAAACACCCTTGCCTGACGGTGAATCATATTCAATACATAGTTTACCGGAAGGCTCAAACCATGCGGTACAAATCACTTTTTTTTCTTTGAATAAAAACACGTCATGCAAACGTTTGAGCTGTTCCGAATCAAGGCATGTTCTTGCTTTATGTAAACGGATACTTTTTTTCAGCACTTCTTTCATAATGTTTCTGTCGAAGATACGATAGAAAAAAGCACAGGAGCATTCATTGAGATTTCCGAGAAAGTCAAACGTCTTTCCATCCGACAGCAATTCTGCATTCGTGTCTTCATGCAATGTAAGTTTATGTTCAGAGACCCAACTCAGAAAATCAAGCGGAGAAATATGCGAACTATGGTCGAAAAATTTGAAATAAGCGCCGCCGTTACTGATGAGCTGCTGTTTTCGCAGTTCGAGATCTTCATTATCGAAACGATCCGAAGGTTCGCTCCGATTCCAAACGAACAACTCGATCCCGTCTTTCAGCATATAACACGGAAAATATTTCTCTTTAACCCATAGCGTGTTTAACTCGTATGGTTCTTTCTCGATAAATTCAATTGTTGACATTACGCTTTACCTCCTCGTAATTCTTCGCGTACACGCATCAAGATTTTGCCTAATTTATTTTTGCCTTTTCCGTTACAGACTCCCCATTCGGTATCTCCCCAATAGTTCCCTTCTACAAGGTACTTCGTACCGGTTTTCAGCAGTTTCTGAGCGAGCTCCGAATGTTGGGTAAATTTTGCCAAGCAGATCTCATACATGATTCGCTCTTTGACTGTTTCCCAATCTACCCGAAGTTCAACTCTGCGTCCCATCCGTTTAGCTGTTTTTGCATCGATGCCGGTAAACAAGTCTGCCGCAGCAGGATTTTTCATAGCCTGAAATGCCGCTTCATTGTTTTGAAACGTATGCCCTGCATAATTGACGGACGCAACATAGAAATTGCTCAGAAACGCATATTTGTCTCTAAATTCTAAAATAGCGTCTTTTCTTTCAATATTTTTCATATAAATATAAACCTCATTTTTATTTATCTTTTTACGCTTCTTCAAATAACCCGGCATCTACTGCCATATTGCAGATATCATTCCACGATAATACGTAAACATTGTTACCGTAAACAACTATCGGATTATTTTTCATGGTGGTTGCAAGTTCAAATTTCTTGCCGTCCAGTGTCGTTCCCTCTCCCACATATTGATGTAAGAAAAATCCGCCTTTGATAATTTTGCCATACACTTGATTTTGACTTTTTTCGCTGTCGTGCATCTTTATATCTCCTTTATTTAATTAATTTTTGTTTTATGGAAAGTTAAGCCGATTCCGGTAAGTCGATAATTTTTAATATGCGCGAAGGGAAAACGGCATTTTTACGAATTGATGTTCTATCGAATGCTTTGATCTCGCGCCAACCGCAATCTTTTATTTTGACGAGAAAACTTTTCATAAAAGAACCGAAATCAAAAACATATCCCATCAATCTATATTTTCCGGTCCAATATGTTTCGCAATACCAAAGCTCGCCGAATATTCCGTTGCTTTTCTCTTCCCTCGTCAGTTTTTCGCCGCGGTTAAGTTTTTCCAACAGCTGATAAGCTACGGAATTTTTGAGATCTTCCAAAGCGGGAACTTCCCATGTTACAAATTTGTAAACTGATTTCATAAAATCCTCCAATTTTTTTGATAAAATAGCAAGAAGAGCCCGGCTATACAGCCAAGCTCTTCTTTGTGGTTTAAAACCAAGATATTATTTATATTTACTCATATATATTGATTTTTTTGTTAATATAAGAAAAAGTACCTGATGAAAACACCAGACACTTTGCAACCTGAAAACTATAATCGCTGAGAACGATTTTGAAACTGTATTATCATTATACTATAAAAAGAAAAATTTATCAATTGTTTTTTATAATCCGTCTGTGCCCGAGGGTAAATATTCAAAGGAAGTCTATTTATCATATTTCTTCCTCATATCCTGGAAAAACTTTTCACCGCTAACAGCATTTGCTTCCCCGCCATCTATTTCATCGATCGCTTCATTGATAAGCATGGCCGCTTGTGTTTTCGCAAACATTTCCTATTCCGTCAAATCGCCTATTGCCGTCATGAAAATCTTCATTATTACTCAAACACTCCACTTTTAATGATTTTTTCGATCGACGAAATTGCCTCGTCATATGTAACCGGTTTCAATAATAAAAGCAGCGTGCTTTCATTATAATCCCTCTCATAAAAACGGCTGTCGACAACTTCTCGGAGTATTTTAGGAACTTTTACGCCGTCCTTCGCCGAAAAACTTTTGACACCAGTTTTACGATCCTCCCGAACATCTTTTACCAAAACTTTTAAGTTATCGTCGAGCGATACTTTCGTCAACAACCTGAAAATATCATAGATATGCCGAGACTGTCTTTCCGCGGCGTTATCGTCCATCATATAATCGCAGATAGCAAATACCTTGTCGACAAGTGTCCTCTCCAATGTTTGAACCCTGATATCGAACGGCGTTAATTCATATTTCTCTATCGCCTCTAAATTTCCCTTTGCGCGTAACCAATCACCGATTATGGAGTCCACCGGTTTTATTTCATATGGATATGCCTTTTGAATAAATACCGTTTCTACCAACAGCATCGGTTTTACAGCACCGGACAGATATTCTATCGGATATTCAATGTGATAACAGTTATAGTCTCTTCTGCTGCGAGTATCCGATTCATTGAGAAGATTCAACTCCAAATCTTTACAAACATCTATGAGCGTATATTTCAGTTTTCGGCGTTGCCCCTGCGTCTGATGATCGGGGGTAAGTGTCAGATCGATATCTTCGGAAAATCTGTCGATGATTTTATGACACTTAGATAACGACGTCCCGCCTTTGAATAATAAGTTCGGAACTCTCTCGTTCAGCTTTTTCAGAAAAAGCGTTACAAAGTAATCTTTTTCTATCAATGCAGGTTCAATGTCGATTTCTAAACTGACCGCTTCCACCATTTGTTTGAATAAAACTTTATCTTTATGCAGTTGCATTTAACACCTCGCTGTAAATTAAATTTTTTGTTGTCTGAGCTGGAAAATATTTTGCCAATTCAATAAGCGATTGCGCGGAAATATTATTCTTTTGAATAAATTCCGTCAGCCTTCTTTTCGACCATTCACTAAGTTCCGACTTCATTTTCATATCGTTAAAAAACTGCAACACCATATAAGCATTCGCATTATCCGCTGTTATCTGGCAACGCGATTTGCGCAATATGAATCTGCATCTATTAAACGATATTTCCCTACGGCGCATCGTTTCATTGTTCGACACGATCTCCAAGGTCATTGGCAACTGCGTCGTCGCATCAAAAAAGTTCAAAAGCCGAATTCCGCTGTATACGCCGAACACTTCGTTGCCGTCTCGGATATACCTCCGCTCGACTACTTTATCGGCCGTAATCGTGGTTTGCCCAAAAAATGTAGGTTCGGGCATAAAATATACTCCCGTTGAAAATTTAACGAGATCTCCGCTCTCTTCGGCTTTTTTTATCATACGAAAAACATAAGCCGTCGAATAGTCCTTAAACAGCGTCAAAATTTCTCTCGAGAAAATCGGCGTTGTCATTTTAAAACTTTCTTTCATTCTTTCTATAAACATAGGTCAGCTCCTTATCTAAGTTTCTGCCATTTAATAATAGTATATTCATTTCAACAATAAATGTCAAGAAAAATAATCTTTCTATCGTATAAATCCTGCCAAATGTTCAAAAGAGTTTGGATACAAGCGCGAAACATTCATTTCTGTCAAACGTCTCCC
>ERZ1643246.2021-NODE-2021-length-20486-cov-15.682835_pt1 | contig 20486 bp, 14 predicted proteins | sample MGYA00579265_ERZ1643246 | MGnify/ENA primary metagenome ERZ1643246 (study PRJEB29033, sample SAMEA4952261) | chicken gut metagenome | biome: Broiler Chicken; feature: Gastrointestinal Tract; material: Caecum | place: Ireland | collected 2018 | study: Broiler...
CATTCACAATAATTTTATCGATCAGCTCCGTCACGATTTCTCTTGTCACCTCTGCCAGTGTTCCATACCTGACAAACTTTTCAATCCAGTTTTCATAGTTTTCCTCTGCTTCTTCAAAGTTATCTTTCTCCTTCTCTGCCTGTGAAATTTTCTCCCGGATATCCTGATCCTGCTTCTCATATTCCGCTTTATAAGAAAGATATTCTTCTTTATCCAGAATGCCATCCACATAATTTTCGTAGGTTTTCTTCTTATATCTCTGAACACCTGCCAGTTCTTTCTGCAGGCGCCCTATCCGCTGATCCGCTTCTTCGCACCGCCGTTTTATTTCCTTCCTGCGGTCAGCCGCTTTCAGCAGTTCGTCCTTATCGCTTTCTTTCAGTGCCATCTTTGCCTGTCTCTGGATTTCATTTATTACAATAGAATCCAGAACCTCTCTCTTAATAAAGTGGGAATAGCACATGTTATTTCCTTTTCTATGATAGGAACCGCACTCATAACCGTCTCTGCAGGTAACTCTCTGGAGATTATAACCACAGTCCCCGCAGACAAGAAAGCCTACATAAGGATTGACTTTCCTCACCTCGCTGAGAAAGCCCGGCGTCCGTGACCTTTTCTTCATGATTTCCTTTGCCTGCTCAAAAGTATCCTTGCTGATGATCGGTTCATGCATACCCTCTACAATATACTGTTGTTCCTCTGGAATATAATGATATTTTTCCATTTTGTATGAGATCTTTTCAGATTTATGCTGTACCATGGCTCCTGTATAGACCCGGTTTCTCAGAATCACATTAATCGTTGGATATGCCCATCCTTTTGCACCTGCCTTTTCCTGTGCGTTAGAATATTTGAGCCCCTGCACTTTTCTTTTGTATTCGGATGGCGTCATTACTCCTTCTTCGTTCAGTTTTTTGGCAATGCCGTCTCTGGAATACCCCTCCAGATACATATAAAAAATTCTTTTCACTACCTTTGCAGCTTCTTCATCTACAAGGAAATGATGCTTATCCGCCGGATCCTTAATATATCCGTACGGAGCAAAGCCCGACATAAACTGCCCTCGCTTTTTCTGTGTAGAAAGTGCGCCTCTGATCTTCTTGGAAATATCACGGCTGTACATATCATTAAATAACGTCTTAAACTGTGCCAGTTCTTCATTGCTGTGTGCAACTGAATCCACCCCGTCCAGAATCGCAATGTACCGAATGCCGAGGGAGGGGAAAACACGTTCAATATAATTACTGGTTTCGATATGTTCACGCCCCAGACGGGAAATATCTTTTGTGATCACTCCCTGGATTTTTCCTTTATAGATATCCTCCATCATCCGCTGAAATTCCGGTCTGTTTGCAAAATAGAGACCGGAGTATCCATCATCAATATAAATGTCTGCAATCTCCAGATCCTCAGATTTGCCGACATACTCCCGGATCAGTTTCATCTGGTTTTCAATACTTTCACTGATCTTATTTTCCCCATCGTCCTTTGACAGACGACAATATGCCGCCATCTGATACATCATACCACCTCGTCTTTCCGTGTTATACTGGATGCGGAGCCAATCCCGGAAGTAAATTTGAAATAAATATCAATCTGCTGATCAGGATACACGTAGATCCGGTCAATCAATTCAACAAGCACCTCTCTTGTCAGTTGTGCTGCTGTAATCTTTCCCCGGCTGAAATGATCCAGCCATTTTACAGTATCCTGCATGACAGTCATTTCAGTTTCTTCCACATTTTTCAGTTCATCCAGTTCTTTTTCAAATTGTTCATTCTCCATATCATACATCTTTTTCAATTCCAGATATTCCTGTTTGGAAAGGATATCATCCATAAACTGCTCGTAAGCTCTTTTCCGATATTCTGTGTTTTTCTCAATTTTTGCTTTCAAACGGGCTATCCTGTCGTCCAGCTTCGGTTTTTGGTCTCTGATCTGCACCTTTAGATTTTCAAGCTCACTTTTTATCTGCTTTATTTGCTGATTAATCGAAAAGGCAACCAGTTCATCCAGCTTTTCAAAGGTGATGTGGTTCAATTCGCAGTAATTTCGCCCCATCTTCTGATGAAATCCACACTCATATCCGTCATATCCCTTACGTGAAGCAAGATACCGCTTACGCATAGCTGTTTTACATTTTCCGCAGAAAAGCAGTCCTACATATTTATGCGGCTCCTTATTCTTATCAAAATAAGAGACTCTATGATCTTTTCTTATCTGCTGTGCCCGAGCAAACTCTTCTTTAGAAATGATCGCTTCATGTGCATCCGGTATCAGTTCCAGTTCTTCAAGAGGAATTGCCTTTCGGTATTTTAATTTATAGGACGGCTTATCAAATTTTCTTAACACAACTGCACCGGTATATACCGGATTCTTCAGAATTTCCCGAACTGTAGCAGGTGTCCATAAGCCTTTTCCCACATTCCAGGGATACCCGTTTTTCAAAACCTCTTTTTTATATTTGGCCGGAGCAGGAATTTGTTCCTCATTCAAAATCCGGCTGATCACCGTCCCACCGCAACCGCTTAAATACATTCTGTAGATCCTGATTACGATCTCTGCCGCATAAGCATCCACCTCCAAATGATTATGGGCTGTTTTGCTTTTCACGTATCCAAACGGCGGTTCTTTCGGAGTATATTCTCCCATGGTTCTTTTTGCCTGAATTGTAGTTTTGATTTTTTTGGAGGTGTCTCTAAGATACATATCATTGAGCAATGTCTTAATTTCCAGCAGTTCATCATAAGTGCTGACTGCTGAATCATAATGATCCAGAAGAGACACAACCCGAATCTTTCTCTCCGGGAAATATTTCCCCAGATAATAATTCGTATCGATGTGTTCTCTCCCGAGACGCGAGACGTCTTTCAGAATAACCATATTAATGATACCAAGCTCAATATCGGTCAGCATTCTCCGGAATTCCGCTCTGTTAAAGTTACTGCCGGATGCTCCGTCATCTGCATAGACTTTTACTTTCTTGATATCATTCTGACTTGCGATAAAGTCTCTTGCCATTTGAATCTGAGAATGAATACTGTTGCTGTATTTTCCCTCTTTTGTCCGCTCTTCTATGGAAATACGACAATATATTCCCGCCTGATACATTATATCCCTCTTTTCTTCGGTCTTGTATAGTCATTGTCTTTAATTGTCTTAATCTTACAATAGAAACTAAAGAAAATCAACCCTCAATTCTTCGTTCTGCAAGATTGCGGATACACTGCGTCAGGGTTTTACTCCCATTAAAATGCACACGGATCAGATATCCTTCATACTCATAACTTACATATTTCTTCTGAAATTCTGGAGAGCCGGAACAGTTGTTAACCGCACATTGATTTTTCATCGATACTGCCGTCTGCTCTGCAGGTACAAGTAAGGTATTCATGCTATATGCCTCCTTCAGCATACAGTCCTCTATACATCCTATGCCGGCAGGGTTGTACAAAAGTTCCGTATGCATTGAATTCAGCTTTCGAAAGCCTGACTTGATTGTAACTTTTTAAGTCATAGAACTCATTGAACAGAAATTGAGGGCAGATTGACCGTTATCTGATTCTTATTTATCCGCAAATCAAAACGCCATTGAATAGAACGTATGTTTGTGTTATGATAAAGGAAATTTAGTACCAGTCAGAAGCAGAAATAATACGAAAAGGTGGGGTAGCGATTGGATCGATGCGACTTTTGTTCTATAATGACATGTTTGAAAAATCATATCAGCGAAAGCAATCAGATGAGCCAGCCGGAATTTTTATATGAAATATTTGCAGATTTTATGGACAGTCAGGAAATTGGAGATTTCTCACTGGACAACGGACTGGTGTGCCGCTGGATGACAGGACAGGCAAAGATCAGTCCCAAAATATCCTCTTACTATGCAAAACCGAGCAAACAGGAACTGCTTGCAGCGACAATGGATCAGAACCTTATGCCGCTGATGGCTGACAGTCGTCAAGCCATTCAGGATGTTTATACTCTGTTTATACAGGATGATACGATCTCAGAAACGAAAAAGACAGAGCTGTCATCTTTGTATAAAACTCCAGATTCACAGCTTCTGTTTCTTGCAGAACTAATCTCTTTTGGTATGGAACGGCAATTTGTCAAGAGGGATGCCAGAAACCGGAAACTGATCGCAGGCGGCGCCCTCTCTCCGGCTGTCCTGAATTATATTATGGACAGTGAAGTGCCAAAACCATGCCGCCACTTTCTGGGGAGAGAGAACGAACTTGAAAAATTATATGCAATACTGGAAGAAAACAGCAAAGTATTTCTCTATGGAATTGCGGGAATCGGAAAAAGTGAACTGGCAAAGGCTTATGCCAAAACATACAGGAAGGAATATACGAATATTCTGTATCTGATGTACAGCGGGGATCTGAGGCAGGATATCATTGATCTGGATTTTGCAGATGATCTGCCGGAAGATACAGAGGAAGAGCGATTCCGCAAACACAATCGATTTCTCCGTGCGCTGAAAGCAGATACTTTGCTGATCATAGATAATTTTAACACCATCGCCACCAAAGACAGTTTTCTATCTGTAGTATTAAAATACCGCTGCCGCATTGTTTTCACAACTCGCAGTCGGTTTGACAATTATACTTCTATGGATCTGGAAGAAATCTCCGATCCGGAAGCCTTGCTGTCACTGATGAGATGCTTTTACTCGGATGCTGAAAAATATTCTTCTATTCTGAAGCAGATCATTCAGACCGTACACAGCCATACGTTGGCAGTGGAATTATCCGCCCGTCTGCTGGAAACCGGAATTTTAGAGCCTCAGAAATTATTAACCAGACTTCAAGCAGAAAAATCGGCTCTGGACGCCACAGATACGATCGACATCATCAAAGATGGACAGAGCCGCAAAGCTACTTACTACGACCACATTCATACCCTGTTTTCCTTATATCAGCTTTCTCCGGCGGAACAGGATATTATGAGGGGACTGTCCTTTGTCCCGGCAGGCGGGATCAGCGGCCGACTGTATGCGCACTGGCTGAAACTGTCTGATATGAATATCATCAATGGCCTGATCGAGAAAGGATTCATACAGACACAGACCGGACGGCAGATTGCACTTCACCCAATGATACAGGAAGTTACTGTTGACGAGACAGCTCCATCTGTAAAAAACAGTTCTGTATTGCTTGGCAGCCTGCAGGATATCTGTCTGCGTCACGGGGAAGATGTCAGCTATTTTAAACCATTATTCCAGACCATAGAAAATATTATCCGGCAAATTGAAAACGATGATACACCGGCTTATCTTCTGTTTTTGGAAAACGCATTCCCGTACATGGAGAAATACCACTATACAGCCGGGATGGAATTAATCATCAGCAAATTATCAACATTATTGCAGGATAAAACTTCCGGTTCTGAATCAGACCGGGCGCTGCTCCTGGATTATCAGGCAGCCTGTGAAACAAAAACTGAAAAAGCTATAAAAATGGAAAAGGAAGCGATTTCCCTGATTACAGAAATCACACCAGACAATGCGCTTCTTGTCTCCAACCTTTACTCAAACCTTGGCGGTCTTTATAAACAGACAGGAAAGTTAGAACTAGCACAACAGTCTATGGAGCACGGCATCCAGATCCTTGAGCAGTTTGACTTTCTGTATTATCATGACAGTATTGCTCAGTCTACAAATTATGCCGTTCTGCTAACTGATATGGGACATCCCGAACAGGGACTTTCCGCCTTAAAAAAGCTGTCACAAATGATCCGCCAATTCAATTCCGACAAAACCACGGATTTTGCTTTGGTACAGGAAGCAATGGGAAGTATCTGTCTGACCATTGGAGAAATACAACAGGCTACCACTCATTTTAAAAAAGCTCTGGCAGTCTATGAGCTGCTATTTGACGGGGATGCAAATGTCATCGAGATGAAAAAGCAGGAAATATTACAGACTTATATACGGGCAGGGATATCATTAGGTCAACAACTGGTGAATTAAAAAACGGAGCGTACTTTGTAAAATAACCAGAGTACGCTCCGTATAGGATTGTGCTATATATGCTCAGGATTCAGAGAACTATCCCAATCTTCTATGCTGTAACTTTCTTTTTCAGCAGTACAAGCACTACCGCCAGAGAAAGAACAACCGCTGCTGCTACCGGCAGCACCGATGCAGAGTCGCCTGTTTTCACAGCCTCTACGGTCTGTGGACTTTTGTCTTCCTGTAACTTGTTTTCATCCTGATCCTGTGTCTGTTCCGTATCTATAGGCTGTTTATCATCTGTATCTTCCGGATCAACCGGTGGTACAGGCTCTTCCGGATCCTCTGGGACCACAGGTTCTTCCGGATCAACCGGTGCCACAGGTTCTTCCGGTATGACCACATTATCTCCGGTCAGTTCTTGAGCAGTCACAAGATAATAAGAACAGTGTGTTATTCCGGATATGGTAAGTGTCCCGAAATATTCATTTTCTCGTTCCCATGAAGTCCTTCCGATATACTCGAAAGTTCCATTCTCCTCATTTACATAATAGAGATAACCGTTCTGCATCTCTTCTGACGCAGTCATACTGACAGAGGTTCCCTTCGGAAGCGGACCGCTGTGCGTGAAATCAAGCAGTGTAGCCGTAATTCCCTGCGGTATCGTTACGGGCGCTCCCTCTTCGCCAGAATAGTATAAGCGTATATGCAGATCAATATCCATCGTATCAGTGATCTGCGATCCGTCAAAATGCCAGGAATATGTAGGCTGTGATTCTACTCCCGGGGAGGTCAGAGAAAGTGTTTTTCCACTGACCTTAAGCTTGTCCAGCATCCCGGCTGGAACTACACACTGTTTGTCAAGAAAGCATGACACCATCTGGACATCCACAGCAGAGATACTGTCGTCTGCAATCTGGGCTTCGATCTCCTCGACCGGAAGGAAATTGTGTTCCTCGCTTAAAACTGCATAATTCGTGCCCCACATCGGATTATTGATCCGGACTGTATGCCAGACAATGGAGTCCGATACCACCGCATCATCGCCGCGGACAGCATATGCATGGTTAAACAGTCTGTTGTTCTCCTCATCATACGTATAAACAGGCATCTCCTCCATCCCATCGAATTCGCCCCAGTGTGCGATCTCTACATAAAAACCTGGGATTGTATAGCCTGCCTGACCATTCTCACCCTCTGCTGTCGGAATACTGTAGACCGCCCATTCCACCGGTTCGTCTCCTGATATACCTCTTATCGCTCCGCTGATGGGATTTGACGCCGCATCTGGATGGGAGGAATGGTACGGTGTATCCGGATCTACCATAACGCCAAGGGGATATGACTCCAGATCCGGAGTCCAATATACGGTTGACGGATCATAGACCCATCTGCTGTTAAACATGGCAGCGTCATTTCCCGGCTGGAAGATTTCGATGATCAGCTTTTTCTCCTGCTCTCTCGCCTGATTCAGCGCGCTTGCAGGAATGCTGAGCCCGTACTGCATCATCTGGATCTTCACATCGCCATCTGCATTTCTGATCATATCGATCAGTTCATTTTCATAGAGCTGGCCGCCGTCATAACGGGTTCCAACAAGTTTCCCTGCTGTGTCTGCCTGTGCCGGAACTGTGTCTGCCTGTGCCGGAACTGTGTCCGCCTGTACCGGGGCTGCTTCCTCCTGCACAGATGGAATATCTGCCACCACATTTTCATCTGTTCCTGCGGCCATTGCGCCAGAGCAGGGAACAACTGTCAGAGCTAACGCAAAAATAAGTGCCGCGGTTTTCATTTTTTTAGTTCTCATTCTTTTTTACTTTCCACCTTTCCTTTCCGCGGCAGCACAGATTTTTCCTGCCGCAGGTTATACGGCAAGGATAACATATTCATTTTTTCAGATTTTCAACTTTTTTCCGCCCCGGTACATCTGCCTGTTTCAGAAATATGACATGGGTATCACATTCAGAGTTTGGAGATCACATTCACAATCATCTGAGTACTTCGCTCCTCACCGGTATTCTTGTCCCGCACCGTGGCAGTCAGCGTAGCCGTTCCCTGGCGAAGTCCCTCTACCCGGCCCCGCTCATCTACAGTGGCAATCTCCGGTTTGTCACTAGTCCATATCACTTCCAGAACCGGGTCTAGATAGCACACCTGGGCATCCACTATGAGCCTGCCGCCCCGGATATCGTCAAATGTTTCCACATACTCTTTATTCTCTGTTGTAATCATATTCTGCTGCCAGCGTTCCTCATCGAAAAAAAGCAGATGACTTCCCAGAAGTTCCGTCATTTCATAGGCATTTCCTTCTCCATCGATGAGCGTACAGCGTGTAATGTCCAGAATCAACTCGCTTTCATCATAGTTAAAGTTTTGGAAGATTACACCCACATAATCCAGATTGAAATGATTCGGATCCTGGAAGGGAAGTTCCATATGAAGTGTATTATCTTCCGTATAGAAAAAATCATAGGTCAGGTCCGCATTCTGCCATCCCCGCTTATCCCCCTCCCCTGTGTAAAAGGTAAACAGTGAATATGTATCGATCACTTCCGATGTATCCCGGTCATGGCTGTAATCCTTCAGCATGATGCGGACTGCCGTGGACGTCTGCACCTGCACATCCATGCGGTTGTCCACCAACGGATAGCGAACATCCTGTTGGGTGAGAACCACCGAATCATCTGTCTCAAGAGGAAACTGGTAAAGGTCAAGTTTCGTATTCTCTGTCGTCACGGGTCCGATATTTTCTGTTCTGAGACTCATCCTTCCGCCTAGAAAAGCTGCACATACCAACAGAAGAGCTCCTGCAGTCCATACACCAGCCCTCCATGAGCGTTTATTCCATATCTTTCCTGCTTTTCTTGCACCGGTGCTTCCATTATTTCCTGTATCTTCGGTGTCCCCAGTTTTTCCCACCATTTCGGAGGTTGGAATCCGAGAAACAGGGATCCTCACTGCCCCGGTAAGAATATCACTCAACTCCTGAATGCCTCTCCGCATCTCAGCAGTGGAAGAATAACGATCTGAAGGCATTATTCTTAATCCCCGTCGCAGAATCCGGTTCACTTGTTCCGCCGCTACCTCCTTTTCATGGAGCAAAAGACGGGAATAAGGGGAAACCAGCTCCTCTTCGCTGGAAATCTCCATGTCTTGCGGCGCTTTTCCGTCACATAATAAGGTATACCAGACCGCTGTTACAGAATACAAATCCGTCCAGGGACCCATCTCTTCTGTCCGGGAAAGAGCAGCTTCTGGAGCCATATATCCCGGCTTCCCCGGATAGTAATCCCCAAGATAAGCCGTCCGATCATCCATAGAATAAACACTGTTGAAATCAAGCAACAGCAGTTCCGTGGGAAAAGCGCCCTTCTCTCGGGATTCCAGCATAAAAATATTGTCTGGACTCACATCCAGATGGAGTAACCTGTTCTCATGAAAGAGTTCTAGGATATTCAGAAGTCCACGGACACACGCCACCGTGTCTTCAAGACTAGGAAAATACCTTTTCTCTTCCAGCATTTCCGCCAGAACCTCGCCTTTTCTGGCTGTCAGGACTGTATAGACCGTTCCGTTCTCTTCAAAAGAATCCAGATTTTCTGCGATTCCGCCCCGTCCCTCCTGTGCGAGTGTCAGGTGTACCCGATTTCCCAGAAGATAACTCTTCTTATGGTCGCTGTAGAGTTTTTCCGCTCCATCCCCAATCTCCAGACACATATTCTTCTGCCGGGTAATTCGCCCCATAGGATCATAGGGGTAAAGCTCTTTAATCAGGACCTGATGCGTCTTTTCGGGCATCAGGCTGTCCTGATACCACGCCTCATACACGATGGAATTCCCGCCTGCACTTATATATCTGCTGATGATATAATTTCTACCCCCATGCGAGATCCTGTACCCTTTCGGAAGTCCGATCCTGTTATCCATGTCATCCTTTTTCATTCCTTCCTCCCCCTCCTGCTGGACGTACTATCTTTCATATTACTGTTCCGCTCTTCATTTCTCCGCTGTCGGGCATATTTCCGTTTCCTTTCCGGCAAATATCTTCCGGATCATCCGCTCCATCTTCATACCGATAAAATCATCCTCGTCCCCGCCGCAGGCTGCCTGAAGCACCAGATAATCAAAAGGATTCTGCACATTGAGCTGAGGCATCCCACATTCGGACAGCATCAGATCCATCCTCCGGTGATGCTCCTCCGCCAGTTTCATATCTTCCGTCTGAAGCTCATTTTCTCCCTCTGTGGCAAGATACAGAAGGATGAGAGTCTTCCTGTCCACGTCTATTTTCCGCGTACGCATTTCATAGATTGATTTTGCCGATGGCCAGTGCTGCTTGATTTCCCTTTGTATCCGCGTGTAACCGCCTAAGCGTCTCTCATAAGGGATCCCCATGCGCAGATATTGTTCTACCGCTTTACGGATACTATAGATCTGATCTTCCGGCAGCCCGCTCTCGGATATCTCCGGGCGGATCAGGCAGTCCAACATCCGACGAAACTTTCGGTAAGCGGTATTATGATAGAGCCCGAAGCGTTCCCTGGATGATTCCAGAAAACGCTTCAGTTCATCCTCAGTCATAACCCGCTGAAACCTCTGTCTGACATAACCGGTAAGATTCAATGGCTGGCGATCCGCCCCGGCAGTCTCCTCCCCAGGAAAGCCCTTTGGAAAAATCTCTCCCAATAGCTGCTCTTTTATCCTGACCGCCTGAACATATTCGTAACCTCTGCGCAGACAGAATGCGTAAATCATTTCTCCCGGATTGCGGTAATGGATCCCGCTTTCCGCAGTCATACCGAGGATTTTCTCCGCCCGCTCTTCGTCAAGTTTAAGGGCAAAACAAATCTTAAAGACCTCCTCCCTGTTCTTTGGAAGATTTCGGTCATGCATCCAGTTGCGCACCTTTCTCGCCGTCTTTTCCCTATTTTTTCCGCCTTCATATTCTGTAAGTTGTGCAGTCAAACGTACCGCCAGCGACCCTTCTCCCTGCCAGACTTCACGGAGCAGATCAGAAAAGCTCACAAGTTTAACCTTCCCTGTCAGGAGATTCTCTACTGCTTCCTTCTGCCCTTTCCTCTGCTTTTTCCCCACGGGCTCCACCTCCCAGAAAACATATAGTTCTACTATATCCTATCTCTTTCCGGAATTATTCAACTTTTTTCCGTTTCTCAGCTCCCATCGTTCCCTTACTATCAGTTTAATTGTTTCTGACATACTTGCAAGTAAAATTTTCTGGCAGTTGCACGTCTTTTCAATAACCGGCCTATCCCCCAGTCTTTTTATACAGCATAAGCAGATGCGGCAAATAAGGGCATCTGTACAGCGGAACTATTCCCGGTAAATACTCTGCTCCACAGGATACCCCAGTTCATTAATATATTTCTCGAATCCCCTTTCAACAGATAAAAGCTTCTTATAGATATTCAGCTCCGCGATCCGGTATCCCTGCCTGCTCGTGACCAGGTTGATGTCTTTCCCATCGTACACGATATATTTGTCAAAGGCACTGTCCCACTCCCGGTCTCCCAAATCAAATGTAGGGAGCGATGTGTGGCAGTAAAATACTCTTTCGCCGTAATCGTCCTCATAAATTGCAGTGTATATATCCCTCTGCCTGATCTTCTCCTTTTTGAAAGCCGAAACATCCTGGTAAGTCCGGTCATTTAACATATAGGTGTATCCGTACAGATCCCGCTCCACTGCCTTCGGCGCCTCTTCATGTTCTTCAAACTCCATATGAAATATTTCACCGTCAATACGAAATTCATAAATCATACTATCCTCCGATTTTTAACGTCATTTTCCCACTACTTCTTCTTAAAAAAATTAAATGTATTTTTTGCCCGCAGCCTTGCTTCCGCCTTTGCACATTCACTGATCTTCCGCCCCATACTGTAATACAGGATTGCTTTTTCTATATCGGGTTCCAGGCCGAAGCCTCCCCATTCAAACATTTCTCCTACAAAGTAAGGCATACATCCTTTTATCGGTTCCAGCTGTTTATACTTCCATCCATAATATGGAAAAAAGAAAAATTCACATTTTTTCTCTTCACCAGTCATCTGCCCTGCAAATCGTTCGACACATTCGGCAGCCCGCTTATAATTCCAGCTGGATCCGGTGCCAATGCCTTTTGCATAACAGTACGCAAGATTAAGCAATGCTGGAACACTGCCCGCCTCTGCTGCCTTAGAGAAATAGTAAAACGCCTTTTCGGGCGAAGATTCTTTTCCTCCGCCGGCACTCATATAATCCAGCCCTATATGATTTAGCAAGATTCCATTTTCCCCGTAGCTGGTATTTTTTACTGCCTCATAATAATGTGCCGCGCTGATTGCATAAGGCTTTAATCCTTGCAGCGCTCTCCAGCGTGCATAAGCACAGAAGAACACTCGCCGCGACTTCGAATAGCTGCCTGCTGTAAGACAGTGAACTCTAAAGTCACTGTCTAAGTATTGGAAGTGCTGTAAGCAAAAATATTCCGCTAAATCCCTCACAGCGCCCGGCATATAGCAAATATCACGAAACAGATATTCTTCGCAGACCGTACTGTTCTTTCTGACATGCAGGATTTTCTCTGTTGTTATCAGGGCATATCCCGTATAGGCGGTCAGCATTCCTTCTACTGCATGGGTCAAAAGGATTTTTTCTGCTCCGGTGGTAACTGGTTTCCCATAAGCACGCATAATCGTAGATATAATATCCTGGCGGTCCCCCGGATAGAAATTCTTTTCCGTCAGCATATTGCCCACGAAAACTTCATCGTCCTCGACATATAAGTCTCCCAGATATGCCCCTAACTCCATCTGGAAATTATAATCCTCCTCGTCCAGGCAGGAAGCTCGATCGATCCACTTCTCATACCCGGCCTTCTCCGCGTAGTCTGAGGGAGTCTCCTGTGGATCACGGGAATCCACAATATCCTCTTTTCCTGTCTTTCCTTCTTCTTTCTTTCTGTTGTCTTTCGTCGGATCCACGCCGGCTTTCTGATTCCCGGCAGTGCTCTGCGTCTTGTTCTTAGCCTGGCCCTCTCCCGCGTCCTCTTCCTTCGATACCACAACGATCTCCTGTCTGCTGTAGACCATTCCTCTCGCCACGGTCTCCTGAGGACGGGACAGCCGGATGATCCGCTCCGGGCGCTCTTTCAGTTTTCCTATGCTGACCGGAATCCCGGTATCAACCTCGCCGGTGAGGACGCCCTCCGCGAAATACCACTGGCTGTGCCCGCCGGTGAGAATAATAAGATCGATCTGCTCCGCGCCGGTGAAGCCCTTTATCTTCTTTTTTGCCTCCTCCTGGATCCCGTTCACCAGCATCGCATAGATCTTCAAATATCCCCCGGCAATATGCTCAAGCGAGTTCCGGCTGATCACCGGGAATTTTCCCGGCGTGATTCCCATGATCTGAAACACTGAGGAGATGAAAAAGCAGAAGTCGACCTGCCTGTTCTCAGCCAGAGCGCCGGATACCGTATTCTCCTTCCACACCCTGCACGTCTCTTCATACTGACTCATAAATCTCGCAACGCCGTCCTCGGAGAATCCGTTTTCCAACAGATAATCTTTCAGCACGTCCATCAGAATCCGGTCCATCTCATGCCCGCCGAAGAAAAGCGGCGCTTCTGTGGACGGCCAGGTAAGAAGAATCTCTGCCTGTGCTCCCGCCTTATATCTGCACAACGCCAGATCCGTCGTTCCCGCTCCCATATCAATCATCAGGACATATGAGCTCCGGCCTTTCTCCAGAGCGCCCAGCGCTTCCATACGCTCCCTCTCCTGCACGCTCACACTGTACATTGCAGCCGTTGGCTCGTCCATCCCCCGCACATCCGGGAACCCGGCCTGCTCTGCACAGGACACCATAAACCGCCGTGTACGTTCTGTCCATTTCGCCGGATAGCTGATCAGAGTTTTCTCCATTTGTACCGTTCCAAAATGCACCTTTTGTTCCTCATAGGCTTCATACAGGAAGCGGAAGAATAAAAGAGTCAGTTTTTCCGCTTCCGCTTGCTCCTTCTCATCACTACTTTCCAGCTTCATTTTAAAATTCCGGTATATCTTTTCATCCTTCTTCGGCTGTTTCGCATCATACCCGAAATAATATGTATCTTCCACTTTTTGTATGAGAGAGGGAACCACCCCCTGCCCGTCAAACTCCACATACTGAATCGAAGTACCATCCCCGTCAGAAGGTCTTCCGTCCGTGTAGTTCTTGATGTGGACGACCGTTGTACTGGTTCCAAAGTCAATACCGATCAGCCGCTCTGTCATATCTCATTCCCCGCTTCCAGTTTTTTCTTCACATCCACCGCCCACCAGGGGATTCTGCCCCTGCGGTACCACTCAAGCGCCTTCTCTTGATCCGGTTCCACTCCAAGCCCATGCTCATAGATCAGCCCCAGCCGGAAGCAGGCCTCCTCACTTCCGGATTCTGCGGCCCGAAGATACCATCCGAGGGCTTTCCTCTCATCTTTTGGCATGGTGACGGCGTTTCCCATGCAGTAATACCCCATCCAGCACATCGCCGGACCATACCCCTGCTCCGCCGCTTTTTTGATCCATTTTTCCGCTTCCTCCCGGTCTCTTTCCAGCCGTTCTGCACCGATGCCCCGCTCACGGATCAGCCCAAGATAAAACTGTGCCCGGACATGCCCCTGCTCCGCCGCTTTCCTGTACCATTTCACCGCCTTATAGCGGTAGTTTTCAAGCTCTCCCCTGCATACAATACGATCCGGGCAGTCGTCCGGATTCAACTGCAGCAGGTTCAGCGCATCACCGCCCTCCTGGATAAACAGACGTCTGGGATCGCGCTCATAATAATATCCCAGCTGAAACTGGGCGTCCGCGTCTCCCGCCTCCGCGGCTTTTTTCAGCCAGTATTCCGCCCTGGGATGAGGATTTACATAATCATTTGCCTGCATTTCACAGTAAACGCCAAGATAATACATGGACTTTATATGCCCCATATCCGCCGCTCGCCTAAATTCGTCGACGGCTTCCTCCGGGATGTAGCGCTTTCCCGCCGCTTCCCAGATATCCAGGCCTTTTTGAAAGTATTCTTCCTGTCTCATCTCATCTTCCCCCTCATTCAAGATTTTCCAGTTTTTCCGTGGCGCTCTCAGCCCTGCTTAAGAAACCGGAAGCCGTGCGGGTCATATTATCCTTCGCATACTGGTCCGCCATGTTCAGACTGTGGTCAATCTCAGATTCCAGCTCCTCCCTTGTGTATTCCGGTCCTGTATAGTCCGGCGCCGGAACTGTGTTCAGGGAATTGACAGTATCCCATGCGCTCATGGACGCCGTCCAGCTCCCTGTGGGGTCATAGTAGGGATTGCTCACAAATCCGTCATACAGCGGAGGAAATTTCCCTTTTTTAAAATTTTCCCGGTTCACTTCCGCCATTGCCTCGATCTGCCCAGGAAGCTCGGACATCAGAGACTGATAGTCCTGTTCCCACGACGCGTTATGGATGATGCCCGCACCGTCCATATAGGGTTCGCCGCTGGCTTCCAGCCTGGCTTTCTGCTCTGCCTGCTCCTGCAAATTTTCTGACAGATCCTGGGACAGATCCGACAGCATTGTGTCGATGCTTCCGTTGTACAGGATCCCGTTTTTTATATAGAATCCTCCGCCTCCTGTATTTTCCATCGTACCCGACGCAGATTCATTCGGTGTTTCTGTTCCTTCCCTTCCCCCTGTTCCTGTCTCTTGCGTCCTGTTCTCAAATAATTCTTCCAGAAATTCAAACATCTTCATTCCTCCCGGTATTATTCCACCTTATTTATCTTTACCCATGCTGCCGCATCGTCCATATCGCCGCATATGACTGCATTTCCGATTCCCAGCGATACGATCAGTGACTTCTGATCCGGTCTGAGTGCAAGCCCTGCCGCCATCACATCACAGTCATCCGGCGAAGTCAGGCGGTGGACGATCTTATAGTTTGTATTTTTCACCGCATCGGGAATCAGGCGTGTCGGTACCTGATCAACGATCATCATGCCCTCCCCATAGCTTCTGATCTCGGAAAGCATGCTGACAAACAGATCTGCCGCAGCCTGCTGGGGATTTCCCGTGCCGCCATAATCGCCCCGCGGCCTGGAAAGGACATTGTGCGCCTCCTCGATCACAGTCAGATGGAGTAGATGGTTTTTCTGAGCCTCCCGCCTCCAGTTTTCATCCCATGTGTATGCTGATATCCTGTATTCGTAAAGGCTAAGCATCAAAAGCGACATGATAAGCGCGCGGTCTTTCTCATTGGTGATCCTGCTCAGATTGATCACGGCAGGCTTTCGGAATAATTCGTCAAACTCTGTAGAACGGCTCACATTCAGAATCTTTCCTCTGGTTCCCCTGACAAGATACTGAAAGCGGGTTTCCAGGGAAGCCCCGATATTATCCTGCACTTTCTGCTCGTAATTTCTTGCTCTCAGAACATCTTTCGCCATCTCTATCATCCCGTCCATTTTCGGATATACAAGCGGCTGCTCCATCTCCCCTGCCAGGAAAGGAGCTTTAAAACTCCTGTACAGATAGCTGTAGACCGTCTCATCGATAATAACCGGCAGCACATCGCTCACCGGCAGAGATGCGTTTAAAACGGCTGTCAGCTTCTCTCCCCTCTGCATCAGATCCACCGGGGCTTCTCTGACTGCCCCGGGTTGGAATGGATTTAATTTCAGTTCTGAAAGCTTCTCCCCCTCAAACTCTTTTACACCGGGCATATACAGCTGGAAACGTCTGTCCTCCGGAAGTTTCCTGTTCTCCTGTACCGCCCATCTCATATAGTCATCTTTTGCCGGTTCTATGATCAAAACTGGAATTCCCCGCTCTGCAACCTCTCTGATGATCGTCTTGCAGGTAGTAGATTTCCCTGAACCTGTACTTCCCGTTACCAGAGTATGACGGACAAGGGCGTGAGGATCTATTTTATATTCATTGTTCTGGATAACGCCCGTGTCCACAACCCTTCCCAGCGTGATACTGTCGCCGGCAAGCTCTGCCGGATTGTTCGCAAACCGTACCGCAGTCTTTACAAACCGCAGACCCGGCACATCTCTTCTCGGAAGCGATGCTGCCAAGGATAGTTCTTCCGTATTCATGGGCGTACTTACATACTGGAATACCTTCCCAAAGATATGCCATTCCTTTCCTTTTTCCACTTCCTCCTCCGCAGTCAGAGGCACCAGTTCCATTCCGTATTTCACCGTTTCCAACGCACCGGAACCGTCTTTAAATATATGCAGGCGGATCGGCTCCAGATAAGTCTCGTCTCCCGAATAGACCGATCGGAGCATTCCGGTCACTGTGCGGATATCTTTCTTTGTATTCCCAAGGACATAAACTCCCGTATTCCAGAATCCGAGGTTTCTTCCCTTTTTCATCCGCTCGATATGCTGTTCCAGAAGCTGCTCCGCATACTGGGCAAAACGGTCCAGATACTGGGTTGTGACATTTCTGGAATAGCTCATCCCGATCTGTTTCTGCATCCCTGTCAAACCGCCGATTCCCGTCGCCAGGCCCATACCAAGGATCGAACCGATCTGCGCAGCTCCTCCGCCGATACAGGAACCGATCAGAGCTCCTAAAAGCCCGCCTCCGCTGCCTGCAGCCGCACCTTTGTTCTTATTTTCACTCTGGGATTCCGTCTCTGAGACTGTGCGGCTGACATCAAGATGTATCTCGCTTGACAACCTGCGCATCTTCCCGATCAATTCTGCCACATCTCCGTCTTTAAGCGGATCTGCAATGACCAGAAGCGCATAATCCTTTTCATTTCCATTCAGGTCACGGATGCCGAAAGAAAGCTGATCCAGTGTCTGCAGCATTCCCGCTTTCCGGCTGTTTCGGAAAGACGGAATGCCGGTCACAGCTCCCGCCGCCTGATAGGTTGAAAGCCCGCCGCTGATCTGATCGAGAATCTCTTCTGGAGAAAGAGCCTGCAATTCTATCCCCGGCATATTTCCAGATGCGGATTCTCTCATCTGTTCAACAGCATCCGACGAACGCACCCCTTTCTCAGAGGATGTTGTGCCAAGATAAACCCTTGTTTCTCCCCCGCAGCGATTCAGCAGAAAAATCGTCCTGTGCCCCCACGCGTGCATGGACGCAAGCACGCCCTGCCATCTGGATAAAAGCTCATAGTCCTCCATATGGTCCGGATGAACCGGAAGGCGGGTAATCCTAAGCCATGTGATCTTCCCGGTATTGCTCATATCCGTCGAGAACCTTTCCCGTTCAGACAGACGGTTCAGATAGCTGCGCTCCATAAAATAGTCCAGCAGATTCTGATAAAACTCATTCGGAACTTTAATATCATTTTCAATTTTAAGCCGATCCAGCTCGATTCCCTTAAACAGGTCTTTCATCAGGATGTCTCGCGAAACACTACTCATAGTTCTCCTCCTCTTTGCTTTATCGCCGTTGCAGAATACTAAGCCTGCTACGTTTTTTCAGTATATCACGGGACAGATTGGCTTTACGTCAACTTTTTTCCGAAGACTTTGCAAGCAAGCGCGCCTCCGTTTATTGGCTGTTTAGTTCCGTTGTTTCCGGGACCGCTGTTAAGGAGCGGTGTTCCTGGATTTCAAAACAAACAGAGGTATTATGGGACGAAAAACTATACGATGACATCAGGCGTTTTATGCAGGGATGCAGATCAAGTTGTCCGAGGATGCAACGCAGTTGGAATTTGTTCAGGAACTGATACTCGGAAATGAGCCGGTAAGCAGTATTGTGATAGCGCCCGTAGCATTCTCTTAAAGATTCCAGAAAACGCTTCATCTTCTCCTCTGTTATAACCCGCTAAAACCTCTGTCTGGCCTTCCCTGTCAGAAGATTCTCCACTGCCATCGTCTTTTCCCCCAAATAGGCTTAATTTAACGTAACCCGGTGCTTTCTTTATGCTCAATTTTTACTCAATCAGCGTTCAATGAGCTTTCTGCCGTTTTTCAGTAGAATGAACTTGCAACAGAAAAAGTACCAAATCTACAGAAACGATACTGCTTCAAAGCAAATTTACTAACAGGGAGGGTTTTAATGAACGAAAAAACAAGGAGGTACAGAGAAAATGAAAGAGTTTAACAACATCAAAATCGTTGGCGTTGATTATGGCTACGGAAATATCAAAACCGCCGGCACAGTCACAAAGAGCGGAGTGACGGCCTATGAGACAGAGCCGATCTTCTCGGGAAACATTCTTGAATATGAAGGCGGTTATTACCGTATCGGGGAGTGTCAGAAAGAATTTGTTTCTGACAAAGTGTCTGATGACGACTATTATCTGCTCACATTGATGTCCATTGCAAGAGAGCTGAATGTATACGGTATCCATGAAGCTGACGTCCATCTTGCGGCAGGGCTGCCGCTCACATGGATACGCAGGCAGCGCGAGGAATTCCGCAGCTATCTTCTTAAAAACAGAGAAGTGACCTACCGCTTTAACGGAAAAGAATACCGTATTCGTCTTATCGGATGCAGCCTTTACCCCCAAGGATACCCGGCTATTGTCACCCGCCTCAAGGACTTCAAAGGAACTAATCTTCTGGCAGATATCGGTAAGCCTTATCTGGACTGCATTACTTCCGCAGCCAGACAGTATGTGGCAGATATCTTTTCCACACTCCGCAAATATGAATACAATCCGGATCTTATGAGGCTGTATATCGTAGGAGGCGGAGGATGCCTGATCAGGCACTTTGGACAATACGACGAAAGCCGAGTGACCATCGTGGACGACATCTGCGCAACAGCGAAAGGGTACGAATATCTTGCTTTTTCCAGTCTTCGCAGAAAGGGGTAAGTCATGAGTCAGAGTATCCGCAGTACCAATGTCCGCTTCAACTTAGACAAAGATCTTCAAAACAAAGCATGGCAGTATCTCCAGACAATGGACAAACAGAAATTCAAATCCTACAGCCATGTAATTGCAATCTCACTGGTCGATTATTTTGACCGCTACTACCGCAGTCAGGATGATCCTTATTTTGAGACTAGAGAACGGGAAGAAAAATTTGTTGATCAGATCATCAATTCCGTAGAACATGTCATGGAGAAAACACTTCCTGTCTTTCTGGCAGGATGTATGACCGGATTATCCAAGGTTCCTTCCCTGACTGTCTCTTCTGATCCGCCATCCGATTCGGATGAAGACGTGGATTGGGATTTCCTTGGAGAATGATTTCGACGTAAACGTGTGAGCGCAAAAGGAGGTGGCGCATGACCGAATTTCTCACACAGGACAGCCAGTTTGCCAATTATATGGTCTTTCCAAAATTTCTATTAGACAGAGAGACATTAAGCGAGACGGCAAAAATCCTATACATGCTTCTGCTCGACCGGGCACGGCTCTCACAGAAAAATGATGGTTGGACAGATGAGAAAGGGCATGTGTTCATCTACTTTCCGATCACAGCACTTGCAGAAACAATCCACAAAAGCGAAATGACGGTCAAAACAGCTCTGAATGCGCTGGAAAAGGAGCAGCTTATTTCCCGCAAAAGGCAGGGAATCGGATTACCGAACCG
>ERZ1643246.2023-NODE-2023-length-20479-cov-5.175186_pt1 | contig 20479 bp, 15 predicted proteins | sample MGYA00579265_ERZ1643246 | MGnify/ENA primary metagenome ERZ1643246 (study PRJEB29033, sample SAMEA4952261) | chicken gut metagenome | biome: Broiler Chicken; feature: Gastrointestinal Tract; material: Caecum | place: Ireland | collected 2018 | study: Broiler...
AAGACCACGGACGAAAGGAAGTATGGCGTGGCGTTTCCTACCTTATGAGCTCTATACAATCATGCGCTATTTACAATATGATACCCTGCAGAAGCTGGGGCTGGGGCATTTTGATTCCTGGGCGGCTTCTTTCGGGGAAACGGTGACAGCCATCGAGCTTTCGCCGGAAGGGACGGGCTACCGTGCAAAAACACGGTTTGCCCGTTTTTTTAACTTACCGGAATTGATCTCGTTGTTTAAAGAAGTGGCAGATGTGCAGACAGCAGACATGTTAAACCTGCCCGTTCCGGAAGCGGAATACATAAATGAAGCTTTAAAACCCAGTGAAGAGCAGAAAGAGCTGGTGGCGTCATTTGCGGACCGGGCGGAAGTTGTGCGGAGCGGAAGTGTCGATCCTCGTGTTGATAATATGCTGAAGATTACCAATGACGGGAGAAAATGCGCCCTCGATCAGAGATTGATCAATGATATGATACCGGATGCGCCGGAAAGCAAGGTGAATCTCTGTGTAAAAAATGCGTTTGAAGTCTGGAGAGATTCCACGCCGGCAAAGGGGACACAGCTCATTTTCTGTGACCTTTCCACGCCGAAGGCGGACGGTATGTTCAATGTTTATGATGATCTCAGAGGAAAACTGATTGCCAGAGGTATCCCAAAAGAGGAGGTTGTTTTTATCCATGAGGCGAATTCGGAGACAAAAAAAGCGGAGCTTTTCGCAAAGGTGCGGGCCGGACAGGTCCGTATCCTGATTGGTTCTACGCCTAAATTGGGGGCCGGCACCAACGTGCAGGACAGACTGATTGCACTGCATCATCTGGACTGCCCCTGGAAACCATCTGATTTAGAACAGCAGGAAGGGCGGATACTGCGCCAGGGCAATCGGAATGAAACGGTAAAGATTTACCGGTATGTGACAGAGGGAACATTTGACGCTTACAGCTGGCAGATTTTAGAGCAAAAGCAGAAATTTATTTCTCAGATCATGACGTCCAAATCTCCTGTGCGGGCCTGTGAAGATGTAGATGATGCGGCGCTCTCCTATGCGGAGATCAAAGCGTTGGCAACAGGCAACCCTTATATTAAGGAAAAGATGGATCTGGATATACAGGTCAGTAAGCTGAAATTATTAAAAGCCAATCATACCAGCGCAAAATACCGCATGGAAACAGCCATTGCCCGGACATACCCGACACAGATTGCGGCTCTGAAAGAGAGGATAACGGGGCTAAAGTCTGACATGGAGGCGGCGAAACCTATTTTGGAAGCGGACAAAGACTCTTTTGTGATGGAAGTTGACGGTAAAACATACACAGACCGGAAGGAAGCCGGAACTATTTTGCTGGCTGCCTGCGGCGTGCTCAAGACCGTGGGCACCAAAGGCCAGGTGGGGCAGTACCATGGATTTTCATTGTCTGCAGGGTTTGATAGTTTCCATCAGATATACCAGCTGACCCTGAAACGTCAGTGCAGTTACACGGTGGAAATGGGGAAAGATGCGCTGGGGAATCTTCAGCGTATCACCAATGCCCTTGCCGGGATTGAAAAGAAATGGGTGGAGGCTGAGCAGAAACTGGAAAATCTGCAAAGGCAGCTGGAAACAGCAAAAGAAGAGGTGAAAAAGCCATTTGCCCAGGAAGCGGAACTGGAAGAAAAGATGTCCCGTCTGGCGGAATTAAATTCCCTGCTGAATATGGATGAAAAGGATACAGCGGATACGCTGGGCGTTGACGATGAGATTGATGCTGATTTTTCGGAGGGAAACAGGCAGGCAATGGAGGCTATGGGAAAAGCAGCGGATATAGCGGAGCGGAGCGCAAAGAATTTGGCTTCGGATGCGCCAGCGCACACGCTACGATATACGGGCAGGATATGGCAGGAAAAAACGGAAGGTAAAGTTTCTGTACTGGGGCGTCTTCATGATAAGAAAGAGCAGATGGCTCAGGCGGATAAGAAAGCTTCCACTAAAAAACACGAACAGTCATTATGAGAATTTACGAACAGCCTCGGAAATGATACGGGGCTGTTTTACCAGGGAGGTATTTTATGGCTACAAAAAGAGAAGAAAGAATGAAGGAGATTACGGACCGTCTGCAGGAAGGATTGCAGGAGCTTTTTCAATCCGAACGGTACGCAGAGTATCTTCGTGTGATGTCGCAGTTCCACAAGTATAGTTTTAATAATACACTGCTGATCGCTATGCAGAAGCCAGATGCAACGCAGGTGGCCGGGTATCATGCGTGGGAGAAGAAGTTCAACAGACATGTGAGGAAAGGGGAAAAAGGAATTCAGATCATTGCTCCGGAGGCTATCCGTGAAAAAAGAGAACAGGAGAAGATTGATCCGGAAACAGGAGATGTGGTTTTGCGGGAGGATGGACAGCCGGAGATGGAAGAGGTGACTGTCACTACGCTGCGCTTTCGGGCAACAACAGTTTTTGATATATCACAGACGGAAGGGGAGCCTCTTCCGGAACTTAGTGTCAATGAATTGGCAGCCAGCGTGGATGACTTTGATTCTTATATGGAAGCAATCCGAAACGTGGCGCCGGTTCCCATTCGGTTCGATGAGATTAACGGTGAAGCCAGGGGATATTACGACAATATCAATAAAGAAATCGTAATCCAGTCTGATATGGGTGAACTGCAGACAGTAAAAACAGCCATTCATGAGACAGCGCACGCTGTTCTCCATGATTTGGATATCATGCAGGAAAACGGAATCCACAAAGATCAGGTGACCAGAGAGTGTGAAGCAGAGAGCGTTGCCTTTACGGTACTTTCTTATTTTGGGCTGGATACTTCGGATTATTCTTTCCCCTACATCGCCGGATGGAGCAATGATAAGGATATGAAAGTGCTCCGTGCGTCTATGGACACCATACGAAAAACAGCGGGAGAAATGATCGAAGGAATGTCGGAAGTGCTTCGCCAGCGTGCGATGGAGAGAGAAGAAATATTCCAGATGGTTGATCTTTTTGGCACTCCGGCATTGTTTTCCAATAAGAGACTGGAGATGCCTTTGATGCCAGAAGGATTATATCGCTATGAACTTCGAGGTGCAGATTATGATCCGGCGCTGCCTGTTTCATTAGAAAATGATGTACAAGGCAATCATGCCGGAACCATTCTGACCGCGTTTCGGGTGGAACTTCCGGATGAGGGGCGTTTATGGCTGGGAGATGGATTGAATTTTATGGAAGGGGAGCAGACCATAGAGGAATATCGCCATGCGGCAGGAAGCAGAAATAAGGAAGCTCTGGCAGAAAGGATGCAAAGCGAGATTGGCAGGGCGAATGAATTGCTGTACTTATCCAATGATCAGGACCGGTATATATTTTATCAGGTTTCCGTTATATCAACAGAAATGGATGATCTTTTCGGAGATTTGGACTTGGCAGGGAACCACGGATTGTCTGTTAAGGCGGAGAACTATGTGTACGGTTACAGCGGTCTTTTAAAGGAAGAAGAAGCACTGGAAAGCTTTGAAAGCAGAATAAACCGTACGGTCAATACCAGAGCTGATGACGGAAATAATTTGTTGATTGGTGATGTTCTGGTTATGAAGCGCAGTGGAGAGGCCAAAGCTTACTATGTGGACGCAAAGGGATGGACAGAACTGCCGGATTTTGTCGAGCAGCGTAGACAGGTGGCAGAGCTGTCAAATAAAATATGGTATGCGCCCGTGACAATGGAAACCACCGGCGTGGAATTGGAGCAGCACGAAGGATTATGGCATCCGGTAGAGCGTCGTATCGTGCAGGATGAGATTTTTTACCTCATGGTGCACAATGAATATGGGGATTCCGTCAATTCCGTGATTGTAAACTCCGATGGCGTATTGATAGCACAGGAATTGGAACATGGCTTTGACCGTGGAGCAATGGAAGCGGTTCGAGAATACCTGGAAGAGAAAGGAATTGTATGGGAACCGGATGAGGAAGAATTGAAACAATGGGGAATTGGTTCGGAAGAATATATAACGGAGCGTGGGGAGGAAGATGTGAAGAAACCTTTCATTGCACGATACTATGTCGTAAACGATGCTTATGGAGTGAAAGCAGAGCGGGAGTATCAGTATTTTGAAAAGATAGAGGATGCTATTTCTGCTTATCATACGCTTCCCAACCATCTGGATAAACAGCTCGGCATGGAAAGTTCAGAGCAGCCGCCTTCCCAGATGACGCTGATCCACTGTCAAAATGGTTTGGAGAAAATGAATGATATAAAATCCGCCTCTTTGAGCGGAAAGTGGCGTCGTTCAGAAGTAGCAGCCGCTTATCATGAAGCTGAGAATTATCTGGACATGAGCTCACAAGAAGCTGCCTATGAACTTCAGAATGGAAAAGGCTATTTCTTCATCCAGCGGACTGACGAAGGCTGGCACGATTATACGTTCTATGATAAGAGCTATCATGAGCGTGATGGAGGCGCTTATGATGATGAGACATGCTCAATGGAAGAAGCTATGAAAGAGATTCTTGCAGAGGAGCATATCCGGATGGAAAGCTGCAAGGTAATTAACTTGGAGGATTTTCTGGATAAGGTAGAAGAAGTGGAACGGAGAGATTTGTGGGAAAAAGTGGATGCGTTCGAGTCGGATCAGCAGATACCGGCAATGGAGGTAGACAATGCACCAGATTCCTATACCCTTACATCCGAAAGTACAGAAAAAGAAAAAGCATTGGGTGGTTTGAGCCGGGCAGAAATTGAAGAAACGGTGCTTTGTTATGCGCAGACACAGTTAGACGAACTGGGTATGGAAGAGGAGGTAAAACTGCTGGGCGCACGGGTTTATGGGAGCCGGAGAAAAGAGGGCTTGTACAAAGAAGATTCGGATATAGATGTTGCGCTCTCTTATACCGGCGATATGCGGGAAGATGTTTTTTTCAATGCGCTGCATGAACATGGGATGAAAATGGCTGGTTTGCCGGTGGATATTAACCCGATCTCTCTGGAGCAGACAGGGACGCTGGAAGAGTATCTGAAGCAGGCAGAGACCTATCTGGAGGAAAAAGCAGCAGAAAAAATTCCGGAAGAAGATCCGGAAGCCTCTCAGAATCTGTCTCTCCGTTATTATGTGGCGGAGTGCATGGAGTTTCCTGTCCTCGGTGAATATCACGAAGCAGATACGTTGGAAGAAGCCATGAAGCTGTATGAGCAGATACCGGCGGAACGCATGAATGGAATAAAAGGGATTGGATTTCAGTTGTATGATGGTAACGAGTGGCAGGGAGAGTTTCATGTAATGTCAGCCGGCAGGGTTGATACAGAACTGATCGGCCTTGCGGAGAATTACAGAAACAGCGCTCTTATTCAGCAGACACTGGCAGAAATCCTGGAGCATTATCCGGACAGGGAGGAATCGTTACATGCCCGCAGAGGAGCGGTGGAAGCGGAGCCGATGTTACCGTCAAATGAAAAGGACATTGGAAGTAAAAAAGAATCTGTGCTGAAAGCTCTCAGAGAGCGACAGTCAAAGATAAAGGAACAGGAGAAAAAATCTCCAGAACAGAAGAAACAGAATCGGAAGAAAGGGGAGCAGTCATTATGAGAAAAGTGATTTTTGAAGAAGACGAGATGCGGGTAATTTCCATGTTTGATACCGAAAGCAGGGAAGCAGCGATTCGTGCAGTGGAGGAAGTGATTCCTATGACCAGAGAAGACGAAGAGCTGAGCGCAGTGGTAATCAGTGCGGCAGAAAAGCTGAAACAGATTTCAGATGCGGAATTTGCGAAGATGGATTTTGAAATTTACCGCCTGGAGGAAGAGGAACCAGAATGAGACTGAATCAGTACGCAGTATATCAACTGAAAGCAGATACATCCGTGCGTCATCTCCGGTATAAATCATATCAATATCTTTTGGAAAATCAGCTATGGGTGGATGCGGAGAATTATCAGCAGGTATACATTACGACAATGCCACAGGAGAAAAAACCGGAAGAAATCCGAAGCCAGCTGGAAAAGAAACTGCCGGCGAGGTTTACGGGCAATGCACTGAACATCAGCGATGTAATCGCCATCACAAGGGAAGGTGTTTCGACAGCTTACTATGTGGATAAGGACAGCATGGTGGTCATTCCCGGATTTTTCCGCAATTATTCTTCAGCGGCTCTCATTACGATGGATACAGAAGGGGTTCGGCTGGAGGGAAGAAAAGGAAGCTGGATGGCTGCGGATGAAACAATCGTGGACGGAAAACATTTTTTCCTTTTGGTTTCCGAGACGTATGGCCGCAATGTCGCCTATGCGGTCGTGGATGCACAGGGACGGAAAGCAGCAGAAGATACGTTCCAGGGATTCGATGAGGAGACAATCCGGCAAATCCGGCGGACAATGATACCGGAAAAAGAGGAGCTGCCGGCGGCCCTTCCAAAACCGGACATGGAAATCTGGCAGAAGTATTATGAAAATGGTGAATATCTGCGCAGTGCTGAAGCTTACGGGGAACAGAATTATGACATGATTGACGGACGGGCCAATAACCGTCCAAAAGAACACAGAGGAGAAGATCAAGGCAAACGGGTATCCGTATTGCAACGATTACGAGAAAAGCAGGCAGAAATCGCTGTCCGGTATGGGAAAAATCTTCCGGAGCAGGCAAAAGAGAACATGGAGCGTAACCGTAAATGACGGAAGGGTGTCGGGAGAAAGTCCTGGCACCCTTATTTTCGTTTTAAGATATTCTTAGGATGAAAGTTTCCCATAAGACTTGTGGGAAAGTTTATGGGAAGGTTAAAAGGTATGAAGCCCTTAGGTTTAGATAATATGAAGATAGTCGATAAAATTTTACAATTGAAACCATTGATGTGAATCAGAATCTGGGGTATTATATTAATTATATTTTCAGGAGAAATTTTATGAAAGAAGGTGCGGCTGTGTTTAATCCTGATAGAATTGAAGACTTGCAATTTTCCACAGAAAAGCAGATTATGGATAGAAAGTCTGCCCGGATTAAGGCGGTTGACCTTGCTATACCTATTGTGGCGATGGCTAACGCGGATGGGGGTTATCTCGCCATTGGAATTGAAGATGATGGAACAATTACAGGAATAGATAACTATGAGAGAAATGTAAACGAACTTTTGAGGGTTCCGTATGATTATTGCATTCCGAGTGTTCAAGTGGACCTAAAAACCATAGATGTAACAAATAACAATGGAAATCCTGATCATGTTCTTCGGATTCAGGTATTTCCAAATAACAAGGTTGTATCCAACCAGGCAGATGATGTTTTTATTCGTGTCGGAGATAAAAGTAAAAGACTAAATTTTGAACAAAGACTTCAGCTTGTGTATGCCAAGGGAGTCAAATACTTTGAAGATCAGCCGGTTGCCAATGCTACGATAGATGATCTCGATTTGGATTTCGTTTCAGAGTATTGCCAAAAGATTGGATATACCAAAGGGGACGCTAAACATTATCTCCGGCATAATCACGACTTTGTGACATTACATGGCGATAATGAGGTAGTGAGTGGGGCGGCGATTCTTCTTTTTGGAACCAATCCCCAGCGTTTTTTTCCACGAGCACGTATCCGTTTCGTTCGTTATGAAGGGAAAACCGCTGAGGTGGGCGACCGTATGAATGTGATTAAAGATGTAAAGTTCACAGGACGGATTCTCGATCAAGTCAGAGAAGCAGTAGTTTTTGTAAAAACGCAGATTCGAGAATATACCAAACTTGGAGAAGGAGCGGTATTTCAAACCATCCCGGAATTCCCAGAGTTCTGTTGGACCGAGCTGATCGTGAATGCCGCCGCACATCGTGACTACAGCATTGGCGGCACAGATATTCAGATAAAAATGTTTGATGATCATTTTACCGTAGAAAGTCCGGGAATACTTCCAGGCCTTGTTCGGGTGAGCAATATCCGGGAGTTTCATTTTTCTCGAAATCCGAAGATTGTTGAATTGCTCAATGAATATGATCTCGTGAAAGAGTTTGGAGAAGGCGTTGACCGTGTATATAGAGACATGGAAGAAGCAGGCTTGCCGGAACCTGTATACCGCCAATCTGAGTTCATGCTTTATGCAACTTTAAAAAATAAAAACTGGGGGAAAGAAGATACATCATGGGTGGTGACCACACATGATGCCACACATGACACCACACATGATGAAAAGAATTTGTTGGAATTTTGTGCGATACCGAGAAGTAGGAAAGAGATGATGGAATATATAGGTTTATCAAATAGAAGATATTTTTGGGAACATTATCTCAAACCTCTGTTAGAAGGTGGAAGCCTTAGAATGACAATTCCTGATAAACCACGAAGCAAAAATCAGAAATATGTAAAAAATTAGCATGATGGATAAGGATGTCATAAAAATGATCATTTACAGAAGGTGATAGGGGGATGGCAAATGGACAAGGTTGAGATTGATAAAAAAATAAAAAACATTGAAAATGACCTAGAATTATTAGAAAATGGTCGTATTTATGAATTGACAAAAGGTGCAGGAATACCAAAATGTTCCACATTAGCGAATCGTATGAAAGACGATTTGAGGGCTATCGTAAATGGATTTGGTTTATTATTAGAAGAGGAGACAATAAGCATAGATCGGGAACAATTTGATATGTTGACAGGGCAGCTTAAAGGAATATCTGATGAGGTGGCTATTTTATCAAAAAAGCAACCGGATGTGCTTGTCAATACGTTTAAAGTCGGACTGATTAATGGGGTTTTAAGTCCGTTGAAAGAGATTATGAGAGAAGAGCCTTCCGCTGAATTTCTGGATCTCCTGGTAGAACCTGATCCAGAAGGAAAAAGCGATAAATCAAGAAATACTTACAGCGATACAGCATTAATTCTTAGCCAATTTCTGGCAGCCTGTGAACGGTATAGGAAAAAGTATTATGCGATAGATGATTATTTAAATGTTTTGTGATAGAGGGGGGATTAAGTTATGCTTTTATCAGATTATCTATCCATAGGGAATAAACTTGAAGAAAAAGGTGTATTTGATCCAGTTTTGGATAAAGATAGTCATTTTTTTATTAATCTTCAAAGACTAAAAAAAACTACAGTTCCAGAATTTAAGGCTTCCTACGAAAAAATTAACGAGTATTTTCGTAAAGTCATTAAATTGCTTGATAGAACAGAGAGCAAAGATCAACAGGATATTTGTTATAAACAGGCGTTGAAAATGTTTGACTTCTCAGAAGTTAATGGAATTTGTCTTGGATATGCAAAAGGGGCAACTGGATCAGGTTTTGGTAGACTACTTGGAAGTCAGGTTATAAGCACTGCCTATGATATTGTGAAATTGGGAATGGATGATCCAGAAATGTTTCAGTTGCTTCCACTCTTTCAAGATAATGTCGGTCCTGATCGTCTAAGTGATATGATTGCCACTCTTATCCTGGATGATATTAAAGCTTATACAAAGCGTATAAATAAAGAATTAGGTATCACTAAGAGAAAATATAAAGAAGTGTCTTTTAAAGATGGATTTGCTATGAATCCATATAAAAATGATTATATATTGCTTGTGCCGATAGAAATATTACATAAGCTACCTGTGGCGGAGTGCTGGGAAGATATTGATTTGTGTGTTTCTCAAAATGAAACTATTCGTGCGGAAATGAATGCAGAGGTGGCTAATGAATGGGGAAAATATACTGCATCTCAAAGGAAAACATTTCTGCGAAACAAGATTTTTAAAAATGCAAATGCTTATAAACGTGTGATGGAAAAATATCGCCAAGAGGAACTTTCGGCATTTGATCCGAAGGAAAATTTTGAGTACTATTTGAAAAAACTGGAACAATCAATATTACAATTAAAAATTAATTGGAAAAGCGAGCATAATGAGATCAATAGTCTAACAGCAGCTGAGGATATATTGTCTGGCTTTAAGCAATGGGTTGAATATAATAAAGGATGGGAGGTTATACAGGAAGCAGATAGCCGGAAAAAGGAAAAAATTCTTCAAAGAGTAATTCATCTTTCGGGAACAAGTTATATTAAGGCGAATAATCTTGATATGAGCTGCGAGCCAGATGAAGGAAGAGGTCCCGTGGATTTTAAGATTTCCAGAGGACAGGATATTACAATAGTGGAAGTGAAACTTACCTCTAACAATCAGTATCTTCATGGCTTTGAAGTACAAATCGAAGAATATGGAAAAGCTGAACAGACAGATAATCTAGTCTATGTTCTGGTTGATCTTGGGCATCCAGAAAAAGTACAAAAAGTATGTGATTTACGAGATCGAAAAGTCGATGAAGATATAAAGGTTCCGAAATTAGTTATTATAGATGCTACAAAGAAGGAATCTGCAAGCAGAGCATAAAGGAAGTGCAGGCTCTCATTACGAGATGTCCTGCGCTTTTTCTTTGCCCTGGATTCTGTTTCTGTCTTTACCGAGAATTGTGTCTACATTGGAGATGACTGTACGCAGCTCCTTTTGATAGTCACGAAAATACTGGTAAGTTCCATACTGTGCTTCTTTCATTTGAAGAAGCTGGTCACGCTCTGCTTTGAGCGCTTTCAGCGACGGTGGTTTTCCGTCAAAATGCTCTTTTATATATTTTACGCTGGCGTTGTATAAATCCAAATCAGAACGATGCTCCTGGCGGAATTTTTTCTTATTCCGGGATTTTAAAAACTGTGCCTGAATGGATTTTCTGGCCTGGTACTGGCCGACGTAATGAATCTGCTTATTTAAAATTTTGATTCGGTTTTCGGTGGCACGGAGTGTTTTCCGGGCGTTTCTGAATTTCTCACTAACTTCTTCCAGTGTATCAGCGAGATTTTCACGGGTATCATATCCGTGCTCTTGAATATAGCAGACCGTCTTTGCCATTTCTTTCAGATTAGAGATTTTTATTTTCTGTGCATAGGCAGCGTTCTGCTGTGCTTTGATATTACTCTGCAGGTCAACGACCAGGCGAAGGTCAGAGCGGATGAACAAGATGGCAACCGGATCAGCTTCATAATCATAGCCGGGATTGTATTCTGCCTGCATCTTGCCAGCGGCATTGATACTGGAATTCTCTTTTAGGCTCTTTTCCGGTATCGCTGAACTGTTCGAAAGAGATATTTCTGATTTTGCGTTTTCTGCGAAAATTTCAGACAGATATTCTTTTTCAAAATGGCTCCCCAGTTTTCTACCGGTAATAAATTGCTGGCGCTCCGGATGAAGATAACTATATCTTCCCCGGTTTACTTTGAGGATAATCCCATACTTTTCTTTCAGACCGGATTGAAATTCTTCCTGCGAGTGGGCCTTGGATGCCATATCGTTGATGGCGTCCCGGAGGAATTGCTTCTGTGTCTGGTATTTTGTCGTGCGGGGTTTCATGCCATCGGCAATAATGCGGGCATTCAGATCATTTAATGTTTCTTGTTCCCGCCGGTTTTTCCAGTACTCCCGCTCGGTTACTTTCACCGGGGCGGGTGAAAGGAGATCGACCTGATGGAGATTTTCCCGTTTCGTGATTTCCATGAGTCCCGATTGCATAGCGGTCAGATAGTTTCTGGTCTGGTGGTGTTTATAGCCGGCCCGGCTGTCACACCGCCGCTCCATAAATTCTTGTGGGTCCACATCCAGTTTCCGTACACTGTTGATAACGATGTGGACATGAATATTGCCACTACCATTATGGCCATCCATGTGGGTGCAGACAAGAGTCTGGTGTCCGGGAAAGAAGCGGTTGGCAAATTCCAGGCCGAGAGCCTGGGCTTTCTCTCCGGTCAGTCCGGAATCTTCTTTATCCATGGGATCAAAGCTGATGATATAATGGTGGGATTTAATATCTTCCCGTTTCTGGTTTTTGTGATAGTAGGCATTAAGCTGCTGGCATTCTTTATCAAAGGAGAATGGATGACAGTTGATTCCGTCCAGATAATATTCTTCCCGGAGGATTTGATTGCCATTGGCATCCAGAATCGGTTTCTGGGTACGTTCATCGTGCTGGAAGATCAGGTATTCCAACGCTTTTCCGTAATCGGCGTTTTTACTTGACAGGTGTTTCAGCACTGCCATGAAAATCACCTGCCATTTCCAATATTTTTCTTCGCATCTTCATGATTTCCGAAATACAGCGATTGATCTCTTCCCGCATTGCCTTGGACTGCAGTCCGCCCGTATGGAAGTAACGGGCAATTTGGTTGAGATTATTGCCAATAGCGGAAAATTCATCTGTTAATTTTTGCAGTTCTGGGAGAGATGCTACAATGGGGTGGTAAATTTCCACTTTCCCATGAACTGCCTGGCGGCGGATGTATTCGGCCATGGATATTCCCAGCTGCGAAGCATATTTCTCAATGATCGAATATTGCACATCGTCCAATCGGACAACAAAGGTATGATTTTTAACCGGAGCAGTGCTCTTTTTTGGTCTTGCCATGATACCGTCCTTTCCACACCATCCTGTGCGGTGGTGTTTTTTTATGCGGAGCATTCCCGGCCATGCCATTCGGCAGGGACGCTGCGAAACGGGAGTGGAGCCAAATACAAAATCCGCCGGATTTTGTTACCGAGGGATTGGGGAGCCGGATTCCCCAACAAGATTGCCAGCGAATCGAAAAATCCAGAATGGAGTTTTCGTATTCGGCAGGCGTATCTTGCTCTATAAATGTCGCTTCGCTGTTCCTTATAAAAATGCCTGATAAATGCTCTTCATATATCCCAACGGGGCGATGCTTTTTTGCAAGTCGACAAAAAGAATTTCAAAAAAGTGCTTGCTATTCGTGCCCCTGCGGTTGGGATATATGAAAGGAGTGATATTTCTATGAAAATGACAAATGAGAATCACATCAGAATAGACGGGGAGGCGCTGGCCGCAGAACTGGGGTATGTTGATCTGATAGAAATGCGGGTATCGCTGTCAAAGATGAGTAATATGAAGCTAGGAGAATTGAAAATGGAGGAGCTGTCTGACTTGACGGAAATCGAAATTGACGAAACGCTGACGGAGGAGCAGCAGGCGTTATCGCTGCTCCGGCAGACAAGGAATCCTTATTACTATCGGTATGAGGGAATGATTGTGACAGTCAGTGATAGAGGAAAGGCGCAGCTGGAGCATTTTTTATCGAAATGTTTGTTTTAAAAGTGAGGGTAGGGAATATGAGCAGGAAAGAAGAAGCTTTGCAAGAAGAATTAAGAGAGTTGGCATCAGTGGATATAAGAACTATTGATTCGGAAGAACTTGTGGATATGGAAAATGTGAAGATCAATCCTGAGCTTCCGGTGAGGGAACGTGTAACGGATTATATCCGGCAGATTAAAAATCCGTATTGTTACCGTAGCCATGGCGTGATTGTAAAGATCAGTTTTGCCGGAAAAAGGAAACTGGAAGAATGTCTCGGAGACTGTGTTTCTATGGAAGCATGATTAAGGTATCCAGTAAATTCAAAAAACCTGTGGCAGAAAACCAGAAGTTGTGCTATACTATTTGTGGGTCAATTAATAATGAGTATTCAAGAAGCCATTGATTTCTTGGTTTACAGCCGTAAGGTGAGTAAATGAGGAGGTCAATGGCTTTTTATGCGTTTATCAGGAAACAGAACGGCGGGATATATGAGGTTGTCCCGCGAAGACGGCGACAAGTTGGAGAGTGACAGCATCAAGAACCAGCGGGAACTTATTAAAGAATATCTTACCCAATGCAAAGGGCTGAACTTGGTCGATGAATATGTGGATGACGGTTATAGCGGAACATCCTATGAGCGTCCGGCATTTCAGCGCCTGCTCGAAGATGTGAAGACCGGAAAAATCAACTGTATCATCGTCAAAGATTTGTCCCGTCTTGGCAGAAACTATATAGAGACGGGCAGATATCTGGAAAAGATTTTTCCATTTTTAGGTGTTCGCTTTATTTCCATTCTGGATCACTATGACAGTGCTAGAGATGGAAACGAGGCAGATCAGATCATCGTTCCCTTTAAGAACCTTATCAATGATGCCTATTGCAGAGATATCTCTACAAAAATCAGAAGCCAGCTGGATGTAAAACGGAGAAATGGAAAATTTATTGGGAGCTTTGCCTGCTATGGATATCAGAAAGACCCCAAGGACGTAAATCGTCTTGTGGTCGATCCGTATGCGGCAGACATTGTGCGGATGGTGTTTCGTATGAAACTGGAGGGATGTAATTCCCAACGGATTGCGGAAAAACTCAATGAGATGGGAGTACTTCCCCCGGCAGAGTATAAGAGAAGTAAAGGATTGAATTATGACTGCGGCTATCGGACCGGTTTGAATCCCAAGTGGGAGGTTGTATCCATCAATCGGATTTTAACGAATGAGATGTACACAGGGACAATGGTTCAGGGAATTAACAGGAAGATCAATTACAAGATAAAACAGAGTAGGGCTGTGCCGAAAGAAGAATGGATACGGGTTGAGAATACCCATGAGAGGATTATTGAAAAATCTGTGTTTGATGAAGTGCAGCGCCTGCTGGAGTTTGATACAAGGACAGCACCGGAAAAGAGGGAGGTGTATCTTTTCTCCGGATTGGTAATATGCGGCGATTGCGGACAGAATATGGTACGGAGAAGGGTAACAAGAAACGGAAAAAAGTATACATATTATCATTGTAGTACCTATAAAAATGGGAACGGTTGCAGTGCACATCTGATCAATGCGGATAAATTGGAGATGCTGGTACTGGAGGCGGTGCGGGCACAGATCGCAATGTTGCTGGAGGCAGAGAATATTTTAAAGAAGATTGACAGAATTCCAGAGGAACAGACAGTTATCAAAACGATCAATCGTCAGTTGGAAAAACTGGATGTTTCGATTGAAAGATACCGTAACCTGAAAACCCAAGCATATACCGATATGTTGGATGAGGTTATCACAAAAGAGGAGTTTAAAGATATCAATCGGAAATTTTCCGAGCGGCTGGATGCTGCAAAAGAACAGAAAAAGGATTTGCTTGATGACAAGCATCGCTTGCTAAAGAATCGGACGCATTTAACCCCCTGGGTAGAGAATTTTAAAAAGTATCAGAACATAGAGAAACTGAAACGGAGTATAGCAGTGGCATTGATCGACTGCATTATTGTATATGGAAAAAAAGAGGTTTCCATCCGTTTTCATTATCAGGATGAGATGCAGGAGATGTTTGCACTGGCTGGAATGTCTGATGGCAAAACTGACAGAATGGAGGCAGCAAAATGCGAATCGTAAGTTATACCAGAACAACATCCTGTTTTCCCGGAGCAAAGATCCCGGCAAATGTGATTACAGCGCAGAACGAGCGGATTAAGGGATATGTTGAAAAACATGGCTGGAAGATTGCCGGTAAATATAGCGACAGGAAAAAAGACCAGAATGAAAATGCTTCCTTTGAGAGATTGTTACAAGATGGTATTCGGAGAAAGTTTGATGCGGTGATTGTTGATTCAATATTCCAAACCGGCAAAGATCTGTGGAGCGCCAGAGAGGTACTTCTGCAGACATTTCATTTTGCCGGGATCTGGTTCATTGTTGTTGAAGATGATTTTATCAGCGTCGGAAAATCAAATGAAGAAGCGGAAGCATATTTCAATCAGAAGTACAGTGTATTGCGCAGAGAAAATATCCGGCATCGTGTTAACCAGAGGAACCGAAATGGCATTCTGTCATGGAATGACGTGAAGTACGGATATCGTCTGACGGAGGATTATCAACTTGTCATAGACGAAGATACTGCCCCTGTGGTAAAGCGTATGTTTGAACTGTGTGCAGGAGGGATGACACCGAAGCAGATTGCAGAATTATTTACCGAAGAAGAAATTCCTGTTCCGCTAGTATCACGGGGCATGAATGTCAAAATAGATCATCCATACCAGTGGGATCGACTGAAGGTCAGGAGGCTTCTTGACAAGACCGTATATATTGGGTATTGGTCAAAGGTGGTGCAGGGGGAAGTGATAGAATTCACAAACGAGCCTATTGTGAAGGAAGATGTATTTCAGAAGGTGCAGGATTACCTGGCATCTATTGCAACCCATGCGAGGCCACCCAGACCGAAACATAAATATACAGGTCTTGTATGTGATAAGGACTTCGGATTTTGCCTTCGGTTGCGAAAAAACAGATTAGGGGTTTTGTATTTCGCATTTGCTACTATCCCCCAAAATTATGAAGGAAACACACAGCTGTTGCTATCTGATCTGGAAATGGAACTTAGATCTGCACTGAACAGGGAGAAAGAAAAGGCGGAACGAATTGCGGTTCGTATTCGAGAGGAGGGCACAGAAAAGAAAAAGGCCATTTTTAGCCAGATGAAGAATGCTTTCAAGAATAGAGCGCAGGTTCTTGCCGAACGACAGCAAAGTAGGATGGAAACATACAAACGTTACGGTTCTGGTGCAATATCTGAACTGGATATGCAGCGAGAAGAAGTCCAGTATCAGAACACAGTATCATCTCTGGAAAGTGCCTTTCAGAGTTATTTTATTAGGAAGGAACGGATCGAAATCGCAATAAGTAAAGACAATCCGTGGCTGCAGTTATTCCTGACATGGGAGTCTTCTCTACCATTTGATAGGGAGATTTTGCAGAAATATATATCCTGTGTTCAACTGGACCATATGCAGATCGCAACTATTGAGTTTGCACAAGCTAAGTGGTACATGGAATTGCCGGACGATTGGAGGAAGTAAAATGGCTAGAAAAAGCAGAAAGAAGCTAAATATAGTAAAAACTATTGTAAAGAACCAGGCGGTGGGATTGCAGGGTACAGGAACAGCGGAGCTTCTCTGTTCTGACGCTCTGGCGACAGCGGCTTATATCCGTTTATCTGTAGAAAATAACGGGCATGAGACAGATAACAGCTTAAAAACGCAGATCACGTTGGTGGAATCGTTTATCCGTGAGCATGATGATCTGTACCTTTTGGACACCTATGTGGACAACGGATTTTCCGGGACAAAATTTGACCGTCCCGAATTTGTTAGGATGATAGAAGATGTAAAATCTGGGCGTATCCAATGCATCGTAGTCAAAGATCTTTCACGCTTTGGCAGGGATTATCTGGAGACTGGATATTATCTGGAAACAATCTTTCCCCTTTTGAATGTCCGTTTTATTGCCATCACTGATCAATTTGACAGCATACGGGAAGAAGACAGAAACAGTATTGCTGTTCCTATCAAGAATATAGTGAACGCCATGTATGCAAAAGATTATTCAAGAAAGCAGGAAGCGTTCCGGGAAATGTGCAAAAAGGCAGGACGTGTGATGGATATTAACGCTCCGTATGGCTACCGGCTGGGAGAGAGCATTAAAAGGCTGGAGATCGATCAATCAGTTGCCCCGTATGTGCGCATGATTTTTGCATGGGCATTGGCGGGGGTGCCGCGTCTGGAAATTGCAAGGCGGATGGAAATTGTTGGTGCCCCAACTCCGGCTAAGCACGATAACTGGAAAATATTAAATAAATGGGAAGATTCCACAATTACACATATCCTTTATAATCCTGTATACGCCGGGTTTCATGTCATGGGCAAGAGTAAAGTATCCTTGTATCGGGATATCCGTCCAAAAAGGCTGGCAAGAGAGGAATGGGTTTATTTCCCGGACTACCATGAACCATATATAACGATGGATGATTACGCAGCTCTGGAAACGATGATCGGAACAATCCGGAAAGAACGGACGGAAAGATTGAAGGTCAGGGAAGAAGACAGAGAACGGATGCAGGATATATTCCAGGGGAAAGTGTTTTGCGCAGACTGCGGCAGGCAGATGAATTATGCGAGAGGTTCCCACCACAGGGGATATAAGGATTTGTCTTTCCAGTATTACCGATGCCGATATAGTAAGGAGTACGCTAAGTGCAGCAATAAAAAGATTCAGCAGAACTTTCTGAAAATCATCGTCATGGATCAAATCCGATTCTTGATACAGGCAGTATGCGATAAAGAAAAAGTGCTAAAGGTGGCACAGAAACGGTTTGAGAAGCCGGGAGCAATGAATCCAATCGAACGGAATATCAGCAGACTTACGGAAAAAGAGAAAGTTCTGGAGGATAAGATTTTGAAGGCTTATATGGATTATGCGGATAAACTGCTGGACGAGAAAGAATACCTGATGATTAAAAAGAAGCTGGCAGATGATAAAGAAACAGTAGCCGCTAAAAAGGAGGCCCTTCAAAGAAAGCTCACTGACATGAAGGCATCTATTGAACAGTTCCAGGCATTGGCAGGCCGATTGGAACAGTTCCTGGATGTGCAGGAATTTGACGAGGGATTGGTAAAAGAGTTTGTGAATAAAATTTTCGTTAGCGATGATGGCAGGGTTGAAATCGAGTTTTCCTGTAGCGATGTTTTTCAAAATGTTCTGGTAGAGGAATTCCTTGCCAGTGCAAAAGAGGAAGGAGATGAAACATGTAATGACGATTGCGATTTATTTGAGGTTGTCTGAAACAGATGGGGATTTGGGTATAGATGGAAAAGACGAGAGTAATAGCATCGAAAATCAACGGATGCTCCTGCACAATTATATAGAAGCAAGGGAGGATCTGTCAGGGGAGATCATTGAGTATGCAGATGATGGCTATTCCGGAACAAACTTCAACCGTCCGGCTTTTAAGAGAATGATTGAAGATGCCAAGAAGGGGAAGATACATGTTATCATTGTCAAAGACCTTTCAAGGCTGGGAAGGGATTATATTGTAGCTGGAGATTATATCGAGCAAATTTTCCCGTTGCTGCAAGTTCGGTTTATCGCCGCCAATAATGGTTATGATAGTGCCGAGCATACACGTGGGAATATGGAATTTGACCTGGCGGTCAGTAACCTAATCAACACATTTTACAGTCGTGATCTTTCTAAAAAAATAAAAGCAGCGAATAAAATCCGTTGGAAGAATGGAATCAGTACATCTGGACATGCTCCCTTTGGGTATTTGAAATCACCCGATGAAAAAGGAAAGTTTGTGATTGACCCGGAAGCAGGGAAAATCGTCCGTTTCATTTTTGATAAAGCGTTGGAGGGAAAGAACACAAAGGAAATTGCATTTTTGCTGAACGAAAACCATTATCCTACACCCTGGGTTTATAATCAGTCAAAAGGGAATTGGAGACTGGCGGAACCTGTCACTGCTGAAAATGAGCGGCTATGGGAAAATTCTATGGTCTGCAGGGTGCTTCGGAAGTATGATTATACAGGGGCTATGGTGATGGGGCGAAAACGGAGCCTGATCGTTGGCGCAAGAAAAGGGAAATCGCAACCGGAGTCTGAGTGGATCATTGTTGAAGGAATCCATGAGCCGATTGTGACACACGAAGAGTTTGAACGGGCTAATCTGGTTATCCGTCAGAAAAAACAGCGGGATTATGTGATTGGGCAGAACTATCTGTTAAAAGGTAAGGTGCGTTGCGGAAACTGTCGGAAGTGTCTTTATTATGAGGCCACGACCTACAAGGAATATTTTGTATGTAGGCATGGGAAGCAGGTGGGCAGGCATTCCAAGTGCTGCACCGAGGAATATCCTGTGAAACATATTGAATCGGTAGTCTTGAGAGCTTTGAGGGAACTTCTTTCTACGATGGAATGGCTGGGCGTGAAGGCGGAGGATAAGGCAAAATCGCAGATGAAAGCGGTAAAGAACCATCAGAAGGCCTTGAGTGAAGAATTGGATAAGTTGAAGGCAGAGAAAATCCGGCAATATGAGTTTTATGCGGATGGAATCATTACTAGGGAGCAATATGTCCGAAGGAAATCGGAATTGAACGACTTCATGGAGAAATTAGAATCAGACAGCAAAGCCAGAGTGGAGGAATTTGATCATCAGAGCGGGCTTTGGGAAAGTGCAACAAATATAAATGCGATAGCTAGGAAATTTGCAGGAGAACAGAAACTGAGTAGACCAATGGTTGAGGCATTCATAGAAAATGTATATATTTATGGCCCCAACCGGATTGAAATTGTTTTTCGGCATGAGGATAAAATTGCAGAGCTAATTGAAAGCTTGAATGAGCTGAATGTCACAGGTAAGGGATAACTTGTTGATGATGGAGGTGTCAAGGATGTTACGAAAGATACTAAGATGCTGTCTTAAGGTGGTTCTGGTTCCGGTATTTATCCTGCTGAAACTGCTGGAAAAGATTTTTAATCTCGCTCAACTGTTTTCAGGTTGGATTTTTCGTTTGTTTGGCCTGATTATGCTAGCAACAGCAGTGGGTTGTTGGTTATTTCGTATAGAAGGAGCACACGAGGTTATCCGTATGAGCATTGTTGGCGTTGCATTGTTTCTGTTACCAGTGATCGGGGAATTAATTATTGCCGGAATCATGTTGCTGGAAATACTGGTCAAGCAGGCAATGAGCGGAAGATGATGTTTAGAGAATCTAATTGGGAGTTAAATACATTAGCCCATTCCATAACAGGAGTGGGCTATAAATTTTTCATGCCTTTTATCAGAGCGTCCACTGCGGATAAGATATATTCCCGCTGATTGGCTGGAAGTTTTTCGATTTTTCGGTAAAGTTCATTGCTTTGGGCTTCTACCGCCCAGCTGAAATTTCCTGAG
>ERZ1643246.2024-NODE-2024-length-20469-cov-6.311453_pt1 | contig 20469 bp, 16 predicted proteins | sample MGYA00579265_ERZ1643246 | MGnify/ENA primary metagenome ERZ1643246 (study PRJEB29033, sample SAMEA4952261) | chicken gut metagenome | biome: Broiler Chicken; feature: Gastrointestinal Tract; material: Caecum | place: Ireland | collected 2018 | study: Broiler...
GTCACCACCTGCAGCATGGGGCTTGCGGCATTGAGCGCCACCGTCATGACCGGCATGGTTTCCTGTCCTTTTTCCACCATCACGCTGTCCAGCTCTTCCGCCCGTCCCTCATGCTCCGTCACTGCGGTCATCTCTACACCTGTCTGCGCTTCCTCCGCCGCATCGGACGCGGTCTCAATTTCATTGGCTGCCTGCCGCACCAGATCCGAAGGCGTAATCTCTGCCGTAATCTCGCAAGCAGAAACATCCAGGGGCTGGCCGCCATATGTAAAATTCAGATCCAGCACAGTAATATCAAAAATATCCCCCTCTTCGGATCCATTCTCTCTGGCGAAGTTCTCCGCCGCCTCATACTCCGGCTGACCATCCTGCTGCGGCACAGCCTCCAGTTCCAGTTCTCCTTCAAGAGTCACTGGCTGCCCTTCCCCGGCAATTTCTCCGGATACTGTCCCATCCTTCTGCCAGATGGCTGCCGCCTCGCCTTTCACCGTAATTTCCGCTGAAAAAATATCATTCTCATAGGAAAGTGTTTCATCCAGACTGACTGTTTTGGCTGCCACATCTGACGGATTCTGCTCTGGTTTTTCCTGATCATCCGCCGGATTCTGTTCCGGATTTTCCTGGCCATCCGCTGTGTCCGTACCTTCCTCCTGGTCTGTGATCTCCGGTTCATCGGGAATCGTGTCTGTCATCCCATTTCCGGTCTCTTCCGGATCATTCTGTCCCGGAACTTCCTGTGTCTCAGATGAACCTTCCGGCTCCCCAGACGTATTTCCGTCCGCTTCTCCTGTGCCATTGTCGCAGATCAGGCTGCCTTCATCGTCATAGCATTCCTCCGTATGGATGTGGGAAGTTTCCTCACCGCCGTCAGATATCTCTTCCTGAGGCGCCGGTGTGGGCGTCCCGGCGGCATCCGCCGAAGGAGTGATTTCCGGCAAATTATCCTGCGCAGGCGTTTCTTCCTGTGCGCCCTTTGTCTCGGCCAGAGATTCCGAAGGATACGCGGTACCCAGCAACGCTGCCGCGGCCAGACAGGCAATCGCTTTTTTCCACCGGGAACTTCTTCCGCAGGTGCGGGCCCTGCGTCCGGCCCTGTTCAGATTTTTATTCTTCATGAATCTTTACCAACCTCCCTGCCTCAATATTCCCCGCCGTCCGGATCCACTGGGATAACCGCACGACAGGCGCTCATACCACATAATTTCTATTATGTAGTATGAAAAGGCGGCCGACATTTGCCTCCGGCGGAAAACCGCAGATAAATCAAAGAAATATGGGATGACAAAGCCCCAAAAAAAAGAAAAGCCCCCGCATTTTTCAGTGGAAAAATACGGAAGGTTTTCTTGTCCTGCTCTTTTATTCTGTTTTCTCAAAAAAGAATTCGAATTGCCAGATATTTCTATGCTTTTTTTCTGGAAAACAGCCCCTTTTTTCTTCTGGGAAATGCACGGAAAACTTGATTTTTTCATTTCCCCGTGGTAAAATTTCATATGTAAATTTAAAGAAGACGGCAATAAGCAGATTTTTACTACATAATAGAAATTATGTAGTTTTTTTATGCTCTTTTACACCACCAATCCCAGACATTCTATTTTTTTCCGGTGTTCAGTGCCTGTGCTGACAATATAGATCCGGGTGGTATTGATGCTGCTGTGGCCAAGAATATCGGCCAGACGGGCGATGTCTTTTTCAATTCCATAAAAAGTGCGGGCGAACAGCTTCCGGAGATTATGAGGAAAAATTTTGCTTTCCTTTACACCTGCTTTCCGGCACAGGCCTTTCATCTGCGCCCAGATATTGCTGCGATTCACCGGATTTCCCCTGCGGGTGACAAAAATCATGCCGGAAGCAATCCCTTCTTTTTCCACATAGGCCAGCAGCCGTCTGCACAGCAGGCCTGGCAGCAGTATCGTCCGGTTCTTCCCTTTGCAGGAGACAGTGATTTCCCCCCTTCTTACCGCCTCCACAGTAAAATATTTCAGTTCTGAAATCCGGATTCCGGTACCGCAGATGGCCTGCAGGATCAGATGCAGCCGCGGATGTCCGGCAGAAGCCTCCAGAAGCCGAAAATATTCCTCCCTGGTCAGTTCTTTTTCCTCCGCACAGTAGATCTCCCGCTGCATTTTCAGGGCTTTTACCCGGCAGTCTTCCCACCCGAGAAATCCCAGAAGGCTGTTGATACTGGCCAGCATGGAATTGACAGACCGTACCGCGTAAGATTTTTCTATCAGATACTCTTTATATTGAATCACCAGGGTCTTTGTCACGGCTTTCTCTCCTGCATAAACCAGAAATGCCCGCGCATCCCGGAGATATTTTTCCACGGTTGCTTTACTTTTTTCATCTTCCAGCAGGTAATTCCTGAATTTACCGATATCTGTTTGTGTCAGAATTCTCAGTTCCATTTTTTATTTCCTCCGTCTTATAATTGGTCAGTTATAGTATACCCGATTATAAGAAGAGGCTTTCAAAAAAAGCCGCCCCGGTAATTCGGGACGGCTCATTCAGAACCATTTACTTCAGATTTGCAATCATTTCTTCCAGCTTCTGCACAAACATACCAACAAAGTATCCGTCGATCAGCCGGTGATTCACATCCAGCGTCATATTGATGAGATATCTGCCGTCATGCTCCGTGTATTTTCCCCACACCAGAATCGGCGCGGTATCATCCTTCAGCTTTGGATCGCTGTAATCCCGCTCATTGGAGCACATGGTGATGTCAGCCCATGGAATACAGGAATAAATGATCTTTGGCTCTCCGGACCGGTCCATCGTCTCCGGAGTCTGCGGATGCTCCATGCTCTCCCTGCGGGCAGCGGCGGCAAATTCCGCGATATTCCCTTCGCACGGAAGGGTTACCATATGAAACTCCGTGGCTCCCTTTTTCAGGTCCGTAAAGCAGGGTACCCGCCGGTCGACTCTGTACACCCTGTTGTCCTCAATCTCCAGAAGAAATTCGTCGATGGAGTTCAGCGACTGCGTACACAGATAAATCAGGGAATAATAGAATGAAATATGATGCTCCCTTGTAAAACGCAGCAAATTTGTGATGTCAATGTTAAAAGCAACGCAGTAATGGGGTGTCGATATCTTTGAGTAATATGCAAAATGCTGCTTTCTGCTCCAATTGTTAACGTCAATCTCTTTTCTCATATCATCCGTCCTCCGTGAAAATTCATTTCCCGGTCAACACCCATCTGCCGTCAGAAGGTACGGAAACCTTTTCCCCAAGGCGGCGCGGCAAAAATCAGTCTTCATCCAGCTTCAGCACACTCATAAACGCCTTCTGCGGGATCTCTACATTTCCCACCTGGCGCATCCGCTTCTTACCTTCCTTCTGTTTCTCCAGAAGTTTCTTCTTTCTGGAGATATCGCCACCGTAGCACTTGGCCAGCACGTCTTTTCTCATGGCCCGCACCGTCTCCCTGGCGATGATCTTGCCGCCCACGGCCGCCTGGATGGGGATCTCGAACAGCTGACGGGGGATCTCCTCCTTCAGCTTCTCGCACATCTTCCTTCCCCGCTCGTAAGCGGAATCCGCGAATACGATAAAGGACAGGGCGTCCACCTCTTCCTTATTTACAAGGATATCCAGCTTCACCAGATTGCTCCGCTCATAGCCCAGCATCTCGTAGTCAAAGGAGGCGTAACCTCTGGACCGGGACTTGAGGGCGTCGAAGAAATCGTAGATAATCTCGTTCAGCGGCAGATGATAGGTCAGCAGCGCACGGGTGGTTTCCATATACTCCATGCCCTGATACTGGCCTCTCCGCTCCTGGCACAGATCCATGATAGGCCCGATAAATTCCGTGGTCACCATGATCTCCGCCTTCACCATGGGCTCCTCCATGTAGTCGATCTCGGAAGGATCCGGCAGATTGGAGGGATTGGTCAGATCCATCACTTCCCCGTTGGTCTTATGCACTTTGTAGATAACGCCGGGAGCCGTTGTCACCAGATCCAGGTTATACTCCCGCTCCAGCCGCTCCTGAACGATTTCCAGGTGCAGAAGTCCCAGAAATCCGCACCGGAAGCCAAAGCCCAGCGCCGCCGAGGTCTCCGGCTCATAAAACAGGGAAGCGTCGTTTAACTGCAGCTTCTCCAGCGCGTCCCGCAGGTCTCCGTATTTGGCGCCGTCCGCCGGATACACGCCGCAGTAAACCATGGGATTTACCTTCTTGTAACCGGGCAGCGGTTTTTCGCAGGGACGCTTGTTGTCCGTCACCGTATCGCCCACCCGGGTATCCTTCACATTCTTGATGCTGGCGGTAAAATAGCCCACCATACCGGCGGGAAGCTCCTCGCAGGGGATAAACTGTCCCGCGCCGAAGTAGCCCACTTCCACCACCTCTTCCACCGCGCCGGTGGCCATCATCCGCACCTGTGTTCCCTTGCGGATGGTTCCCTCCTTGATCCGGCAGAACACGATCACCCCCTTATAGGAATCGTATACCGAATCGAAAATCAGGGCCTGCAGCGGCGCCTCGGGATCTCCCTGGGGCGCCGGGATCTTCTCCACGATCTGCTCCAGCACCTGGTCAATATTAATACCCATTTTGGCGGAAATCCGCGGAGCGTCCTCCGCCTCAATGCCAATCACATCTTCGATCTCGCTGATCACCCGCTCCGGCTCCGCGCTGGGAAGGTCAATCTTGTTGATCACCGGAAATACATCCAGGTCATGATCCAGCGCCAGATACACGTTGGCCAGGGTCTGTGCCTCAATCCCCTGGGCGGCGTCCACCACCAGGATGGCTCCGTCGCAGGCCGCCAGGCTCCGGGAAACTTCATAATTAAAGTCCACATGCCCCGGGGTGTCGATCAGGTTGAAAATATACTCCTCCCCGTCTTTCGCCTTATAGATGGTACGCACCGCCTGGGCTTTGATGGTGATGCCCCGCTCCCGCTCCAGATCCATGTTGTCCAGCACCTGGGACTGCATCTCCCGCTCTGTCAAAAGCCCGGTCTGCTCGATAATCCGGTCCGCCAGCGTGGATTTTCCGTGATCAATATGTGCGATAATACAGAAATTACGAATCTTGCTCTGGTCGATAGCTGCCACTTTCGTTCCTCCTGACTATTTCTTGGTATATTTCAGCCGCCTCCCGACTTATCGGTTCCGCAGCTGCTTTTTTGGCCCGGCAGCGCCGAATGCCTCTTGAACTTCAAAAAAGCAGGACAATTTCCCGCTAACGCTCATTGTAACACAGATGAACCGGATTTGTCATTCTCCTTTTAGTACTTTATTTAAAATCACACTAAACGGCTCCATGGCATTCATGGCCTCCTGCACCGTATTGGTCTGGGCGCCCACCTCCAGAAGAATTGATCGGGGTCTCATATGCAGATTATAACGATAACCCTTCAGATAAATACATCTGGTAAACTTGGGATAGTATCTGGCTGCCATATAAGAGAGCTGAAAAGAAAATGCCAGATTGTCGGCAATATACGGATTCGGCAGCGAATCCAGCGTTCCATTATTCACCGTATAGCTGAGTCCGTTGAAATACATCACCTGAGCGGTGGGCTTGCCGTTGATCTCCGTCACCAGGCGGGTATCCTCAGGCACCCCGTCCCGGTGCAGATCGATGACCACCTCAATGGAAGGATTTTCATCCAGCACCTGCTGCACCACCGGCTGAGCATAGTTATAGGCGGCGCTGCGGTCGATCTGGCCGTCCACCACATCAAAGGTGTTTTTCAGGTGAATCACATTATAGCCAAATACGTCCCGCAGAATGGACTCCAGATAATTTCCCACGCCGATAACGCTGGTATTTTCGTCCCCTTCCACAGAATCTGCAAACCCTTCCTGGGAGTGGGTGTGATAAATCAGGATCTGAGGACTGGCGTTGTCCCCTGTGATTTTCAGATCATCATTCAAAAGCTGGTCAGCGCTCATCTGACTGCTGTCGATGGTGGTATTGGGATCCACCACAAAGAAATTATTCAGCAGGTAATTAAAATCACTGAGCTGTTCCATGGACAGATCCTTGACCGGCGAGGTTTCCACCGCCGTCGTCCAGGCCGGCATCTCGCTGCCGTCCGCCGCCGTTTCCCCTTCTGAAGAATTTTCTCCCGCAGCGTCTTCCCCGGATGCTCCTCCCGACTCCCCGCCGGAAGTCTCCTCTCCTGCCTCCTCTGTCCCGGCAGACTCGTTGGAACCGGCATCTTCCCCCTCCTGTCCGGAGGTATCCGGTGTTTCGGAGGCGGAAGATGCCTCCGGGCCGGATGTTTCCCCTGCCGTTTCCCCCTCGGTTTTCTCATCCCGGGCAGCCTGATTTTCCTCTTCCACCGCCTGGCCCTGATTTTCCGCCAGAATCCGGTCTGTGATGGTATCGCCGTTTTTCGCAATGATATCGTGTCTGGTGCTCTCATCCTCCACCACAGGTTCCACGGTTTCCTGTTCCTTTAAATATGTAAAAAGGGGAAAATGTTCTTCCACATTTTCCCATATACCGGCCAGAAGGAACTGACTTTCCTCTCCTTCCTGGTAAAGACAGCCCGGCAGCCAGCTGCGTACCGCCGCTTCCCCTACGGTCTGATATGCCTGCTCCATCAGTTTTTCCGCCTGGCTGGAGGGATGATCCCGAAGTGCCATATACCCTCTTCCGGCCAGATACCCCGCCAGGCAAACTGCCGCCGCCCAGAGTACGTCCCGGATAATTCTGTCCATTTTCCCCATACTTTTTCTCTCCTCTGAAGGGATGTCCTGTTTTCGCCCTGTCTGCCGGGTGTATTCCTGCTCCTGTCCGGCGCCATCACAGGAAGTCGTCCCACACCTGATATAAGAGTATATGAGAAGCCCTGTCCGTTTATGCTTCCTCCGTTTTTTCCCCGTTCAATGCGATATTGATAGCCTCCGAAATAGTAAAACTCAGCAGTTTCAGGGTTTCATCCACATCCTTGGGCGTCACAAACATGCTGTGAAGGCTGGGCGTCACCACTTCCCCCAGAAATTCTTCCAGCTCTGATTCCTCCAGATTTTCCAACACCTCCGCAATGGCGTCATGGACAATGGTAGCCGCATCCACCACGGTGGGAACGCCCAGTCCGATCACCGGAACGCCCAGAGTTTCTTCACTGAGTCCGTTTCGGAAATTGAAAACGCCGGAGCCGGGGCTGATCCCTGTATCCGTCAGCTGAATCGTACAGTTGAGGCGTCTGGTACTGCGGGCTGCCAGCGCGTCTATGGCAATCACCACATCCGGGCGGGTTTCCTCCACCACGCCGCGGATAATCTCCGTGGTCTCCATTCCCGTCTGAGCCATCACCCCCGGCACCAGACTGCTGACCAGATGCACCCGTTCTTCCCCCATTCCGGAAGTGCCGTATTCTTTCACAATATGGCGGGTAATCTTCAGATTCTGTACCACCCGCGGTCCCAGGGCATCCGGAGTAATCTCCCGGTTTCCCAGCCCCACCACCAGAACAGATTTTTCCCGGTCCAGTCTCAGGAGATTCTTCAAATGGCGGGCCAGCTCCAGAGAAATCTCCCGGTGATAATTTTCATCCGGCACCACCAGATTCGGCGCCTCCATGGTAATATAGGTACCACAGGGTTTTTCCATGGTTCTGGCCCCCTGCTCGGTCTCAATTTTCACCACGGTGGTCTTCAAATCTCTGTTTTCCTGATAAGATTCACGAATGCTCACCCCCTCAATTTCCACATTGTCTTTTTCAAACTTTTCTCTGCTCTCCACGGCAAGATCAGTGCGCACCCGATACGTTCCCAGCATTTTCAATCTCCTTTCGGTTTTCCACAGGCCTTTGAGGCTTTTTCCATAGTTTTCCCCACGCGTACTGTTTTATACACCGGAAAACAGGTGCCGTCCCGCCAGGCACCGCCGCGGGGAACCTGAAAAACATCGAAATAATGTATTGACAAAATGATTTGCCTGGAATAAACTATATAAGTGTGTTTACATTGGCCTGTCCGTGTCTCGGCCAGTGTAGGAAATGAAGAACTATATTTTCAGTGACAATATTGGAGGTCGAACAATATGGCAAACATTAAATCCGCAAAGAAGAGAATTCTGGTAAACAGAACCAAAGCCGAGAGAAATAAATCTATCCGCTCCGCAGTGAAAACTGCCATGAAGAAAGTGGATACCGCTGTAGCCAACAAGGATCTGGCAGCAGCTCAGGCAGCGCTTCCCCAGGCTGTAAAGGCCATCGAGATGGCTGCATCCAAGGGCGTATATCACAAAAACAACGCTGCAAGAAAAGTTTCCCGCATCAGCAAGGCGGTAAACTCCATCGCTTAATTTCTAAAGAATAAAAAAGGACAGTCATACCGTCAGTGACTGTCCTTTTTTTTGTGCTCTGCCGTTTATCCCACAGCAGAGCTGTATTTCACAATCATCAGTTCCACGCTCATCACGTCCTGCAGCCGTCCGGACTTTACATCCTCCTCGGTCTGGGTAAATTCCTCCACCGCCTGGCGCAGCCGTTCCATGGAATACTTTCTGGCAAAGGATGCATAGTTTCGCACAATGAAACTCTGGATACCCAGCCGGTCCGCAATTCCTTTCTGATCAACGCCCAGTCTCTGCAGATCCTTCACCTGCAGCATCATATTGAACTGACGGGCCAGCAGGAACAGAATCCGCATGGGCGGCTCTTTCAGAGACAGAAGATCATAGTAAAGATCCAGCGCTTTCTTCTGATTCTGCTCCGACACAGCCCGCACCATCTCAAAAATCCGGTTGGTGATCTGGTTGGTGCAGATCTCTTCGATATCCCGGGCAGTCACCACGTCCCGTCCCATGGTATAGGACAGCAGCTTTTCCAGTTCCATCTCAATGTTGGTCATATCCGTCCCCGTTTTTATCAGAAACAGCTCCATATCCTTCTGGGTAATCTTTTTCCCCTCCCGGGTCAGAATCCCCAGCACCCAGCGCATCAGCGTCCGCTCATCCTGTCTGGCAAATTCCACCACCGCCCCGGCATTTTTCACAGCCTTGTACATCCGGCTTCTTTTGTCCACTTCATCCTCCACAAAAAGCATGCAGAGATAATCCGGAAGATTCGCCAGGTATTCCGGAAGCTCCGGACACTGGCCTTTAAAAAATCCCGTATCCTCCAGCACCAGAATTCTCCGTTCCGCAAAGAACGGCAGTGTCTCTCCCAGAGAAATCACTTCCTTTACGTCGATGCCCTTTCCTTCAAAATGCGCCATATTCATGGTGTCCCCCTCCGGATTCATGGCATGAACCAGCCGGTCACGGTACTGCCTCTTCAGGTACTCCTCCTCGCCATAAAACAGGTATACTTTTTTAAAATCATGATTTTTGATATCCTCAAGAACTCTTTTCATAACTGCTCCGTAATTTACTTTTTCAGTTTATATTTCCCATTTGTGTCTCCATGATCCTCGTCACAGTAAAATTATACCTTCTGATTTCCATCGGCACAAGAGCGAAATCCCCGCATATTTCATCCATCCGTCCTTTCCTGTTCTCCCGGCTGTCATCCTTCCCCGCGAAAGCAGGAAACGCGCAGCCTCCCTCTTTGAAGCTTCAGCGTCACCGCGCCCATGGTATCTGTCCGGAAAACCGCGCTGCCCTGTGACCGGATTCGTTCCATTGCATCCTTTCCCGGATGACCGTACCGGTTGGCAAGCCCGCAGGATATCAGAGCCGTTTCCGGCGCCGCCCGTGCCAGAAATTCTCCGGAAGAGGAGCCGGAAGAACCATGGTGTCCCACCTTCAGAAAATCACAGGGCTCCACCAGTTTCAAAATCTCTTCTTCCTCCTCCGAGGGCAGATCTCCCATAAACAGGCCGCGGATTCCCCCGTATTCCCAGGAAAGCACCAGTGAACCACGGTTGGGATCCTCCCATTGTTCTCCCGCCTGTGGATGCAGCACCGTCATACAGATTTTTCCCTGGCGAATCCGGTCGCCCTGTTTCAGAAATGTGCAGGAGGTCTGTGCCCGGCGGGCCAGGGCGCACAGGCGGATCCCGTCCGCATCCTCCCGCATCCACTCCGGAAGAAACAGGTGATCGATGCGCAAGCCGCCTCCATCCGCCAGGATGAGCAATTCTTCTATCCCATTGATGTGATCCGCATCCGGGTGCGTGACAAAAACCGCATCCAGTCTGGTGATTCCCTGGCTTTTCAGATAGGGCCAGATCACATAGGTTCCCACTTTGGAGCGGCTGCTGCTTCCCCCGTCAATCAAAGACCAGATACCATCCGCTCCGGCCAGAATGGCATCCCCCTGCCCCACATCAATCATGGTGACCTGCATGCCCCACCGCGGCCGAACCCCCATCAGCAGCAGCATGAGACATACCGCAGCAGTCCGGAGAAATGCCCGTTTCTTTCCCGGCGCCGGCAAATCCGGTATCTTCCCCTGTTTTTCCGAAATTTTCTTCTGCCGTTCCTTTTTCTTCCGGGAAATTTCCTCCCATAACAGCACGGCTCCCAGCAGATAATAGATCAGGATCCTTCCCCCTGACGGCTGCCCCGGCGTCCACATGCCGGCCGGGATTTTTTCCGTTACCTGGCCGGTCAGCGCATAAATCTGCAGCAGCACCCAGGCAGGAATTCCCGCCACACTGCCGGCGCCCACATGGAACACCCCTACCGCCAGGGAGAGAATTCCCGATATGAGAATTGCCGGAACCAGCGGAATCACCATCAGATTCCACAGGATTCCCGCCAGAGACACCTGGGAAAATGCCGCGAGAACCACCGGCAGCGTAGTCATCCAGAGTACCACACCCGGCTTCAGCGCCCCAAGGATTTTTTCCACAGGATTTTTCGAAGGTTTTTTTCTTCCCTGTTTCTGAAAGGCCGGAGCCACCACGCCCACCCCCAGCACCGCTGTAAAAGACAGCTGAAAACCGCTGTCGTACAGCACATCCGGATTATCCAGCAGCAAAAGCGCCGCGGCCAGTGACAGACTGGAGGGCAGATCGTAGGAACGCCCGGTGAGGCGGGCGCCCATTACCACGAGAAACATGAGGATCGCCCGCACCGCGGAAGCGCCGCTGCCGATCCAGATTCCATAGAAAACCAGAGCAAGGATACTTACCAGGGCGGAGGGCAGCATGGGAATCCGCAGAACCCCCAGTACTTTCCAGATGCCCGTTCCCAGAAGCGTGATATGAAGACCGGATATGGCCATCACATGGGAAATTCCCGCATACTGGTACCACTCCTTCACCTTTGCTTCCACACCGGATTTGTCTCCCAGAAGCATGGCTCCCAGAATTCCCGCCTCCCGCGAAGGAAAAATCTGTTTCAGCACATTCCTACAGTACTCCCGGCTCTGCGCCATCATACGGGGAAATCCTGAAGCGGCTTCTTCTTTCCGCAACAGGTGAGTATCTTCCAGATAGTAATCGATTTTTCTCGCGCGTTCATAGCGGAGCTGATGGAATTCCCCCGGATTTCCCGGCTCTTTTGGCAATGTCAGTGTTCCCCGCAGCCACACCTGCTGACCGGGCTCATATCCTTCCCCGGCTTCCACTTCGCATTTTAATTTTCTGATAGGGTATTGTACCGACTGAACAGTCAGACTTGCATGTTTGATGATAAGATAAGTCGTATATGTTTTTTCGTCCCGCGTCTCCACGGTTCCCTGTACCGTCACGGACGTCCCATCCCGGGCCATCCGCTCCAGACGGGTGCTTCCGGGGCCTCTCCAGATCCAGGAAAGCCCCAGCCGGCCCGCCAGAAAAACCGCCAGCACAAGAACCATGGCCAGCAGGCACATGGGCCTGTTTTTCATGAATTTTCGTCCTCAATCAATTCTTCATTCCACTCATACAGACGATCCAGATTCATGCTTTCCCGGAAGGTTACCCCGGTATCGCCGTTGATGGATATCTGTACTTTTTTCACGCTCCCTGACCGGATCAGTGAATTTACAATGGAATAGATGGGAATTTCTTCCTGCACGGTCAGCGTCCCCGTTGTAAAATTCTGATCCAGATTTACATAACCGATACCGTCCGACACGGAAACTCCAATGATCCGGGTATTCGGTGAAATAGTGGGATAATGTCCATCCTCCTGCGGCCCGCGGATCAGCTGCTCCACCACAACCCGCTCAATAGGCGTGCTGCTGATATAGTAAACCTTCCGCTCTTCCGGAACCAGATGTTGTCCGTCCTCCGTGGCAAAATACAGGGTAATATCGGAATACTGGTAGGAATTGATCTCCTCGCCGGAATTTTCCATAAAACTGTCGGCATTCAGAAGGCCCACCGTATTTCCCTGCGAATTTTTCAGATCCGCTCCCTCCACCGTAATCTGCACATAACTGATTTCCGGGATCTGTACAAAGGTTTTCACCACAACAGCCCGGGACAGAATCTCCTGCGCCGGATCCAGCCGCCCGTAGGCGCCGTTCATATCCACATAGAGAATCTCGCCGCTGCGCTCGCAGGAGATCACCGCCACCCCTTCCGGAAGCAGCGTATCCTCCTCTCCTTCCCCGGAAGAAAGCAGACCGGCAAATTCCTCCGTCAGCCCGTCCGTATCCTCTGCCTCCGGCTGATACGATTCCTCGCGGATGGTACTTCCTGCAACGGCATACAGATGATAACCGCCTTTCTCCTCATTTTTCTCCCCACAGCCCGCCAGCAGCAGGCCTAACACGAGAGCAGTCAAAAGAAACCGCACCCAACGTTTCATACTCCGCACCTTTCTTTTCCGGCCCTACGGCCGCCACAAAGGGCTCCTTCCATTTTCTCTTGTTATCGGCCCTGTGGCCGAGGAAGAATCCTCCTACTCAATATATGTCAGAGGAATCCGCACAGAAAATGTCGTTCCCTCATTCTCCTTGCTGCGCACCCGGATGGCTCCCCGGTGCATCAAAATAGCGCTCCTGGTAATGGCAAGGCCCAGTCCGGTCCCGTCAATTTCCGAAGAGTGGGATTTGTCCACCCGATAAAATCTCTCGAAAATATGATCGATGGAATCTTCCGGAATTCCCATCCCCGAATCCGCCACGGTCACATAAAAATACTTGTGATCCGCGTTCAGCGATACCCGCACCCATCCGTTTTCATGGTTATATTTGATACCGTTTTCCACCAGATTGGAAATGGCCAGCGTCAGCTTTGTCTCGTCAATCTCCGCCGTTACCGGGCGGAAGCTCTCCAGAATCAGCTCAATATTCTTTCTGGCCGCAATGGGCTTTAACCGTTTCAGGATCAGCTCCAGCAGTTCGTTGATATTCACAGACTCGATGGTGACGGTCGCCGCCTTCTTATCCAGCCTTACCAGGGTCAGAAGATCCGTGATGATCTTATTCTCCCGGTCGATCTCCTCGGTGATATCCTGCATGAACTCCTGATACAGCTCGATGGGAACGTTTTCCTGTCCCACCAGGGAATCCGCCAGCACTTTCATGGAAGCCAGCGGCGTCTTCAGCTCATGGGAGACGTTGGATACAAATTCCTGACGGGAATTGTCCAGGGACTTTACCCGGCTCAGCATCTTATTGAAAGCGTCTGTAATCAGCTCCGTCTCCGTATAGTCCGGCACGGAAATCTGGTCGTCCTGGAAACCGTCCGTGATATCCTCAATCGCTTTTGTCACCTTGGCAAAAGGTTTCATCAGAATCCCCGCCAGAATATACCCCAACGCCAGTACCAGCACGCCGATAATCAGAAGAAGCAGCATCCCCTTCTGTTCCAGAACATCCACGCTGGCCGCAATCTCTTCCGTGGACACGCTGATCATCAGAACCCCCGCCACGCTGCTGTTTTCCTCCAGCGTGGTGCTGATGGGAATCAGCATCTCAATATAACGGTTTCTGGCATCGTAATGGCTGGTCTCCTTTCCATCGGAAAAGCACTGGAGTACTTCCTGGGTAATCACATATTTTCCCCGATCCAGATCATAAGTATCCTTGATTACCTGAAAATCCTGATTCACAATCAGAATCCTGCCGCTGTAAACATTGGTCAGCATATCCAGCTCACTGTTGATGGCCACAGAGCTGGTGTCCTGCAGATACTTCTCCTGTACCAGCTGGTTGCTTAAGATGTCACACTGATTTTTCACATTGAACATCCGCAGACTCACCGCACGGTCTTCATAGCTGCTGACGATGCCTTTTTCCACAAAAACACTGGGTACGATTCCGATAATCACCAGAATCACCGTGATCCGGAACCGGAGACTTTTAATAAACTTGAATTTTGGCTTCACCTTGTCCTCTTTTCCCGCTTACCCCTGGAAATAGTAACCGACGCCCCACTTGGTATGTACATATTTCGGCTCGCTGGGATTGGCCTCGATCTTCTCCCGCAGGCGGCGGATATGTACGTCCACGGTTCTCACATCGCCGGGATACTCATAGCCCCATACCATATTCAGCAGATTTTCTCTGCTGTACACCTTATTGGGATTAAATACCAGCAGTTCCAGCACATCAAACTCCTTGGCAGTAAGATTGATCTCTTTTCCCGCGATAAATACTCTCCGGCTTTCGCAGTCCAGCTTCAGATCTCCCACTTCCACCACCTTCGCCTTCTCCTCCTGCGCCGCAGGCCTGGAGGTACGGCGGATAATGGCTTTGATCCGGGCCTTTACCTCCAGAATGTTGAAAGGTTTTGTAATATAATCATCGGCCCCGTATTCCAGCCCCAGGATCTTGTCCATATCTTCGCCCTTGGCTGTCAGCATGATAATGGGCACGTCGGAAAATTCCCGCACCTGCTGGCAGACCTCCATACCGCTGAGCTTGGGAAGCATCAGATCCAGCAGCACGATATCATAATCCTTATTGTGAATGCACTCCAGCGCTTCCTCGCCGTCATAGGCGCAGTCCACCTCCATGCCATCCTGCTCCAGACTGAAGCGGATCCCTTTCACAATCAATTTTTCATCATCCACAACCAGTACTTTTTTCGCCATCTTTTCACTCCTCAATTCACAGTAATCTGATCTTTTAACTTCTCAAAGGTCTTTTCTTTAATTCCTTCCACCTGCATCAGATCCTCCGGCGCCTGAAATCCGCCGGCCTCCTGCCGGTACGCCAGTATCGCTTCCGCTCTTGTCTCTCCAATACCGGTCAGCGTCATCAGCTCCTCTTTTCCGGCGGTGTTGATATTCACCTTCGCGGCTTTTTGGCCTTCGTTCTGTTCTGCCGCCTGTGTGCCCGGAAGAGTTCCCTGCCGCGCCATCTGCTCGGCCTCCTCTTCCGTATATACGCGGATCTGCTGTCCATCCTCAAGAATTCCGGCCTGGTTCAGATTCTCCAGGGAAGCGTCCTCCCGGGCGCCCCCTGCCAGAGAAATGGCTTCAAACACCCGGCTTCCTGCCGGAAGCGTGTAAACTCCGGGAGAATTCACGGCTCCCGTCACATCCACATAAATCTCCGTCTCCGTTCCATCTTTGGAACCCTCCGGCTCCCCGGCGTCTCCGGTCGTAATCTCTTTCGCCCCGTCCCCGGAGTTCTCCGGCTCCCCGGTATCTCCGACTGTATCTTTCTGTCCGATTTCGGACTCTTCCAGTTCCTCCTGGTTCCCTTTGGCAGAAGGAAAAACAGACGTGGTGCTGCTGCACCCCGCCGCTGATAAAAACAAAGCGGCCAGCAGACCGGCCGCTGTATTCCTGTAAAACTTTTGTATGCTCATGTATCTCTCTCCTTTCCGCATAAGCGTCAAGGCTCCCTCCATACATACACACTTCTTATTTTACCGAATTCCATCTGCAATTACAAGGTGATTTTTCAGGAAAGATACCTGCTACTCCCACTTAAAAATCACAATCCCCGCCACCGCTACCGCCAGGCCCAGAAACTTCCGCCACAGAAACGGCTGCTGCTGGGTTCCGAACAGTCCGAACAGTTCGATCAGATAAGCCACCGCCAGCTGAGCGATGACAATCAGCAGCGCCGCCTTTGCCGGCCCCAGGCTGCTCATGCTCTGGATAACCGTCACCGTGATAAACGCCCCGATGACGCCACCCAGCAGCGTATACTTATTCTCCACCTGCCACAATGCACCGATACTCTCTCTTCCGGTAAAGAGCCACGCCGCAATGCACACCAGCAGCGCGGAAAACTGCACCCAGCCGGTGGAAACCCAGAGACTGCTCTGCTTTGTCACCTGCGTGTTAAAAACCCCCTGAATGCTCATCAGAGCTCCGGACAATATGGCAACCCAGAATCCCAACATAAAAAAATCCCTCCATCCTGCAGACCTCCGGCTTTGCTGCCGGAGGCTTTTTTCTACAGTATACAGAGATTTTTTCTCCTTTATTCATCTTTATGCCGGGCCAGAGCCGCTGTCCGCTGCGGCGTCTCACAGGAATTCTTGCTTCTCTCTTTCTATCACTCCCAGCAGTTCCAGCAATTCCCCGTGTGTTCTCCCCGGATCTGCCTGAAACACATCCACATGATCCAGATCCGCGCAGCGCTCCGAAAAGGCCGGAAACAAAAATCCACACTCCGGCGCTCCCGGTTCATATTCGCCTTCCAGCGGACAGATAGCGCAGATCAGGTATTCAAATACATTCTCCGATTCCCCCTGCCGCTGGTGGTCCGTTCCCTTAGCCGGTACATCATACCTGTCGTGAAACATAAAAACCGCGTAATCGCCTCCGGCGCGGTACCGGGACGCCACTTCCTCATAGAAAATCTCCATCAGTGCGTCATTTTTCAGTCCGCAGGACCGAAGCCCCCAAAGCAGCCGGTACATGCTGTCCGCTTCCCGGGCCTTTTCGCCGAAACGGTACCTTTTCAGTTTCCGGTTGGTCTCCGCAAAAGGAATCGTCTTTGCCAGAGCCAGATTTTTCTCTTTTTCCGCCGCGGACAGTTTCAGAAATGACGTATTAAAGGTTCCGTCAATCTCCCCATCCCGCTCCATGTAAGCGCCCGCGATCCGGGTCATGGAGGTCCTTTTTACAGTCATCCGTCTGGTCAGTTCCAGCATATCCTCTCTGTCAATCATTCCGCAGCTCCCCTCTGACACCCCCACTTAGAGAGCGCCGTTAAATACATACTTGTCCAGCCGTTCCATGGCGTCCTTCACTCTCTCGTACGGCACCGCCAGATTCATCCGGATAGCCCAGGGGCGGTTAAAGGGACGTCCATCCTGCCAGATCACCCCCACCTTTACACCGGCGCGAAGCAGATCATCCATGGTTTTTTCATGCTCCCGGCACCACTGCTCACAGTCCAGATACAGCATATACGTTCCCTGAGGCTTTGCCAGGGTCACCCCTTTGAAATGCTTCCGAATATAGTCATAAGCATAGTCCACGTTCTGCCCCAGCACCTGACACAGTTCGTCCACCCATTCTCTTCCCTCCGGCTTATAGGCGCCGATCAGGGCGTGAACCGACAGCACATTGGGCGTATTATAATGGCTCATGGCAGAAACCTTTTCCACCCGGTCCCGAAGATACGGACTGTAAATCACATGGTAAGAGCCCACCAGTCCGGCCAGGTTGAAGGTCTTGCTGGGCGCGTAGACAGCAATGGTTCTGTTTTTCGCGTCCTCGGAAACGCTCTGGGTGGGGATATGCTTTCCGCCCGGCAGCACCAGGTCCGACCAGATCTCGTCGGAAATCACGATACAGTCATGCTTTGCGAACAGCTCCATGGCCTTCTCCAGCTCTTCCCTCTCCCATACCCGCCCGGTGGGATTGTGGGGAGAGCAGAAAATCACGCAGTGAATGTGGTTTTCCACAATCTTCTGTTCCATATCCGCATAATCCATCCGCCAGATTCCCTGTTCATCCTGTCTGAGATCGCTGAGAACAATCTTCCTTCCGTTGCTCTCCATGGTTCCGGTGAAACCGATATAGGTAGGCGAATGCATCAGCACCGGCTCCCCCGGCGCGGTGAATGCCTGCAGCGCGGAGGCCGCGCATCCCAGCACTCCGTTCTCATAACCGATGCACTCCCGGGTCAGTCCTTCTACCCCGAACCGATCCTTCTGCCAGCGGATGATGCTGTCAAAATATTCATCTGTCAGTTCAAAGTATCCGAAATGAGGATGGCCAAGCCGCTGCCCCACCTCCTCCAGAATGGTGGGAAGGGTGGGAAAATTCATATCCGCCACCCACATGGGAATCACGGAAAATCCATCGGCCACCTGAGCGCCGGGAATGGGAATTTTTTCCACCGCGATGGCGTCATGGCCTTTTCTGTCCAATATTGAAGTAAAATCGTATTTCATTGCATGTTCATCCTTTCGTGTGGGATTTTTCTTCTCCGCGGGAGTCAGCTCCCTGCCGCATGTAAACCATTATAGGACGAAAGCGCTGCCCCGTAAACCGTCTCTTTCAATTTTCCCCACTGTTCTTTTTCCTGATCTGTGATAAAATAGAATTGATTTATAAATATAGCCCCCCTGGAGGTTTATCTGAAATGAAACTGATACAATTCCTTCCTGTTGTGGAAGTTTTGATTTTTAATCTCCTGACCGCCATCATCTGCCTGAGCTGCGTCTATACTATGGGGTGCCTTTCCCTCTCTATTCAACTGGCCGGACTGTCAGGAGCCGGAACATCCCTCCCGATCGCCGCAGTGGAAGCCGTATTTTATCTTTTTACAGCTCCGGTTTTTTTCCGGAAAATTCTTCCCAAATACATTTTTATCCTGGACAGTATTCAGTCCTTTGGACGGCACTGGTACCGCTATCTGATACTGGACAGCATTCTTCTGTTTCTTACGCTGTCTTTTCTCAATAATCTGTTTCTGGAGCGGGAGGCATCCGTAAGGCAGGCGGCGGTCCTTGCTCTTTTCCTGGTGTTGGCGTTTACCTCGTACTTTATTCTTTACAAGATCATCCTGGACGCGCTGCGGATGACACAACTGGAAAAAGCCGCTCTGCGGGATCCCCTCACCGGACTGGGAAACCGGACGCAACTGTGGGAAGAACTGCAGGCAGCCATTGACGCCGATCAGATCTTCTCCATTATTTTCATGGATCTGGATCGCTTTAAGCAGATCAACGATCAGTTCGGTCATGTGGTTGGAGACCAGTATCTGAAACATTTCGCCCGAATCAGTTCCCGGCTGCTGCAGGGACAGGGAATCGTCTGCCGGTTCGGCGGCGACGAATTTGTGGCGCTGTGTTCGGGAGAAATATCCCCGGATCTGCTGCAAACCCTCAGAGAATGTCCCGGTTGGGAAATAAATGCGCCTTGTCCTTTCAACCAGGTCAGTGCGGGAATGCTGGTCTGCCGTCCTCCCCATGGCGATGTGGAGGAAATTCTTCAGCAGGTGGATCACCTGATGTATCAGAGCAAGCAGGAAAAGAAACAATAAACCGGTTAACCCCTTAAAGCCACATACCGGATATGGGGCATATCCACCCCTTTGTAATGCTTCACCGCGGTGTCCGCGGGTACCATGCCGTTCCGGAGGGCTACCTTTCGGGAAGCCGTGTTGGTGTCACGGATAATGGAACACACCTCATCGGCCCTCAGCACATCAAAAGCATACTTTTTGCAGGCGGCCGCCGCTTCCGTGGCATATCCCTGGCGCCAATACGCGCGCCGGAACAGATATCCGATTTCCAGCACCTCCCCATCCTTCCAGGGCTGCATGGTCAGCCCGCACTGGCCAATCAGTTCTCCATTTTCCTTTAAAATCACGGCCCACAGACCAAATCCCCATTTTCTGTACCGTTCCATCTGCCGTTCCAGCCACTCCCGGGCCTCCACATCGTCAAAAGCCCCTTCGTAGGCGTACATGGTCTCCTCATCCTGCAGAATCAGGCACAGAGCTTCGTAATCTTTCTCCGTAAGCTCCCGAAGCTTCAGACGTTCCGTTTCCAGTATCCCTTCGCTGCTCAGAATGTCCTCCAGGCAGGCAGTACCTCCCTCATACGCATTCCTCACTTCCCGATACAGACTGTCATAAAAGAATACCGCCGCTGACTGCCGCTGTCCGGCCAGCATTTTCCCTTTTTCCGTATAAAATCCGTCATACAGCTTTTCCAGTTTACATCTGTATTCCTGGAAGAAGGAAGGAGCGGTATCTCCTTCTCCGTCAGAGACTGTCCCGTCTGCCCGCAGCGTGTAAAGCGGTTCTGACACGGCCCCCTTATGCAGCAGTGTTCTGGCAATTCCCACGGCCCCGGACGCTTCCAGCTTATCGGCGTCATACAGGATTCTGGCCTCCAGGCTTTGCGGCAGGTTTCCTTTCCGGTAACGATGGGTACGGATACATTCCCGCACCTTACCGGCATAATCCTCCGAAAAACCGTGTTTTTGCAGGAAACAATATGCCTTCTCCCCTCCTGCAGCCGCATGATCCACTGACGGATCTTCTGCCTGTTCCTTCCGGCAGATATCATGAAGCAGACACGCTCCGATCAACACATCGGTGTCTGCCTCCGGCTCCGTCTGCGCAATCTCCAGCGCCTGGTACAACACCCGGTAAACGTGCTCCCGGTCATGTGCGCTGTCCGCCATGCAGCTTTGCATGTAAATCTCCATTCCGCCGCCTTTCAGTTGGCGGCACAAATAGTAATGAAAG
>ERZ1643246.2025-NODE-2025-length-20429-cov-6.164082_pt1 | contig 20429 bp, 21 predicted proteins | sample MGYA00579265_ERZ1643246 | MGnify/ENA primary metagenome ERZ1643246 (study PRJEB29033, sample SAMEA4952261) | chicken gut metagenome | biome: Broiler Chicken; feature: Gastrointestinal Tract; material: Caecum | place: Ireland | collected 2018 | study: Broiler...
CAGTCCCGTTCCCATTGGGTGCGGTACGATCATTACGAGCTGAAAACAGCGGAAAACGGCAAGCGCTATATTACCCCCGGCAAGAGCGCAAAGCCGGAGACAGAAGTGGAAAAGGCGGTAATGGAATTTGTCACCCGGTACGGCCTGCTGGACATCCAGATGATGTTCAGCTTTATGCTGGTGGATAGTGACCAGCCCTTGCGTCTGTGCAAACACTGACAGAAGGTGTTTCTGGGCAGCCGGTCCAACGCCGCCTTTTGCAGCCCACGCTGCAAAAATCAATACAATGTCTACAAGCGCCGGGGGAAAATAATAACTTATAAAATATCTACAACAGATGCTCGGACATGTATAATTGGGAGGAACTTATGGAATTTCGTTTGATTGATCTGAAAACATGGAAAAGAAAAGAGTATTTTACGCATTATTTTGAATCCGTGCCTTGCACATATAGCATGACCACAAAGCTCGATATAACTACGATAAAAACCAGCAAAGCGAAATTGTATCCTACTCTTTTGTATGCTGTTTCAACAGTAGTTAACCGGCATGAAGAATTCCGCACGGCTATGGATGATGACGGTCGGATCGGGATTTTCAGTGAAATGATGCCGTGCTATACGATTTTCCATAAGGACGCGGAGATGTTTTCAAGTATCTGGACGGAGTATTTCGGTGATTATGCGGAGTTCTGCAAGCAATATGAAAAAGATCTACAGCAATACGGTAAAAACGAGGGCATAATGGCAAAGCCAAATCCGCCTGTGAACACTTTCCCAGTATCCATGATTCCATGGACAAGTTTCGACGGATTTAATCTGAATCTGCAAAAGGGATATGGGTATCTGCTTCCCATTTTTACGTTTGGACGATACCATGAAGAAAACGGGAAATATTGGATTCCGCTATCTATACAGGTACATCATGCGGTATGCGATGGATTTCATACCTGCCGTTTTATCAATGAATTGCAGGAAGTAATCCAAAGCTTACCAAAACCATGGCGGTGACGAAGAATGAGCGACGACCAGGGTCTGACCCCTTATGAAACCAGAGAAATCCTCTTTTATAAGACTGAAAACGGAGATCGGATGATCTGACAGAGAATAACCCCATATACAGAAAGCCCACGCTGCCGGTTCTCTTTCCGGCTGCGTGGGCTTTTCACAGATTAAGGCCGGAACACCAAGGCGCATCCACTCCATCTGGTTGGCAGCTTTCAGGGCTTCCGTCACACTCTCTTGCTGCATCATGGCTTTTTCAATGATTTCCAGTCGCTCCTGGCAGGCGGTGTTACTCCACGGCTGGGCAAGCAAGGCGGCCAGCTTGTCCGACTGCGAATTGTGGTCGTGGGTGGCTTGTCCCACTTGCGGCGCTGGTGTTATTCGCTCGTTCTCCCCTATTGGGGCCCCTGAAAAGTCAAAGACTTTTGGGGAGAGGAGGATCTGCGGAATGATTGAGCTTTCACGCTTGCGTGGAAGCGAAAGATATGCAGCCTGCTCCGACGCAGTCACAGCGCACCCGCCGTCCGGCTCCCCGCTCTATGGCTCGGGGCCACCACTATTCAGTTGTTGATCGGATGTAACTCCTCTCATATACCAAGGACAATAAACGGCTCTTTGGCAGCGTTGCTCACAGAACTTTTTTCAAATATTTTCTCATAGCAGCCAAGCCGCTTTAAATCGACTCCTGTAATTCCTCCGTTATTTCGTCTTATATACTTATATATTTCGCATTTGCTGCCGCGTTGCTGAGCATGCTGGAATGGCTATCGCAGCGGATACCGGCCCCGTCGCTTGGATACCCGCATGGGGACAATGTACCTCATGGTGACCAAGGTGTGTCAAGGTGGTTATATCCCGTTTTTCATCACCGAGCGCAAGTACAGTGAAGCCGCGCTCATTCAGGTTGTTCAGGAGGCCTTCCCTGGTGCCTCCTGGCAGCAAAGACAGCCCGATGACTGGTTTGTAAGCCCCCTCCTTTCTACTAGAATATATGAAAATGCCGCCTGTTGTCTCATTGAGCGGCATTTTCTGCAAAATTTATTTACTTTAGTATGACTGGATTTTTCCAAGTCCTATAATTCCACTCCAACCAAAAAGCACCAAAAATTTATCTTTGGATGAATTTTTGGTGCTTTTTCTTTATATCGATTTTGTTCACTTTACACTGTTACCATGCTATTACTAATACTTACGTACCAGAAAACGCACTTACACACAACTAAATTGCGCAAATTTCTTATAAATTTGTCATTTTCAGTTGCAAAAACAAAAATTGTGCCTTGACGGACCGTCTGTTATTGTATAGAATGAAATAGATTGTTTGTACGAATCGCAGAGAAGTATCGCTTCTGCGATCCAGTCCAAGCAGTAAACAAAATGAAGGGATCGAATGTTGTGGACAAGAAAGAATTCCAACCTTATGTTCCCGCCAACAAAGTCATGCCTGAATTCACAGTAGTATCCATCCTACTGGGTGCCATTCTGGCAGTTGTCTTTGGCGGCGCGAACGCCTATCTGGGCTTGCGAGTCGGCATGACCGTGTCTGCCTCCATTCCCGCAGCCGTTATCTCGATGGGCATTATCCGAAAAATCCTGCGCCGGGACTCCATTCTGGAGAACAACATGGTGCAGACCATCGGCTCTGCCGGTGAATCCGTTGCGGCGGGTGCTATTTTCACCCTGCCTGCCCTGTTCATGTGGGCCAAGGAGGGCCTGTGCGATGTGCCGTCTCTGGTGGAAATCGGCCTGATCGCGCTGTGCGGCGGCGTGCTGGGCGTGCTGATGATGGTTCCCCTGCGCAGTGCGCTGATCGTCAAGGAGCACGGCGTGCTGGCCTATCCTGAGGGACAGGCTTGTGCCGAAGTCCTGATCGCCGGCGAAGAAGGCGGTTCCAAGGCGTCTACCGTATTCTCCGGTCTGGGCATTGCCGCGCTTTACAAGTTTGTGGCAGACGGCCTGAAGATCTTCCCGAGCGAAATTACCTATGACATTCCCGCCTATAAGGGTTCGGGCGTTGGTATTGACGTGCTGCCCGCTCTGGCTGGTGTTGGCTACATCTGCGGCGCGCGAGTTTCTTCTTACCTGTTTGCCGGTGGTGTGCTGGGCTGGCTGGTCATCATGCCGCTCATGTGCCTGTTCGGCGGCGACGCATCCTCTTCCCTGTCACCGATATGACCATCAGCCAGCAGGTTGCTGAAAACGGCGTTTCCGCGCTGTGGGGCAACTACCTGCGTTACATCGGCGCCGGTGCGGTGGCCTGCGGCGGTGTACTGAGCCTGCTGAAATCTCTGCCCATGATTATCCGCACCTTTAAGGATTCCATGGGTGTTTACGGCAAGGGCCGCGAGGCCAGCAGTCTGCGTACGGAGCAGGATCTCTCGATGCGCACCGTGCTGATCGGTATCTTGATCGTGGCATTGGCTCTGTGGCTGATTCCTGCCATCCCGCTGAACTTCTTCACAGCGCTGATCGTTATTGTCTTCGGCTTCTTCTTTGCAACCGTGTCCTCCCGTATGGTCGGCCTGATCGGCTCGTCCAACAACCCGGTTTCGGGCATGGCGATTGCTACCCTGCTGATTTCCACCATCCTGCTCAAATCCACCGGCACAGTCGGTGCGGAGGGCATGACGGCCGCCATCGTCATCGGCGGCATCATCTGCGTGATCGCTGCGATTGCCGGCGATACCTCGCAGGACCTCAAGACCGGCTTTTTGGTTGGCTCCACCCCCAGAAAGCAGCAGATCGGTGAAATCATCGGCGTAGTTGTTTCCTCTATTGCCATCGGCGGTATCCTTTATCTGCTGTCCATGGCTTGGGGCGGCTACGGCTCGGATGCCCTGCCCGCGCCGCAGGCGATGCTGATGAAGATGATCGTCGAAGGCGTTATGGGCGGCAACCTGCCTTGGAACCTTGTTTTTGCCGGCGTGTTTATCGCTCTGGTTATCGAGATTCTGGGCCTTCCGGTTCTGCCGGTTTCCCTCGGCCTGTACCTGCCCATCTATCTCTCGGTTCCGATTATGCTGGGCGGCGTGCTGCGCTGGTTCCTGGACAAGCGGAAGTATGGCTCCGAGAAGGAAAAGAATACGGTCATCCAGTCCGGTATTCTGTATTCTTCCGGCCTGATCGCCGGCGAAGGCATTGTCGGCATTGTGCTGGCTATGCTGGCCGTCATCCCGATGGGCGCGGACAGCAATGTCGGTGCGTTCATTGACCTGAGCGGCTCGTTCAGCATCGGCCGTATCGGCGGCTTGATCGTGTTTGCGGCGCTGCTGCTGAGCATGTACTTCTTCGCAGTCAAAGAACAGAAGAACTCCAAATAAAAAACATTGCTTTCTTCCAAACAGGGCTGTATACTTTGGTATGCAGCCCTATTTGATCATTTTAGGAGTGTATAATATGGCAAAGAAGCAGCAAAATTATCTGGACTTTGTCCCTGTCATCAATCCGCAAAACAGCTGGACGCAAGACAAACAGGGTATCGTCACCATAGACATGGTGCATCGCGGCTTTTATGCGCGCATTGCGCAGAAATTCTTTCACACCCCCCGCGTCAGCCACATCAAGCTGGATGCATACGGCAGTTTTCTGTGGAAAGAGATCGACGGCGTGCAAACCGTCGGCGCTCTGGCACAAAAGATGAAAGCGCAGTTCGGCGAGCAAGCCGAACCTTTGTATGACCGGCTGGTCAAGTATATGCAGATTTTGCACAACAATCGTTTTATCCTGTTTCGCGGAAAGGACAAGGCAGCACCATGACGACAGGACAGATGATTCTCGGCATTTTTTTGTTTGCCGTAGCCACCGCGATTCTGTACGTCTGGGGGCTGCGCAGAAGCATGACCCAGACCGCCGATCTGGAACGGATTCTGCTGAGCAAGAGCGCGGCCCGTGTAATCAAATACCTGAAGCAAAATCCGACCATCACGCAAAAGGAAATTGCTCGCCAAGTCAAAAATGTCAAAGCCGGGCAGTTCTGGTCCCGCAAGCATGTGGAAGTGCAGGACGCCTCCGCCTTTTCCAAAAAGCTGATCCGCTATATGCTGGAGCAGCAGCTTCTGGAACCGGCCGGCAACGCCCGTTATAAACGGAAATCATAAACTAATTCAAAAAGGAGTATTGCACGATGAATGTATTGGCACAATTAGAACCCCAAAGCGTATTCGGTTTTTTTGAGCAGATGTGCGCCATCCCGCATGGTTCCGGCAACACCAAGGCCATCAGCGGCTGGTGCGCGGCTTTCGCGCGCGAGCGCAATCTGGAATACCATCAGGACGCTGACAACAATATCATCATCATCAAAGAGGCCACGCCCGGTTATGAGCAGGCGGAACCCATCATTTTGCAGGGTCATTTGGACATGGTATGCGAAAAAGAGCCGGGCTGCACCAAGGATATGGACAAGGAAGGGCTGGATCTGGAAGTCGATGGAGACCTCATCCGTGCCAAGGGCACCACGCTGGGCGGTGACGACGGCATCGCTGTTGCGATGGCGCTGGCCGTTCTCGATGCCGATGACATCGCACATCCCCGTGTGGAAGCCGTATTTACCATTGACGAGGAGATTGGCCTTTTGGGCGCGGACTCGCTCGATGTCAGCCCGCTGAAAGGCCGCAAGATGATCAACATGGACTCCGAAGCCGAGGGCATTTTCACGGTCAGCTGCGCGGGCGGCAACACTACCACCTGCATCCTGCCGCTGCGCCGCGCCGCGTTTTCCGGCTGCGCGCTGCGCGTTACGGTCGGCGGCCTGACCGGCGGTCACTCCGGCGCAGAGATCGATAAGGGCCGCGCCAACGCCAACATGCTGATGGGCTGTGTGCTGCAAGCCATTGCCGAGCGCACCGAGCTGCGCATTCTGGCGGTCAGCGGCGGTTTGAAGAACAACGCGATTCCGGTCGAGTCGGTTGCCAGCATTGTGGTCGCAGATGAAGCGGCAGCGCGCGATGTAGTTGCAGAGATGGCGGAAGCATTCAAACCCGAATACCACCTCACCGACCCCAACCTCTTTGTCCGCGCGCAAGCGGAAACGGCGGCTCAGAACCCGCTGGATGCAGAAACCACCGGCAAGGTGATCTGCATGCTGACCTGTCTGCCCAACGGCATTCAGGCCATGAGCGCCGACATTCCGGGTCTGGTGCAGACTTCCCTCAATCTCGGCATTCTTACCACGACCGAAGAGGAGCTGTGCGCGGTATTCAGCCTGCGCAGCTCGATTGACTCGCAAAAGGAAATGCTCAAGCGCCGGATGATCTGCCTGATGACGCAATTGGGCGGCCGCGTGGAATTTGAGGGCGAATACACCGGCTGGCAGTATCAGGAGCACTCTCCCCTGCGCGAACTGATGGCACAGGTTTTTGAGGAACAGTACGGCAAGGCACCCAAGATCGAAGCCATCCATGCCGGTTTGGAATGCGGCCTGTTTGCCGGCAAAATGCCCGGTCTGGACTGTGTTTCCATCGGCCCCGATCTGATGGAAATCCATACCCCCCGCGAGCGCATGAGCATCAGCTCGGTGCAGCGCGTCTGGAAGTTCCTTGTAGAAGTGCTCAAGCGGTCCAAGTAATGTAAAATAAATTTTCTGGATGCCGCCATTTCGTGCAAAGCATTGGTATCATCACGCATCCATTTCCCGGCAATCAAAAACCGGACGGGACACGGTATATTCCGTATCCCGTCCGGTTTTCTGCTGTTTTTCAGGCCTTCTATGCTCCAAAGGTCACCGCAAACCGCGCAAGCAGCTTTGCCGCGTCCTCGACATCGCTCACCGCGCACATCTCACTCGGAGAATGGATATAGCGCGTCGGAATGGACACCGCGCCTGCCTGCACGCCTGCGCGCGCCTTTTGCAGCGCCGCCGTATCCGTGCCGCCGAACTGCAAAATCTCGCGCTGGGTGGCAACGCCGCAGTCGTGAGCCGCCTGCTCGAGCGCCGCGCACACCGCCGGCGTGCAGATCACCGAGCGGTCCATCACCTTGACCGTCGGACCCTTGCCCATATCGACCGCCATCGGCGTTTTGCGCTCGGGCAGGTCGCCCGTGTCGGTTACGTCTACCGCAATGGCGACATCCGGCTGCACCGCGAACGCTGCCGCACCTGCGCCTCGCAGACCCACTTCCTCCTGCGCCGTGAACACAAAGTACAGATCGTTGTCCGTCTCCCCTACCTGCTCCATCGCGCGCAGCAGCGTCACGCAGCCGATGCGGTTGTCCAGATACGGGCCGCACAGCACGCCGTTCTGCTCAAAGCGCGGCGCTTCAAACACCGCAAAATCGCCAACCTGCACCTGCTTTTCCGCATCCGCACGGTCCTTTGCGCCAATGTCGATGAACAGGTTGTCCAGCGTCAGATCCTTAAACGGCGTTTTCTCCTCATAAGAAATAACGCCGCGCGTACCATTAGCAAACCGCACCGTGATGTTGATGAGGTCGCCCTTGAACAGGCCGCCGACCTGCGAAAAGCGGATAAATCCCTTTTCGTCGATATAGGTGGCCACCACGCCGATGGAATCCATATGCGCGGCGAACAGAACCTTTTTGCCGCTGCCCTTTTTGCGGCAGATCAGGTTGCCCAGCGCGTCGGTCGTCACGTCGTCAATATATTCGCCCGCGATGGCCGCAATCGCCTCGCGCACGGCATCCTCGCGACCGGACGGGCCGAACGCGCCGCCGACCTCGTTCCATAAATCAAAAACCTTGCTCATTCGGTTTCTCCTCCCAGTTCCTCCAGAAATGCGCGCGCGGCCTGCAAGACCGCCTCGCAGTCGGACAGCGCCGCCACGCTCGACGGCGAATGGATATAGCGCACGGGCGCGGCTACGGCGCACACGCGCACGCCCGCCCGGCTCTTATGGATGCGGCCTGCGTCCGTGCCGCCAGAAATGCGCGTCTTGGTCTGCCACGGAATGCCGCGCCGGATGCACGCATCACGCAGCAGTTCAAACAGAGACGCATCATAAATCGTCGCGCCGTCCATAAACGGGATAACCGCGCCGCCGCGCACGCGGCAAACCGCTTTGCCATCCTTCACTTCGGCCAAATCGGCTGCGGTCGTGCCCTCGATCACCAGCGCAAAGCCCGGATCGAGCGCATAGGCCATGCTCGCCGCGCCGCGCAGGCCGGTTTCTTCCTGCACGGTGAAGCAGAACCAGGTATCGACCGGCGGCTGCTCCTCGAGCAGCGTCAGCAGCGCCGCACAGCCGATGCGGTCGTCGATCGCCTTGGCTTTGATGAGACCGTCACCAAACAGGACGACATCCGAATCGAACACGCCATAATCGCCCAGCGACACCTTGGCTTCGGCTGCCGCGCGGCTGGTCGCGCCGATGTCGATATACAAATCCTTGGTCTTGGGCATGGTGCGACGCTCAGCCGCAGTCGTCAAATGCACCGCCTTGATGCCGATGACGCCGCGCGTATCGCCAAACCGCACACCCTTGCCGATGACGACGCGCGGGTCCACCCCGCCGACAAAACCGAATTTGAGCATGCCGTCCTCGGTGATCTTTTTGACGATCACGCCGACCTCATCCATGTGCGCGCATACAGCGACCGGCCGCTCGAGTGTCTTTTTGCCCTTGCGAAACACCATCACATTGCCGATGGCATCGGTTTTGATTTCATCCGCAAAGGGTTTTGCGGTTTTGAGCACAAACGCGCGCACCGCGTCCTCGCAGCCCGACGGACCGGGCAGCGCGCACAGCGTTTTCAGCAGTTCGATCATGCTTCCACCTCCCCGTCAAAGTCGCACAGGAACCGATACATCAATTCCGCTACGTCCTCCACATCGGACGTTTTGACCACCTCAACCGGTGTGTGCATGTATTTCTCCGGGATGGACAACAACGCGGTCGCAATACCGTGCGCGACGATCTGCATGGTCCATGCGTTTGTGCCCGTGTTGCCCTCCATCACCTCGAGCGAATAGTCGATATCGTTCGCTTTCGCGGTTTTGATGAGCTGTTTGGTCAACCCGCGGTGCAGGTTTGGCCCCACACCGATGGCCGGGCCGCTGCCCAGCTCGAACACGCCGTCCGACGGGCCGTCCGGTGTTTTGCCGTGCGTCACATCCACTGCGATCGCATATTCCGGCTGCACTGCAAACGCGCCGGTCTGCGCGCCGAGTCCGGTGACCTCTTCCTGTGCGCTGATGAGCACCGCGATATTGCAGCGACGCTTTTTGTGTTTTTTGAGCTTTTCCAGCGCAAGCAGAATCGCGGCCACGCCCGCGCGGTCGTCCAGACATTTGCTGCAAATCTGCCCGCCGAGCAGCCCCACCGGCTTCTGCGCAAACACGATCGGCGTGCCAATACGGATTTTCTCCTTGGCGTTTTCCAGTCCGGTATCGATCAGCATTTGATCGACCGGCACCGCCTTATCCTGTTCGCCCGCTTTGAGCAGGTGCGGCGGCATACAGCTGACCACGCCGTACAGCGGCTCGTCCGCCAGAATGGTCACTTCGGTGGCGAGCAGCATGCGCGGGTCAACGCCGCCGACCGGCGCAAAGCGCAAAAAGCCGCCGTCCAGCACCTCGGTAACAACAAAGCCAATCTGGTCCAGATGCGCGTCCAGCAGCACGGTTTTTGCGTGCTTACGGCCGCAGCCCTTGTAGCCCAGCACATTGCCGTTGTGATCGACCTCCACCGTATCGCACAACGAACGCAGCAGCGCGGCAACCGCCTGTGCCGCCTGTTCTTCAAACCCGCTCACCGCCGGCAGCTCACACAGCGTATGCAGGGTTTTCTCTATCTGCAAGGAACATTCCTCCCTTTCTGTCTGCGGCGAGCCTCTGCCCGCCCGCAGACTCTATTATACCCGTTTCCCCCGCCGGAAACAATACACCACCCGTCGTGATGGGCAGATTTTGTATCCACTTTTGTTCTACCACACATTTTGTCAAGAAAACTTTGCCCCCCTTCTTGACAAGTGCACTTGTCATGTTATACTGAATACGCCAAGTAAACTTGGCGCAACGGTAGATAGAGACAAAGAGGTGCATTATGAACAAAGAAGAAATTCTGGCGAAAAGCCGCAGTGAAAACACGGATGAAGGCAAAAAGAATGCGGAAGATCAGGGCAGACAAATCGGCATTATCGCATTCATCATCGTTCTGATTTTTCTCTTCATTTTCAACATGTGTACCAATCGGTCAAACGACGCGCTGGCCGCAGTCTTTTGGACATATGTTGCAGCCGAAGCTTATCCCCGCTATCGGTTCAGCAAAGAAAAATCTTTGCTATTTACTACCATTGCAGGCGGTTTTCTTGCCATAGCTAACCTCATCACCTATGTGATGCGTGTGGTGGGATGAGTGATGGACAACAAACTGATTCTGCACAACCGCTTGAAAGAAGCGCGCGTTGAAAAAAGTCTATCACAAGCGCAGCTGGCAGAGCTGGTCGGTGTGTCACGCAACACAATCAGTTCCATCGAAACCGGGCAATTCAACCCGACCGCCAAGCTCGCGCTCATCCTGTGCATCGCGCTGGACAAAAAATTTGAGGATTTATTCTATTTTGAATGAAACACAAAAAAGGATGCCGCAAATGCAGCATCCTTTTTCTATGTTCTCTATCAGGTATCCAGCTCGCAGCAATACAACGTATTGGTATCGGTGTCATACAGGCCCACCGTAAAATTAAACGATGCCCTGTTCAGGGTATCCGCACCGGTCGCTTGATCTTCCTCCACCTGACGGTCGATCAAGCGATAATATCCGTTTGCGATCTCAGGCACCAGTGCTTTGCCATCCTCATCCGTCAAAAACGGGCCGATGCTGCTGGTTGCATCGGATACCCCATATACCAGCGTCCGGACGGTTTCATCCAGCGGAAACGGCTGCCACGCGGCATCCGCCTTGATTTGTTTTATCATCTCGTCGCCGTCAAAATGCAGCACCACAAAGGAAGTGCCGTCGCCATTGCCGCTATGCGTGTCCATACTGGACATCGTGCTGCCAGTGGAAGCATCCACCCCAAGTGCTTCCGAAACGATCTCTTGTGGCTCTTGTGAGCCGCAGGCAGTCAATGAAAAGACGAAAACGAGAACAATCCCTATCCAACCTAACTTTTTCACAGCAACTACCTCCGCATTGCACGCAGGAAAAAGAACGCAGCCAAATTACAGCTTAGCCAGCTCCTGCGCAATCAGCTTGTTGATGATCTGCGGGTTGCCCTGACCCTTGGAGGCCTTCATGCACTGGCCCACGAGGAAGCCGGTGACATTCTTGCCCGCCTTGAAGTCCGCAACCGCCTTTTCGTTCTTGGCGATCACGTCCTGCACGATCGCAAGAATCGCGCCCTCGTCGGACACCTGCTTGAGGCCCATGCGCTCAACGATCGCCTCGACCGTCTCGTCGGTCTCGAACATGCTCGGCAATACCTTTTTGCCTGCCGCGCCCGAGATCGTTCCCGCTTCGATCAGCTTGACCAGAGCAACCAGCTTGTCCGCGGTCATCTTGGTGTCCGGCAGTTCTACGCCCTTGTCATTGAGGTACTTGGAGATATCGGACAGAATCCAGTTTGCCGCCGCCTTGGGCTTGACCTGCTTCGCCGCCGCATCGAGCAGCTCTGCCTTGGCAAAGCTGTCCGAAATCAGACGCGCTTCCATCGCGGTCATGCCGTACTCATTGAGATAACGCTCATAGCGAGAGATCGGCAGCTCGGGAATCTCGCTCTCGATCTGCTGCATCCACTCGTCCGAAATCTCAACCGCAATCAAGTCCGGATCGGGGAAATAACGGTAATCCTGCGCGTCCTCCTTGGTGCGCATGACCGTGTTCTTGAGCTTCACGTCGTCCCAGCGACGGGTCTCCTGCTGAATTTCGCCGCCGTTCTCGACCACTTCGATCTGGCGGGCAATCTCATAGTCAATCGCACGAACCGCACCCGAGAACGTGTTGATGTTCTTCATCTCCACGCGCGTACCCAGCTCCTCCGAGCCTTCCGGACGGATAGAAACGTTAACGTCGCAGCGGATCGAGCCTTCCTCCATCTTACAGTCGCAGATGTCGAGGTAAGACAGCGTGGTTTTGATCATTTCGAGAAATTCCTTCGCTTCCGCCGAGGAATGCAGGTCGGGCTTGGTGACCATCTCAATCAGCGGCACGCCGCAGCGGTTGAAGTCCACGACCGTGCCGTCGATCTCGTCGTGCAGCAGCTTGCCCGCGTCCTCCTCAAAGTGGATACGCTCCAGACGGCAGGACTTCTTCTCACCGTCAACGTAGAAGAACACCTCGCCGTTTTCGCAGATCGGCACATCGAACTGCGAAATCTGGTATGCCTTGGGCAGGTCGGGATAAAAATAGTTCTTACGGTCGGCCTTGCAGAGCTGGTTGACCGTGCAGCCGGTCGCCTTGCCCATCTTGGCCGCATAGTGTACGACCTGCTTGTTGAGCACAGGCAGCGCGCCCGGCATACCGGTGCAGACCGGGCAGGTGTGTGTATTGATCGGTGCGCCGAATGAAGTCGAGCACGAGCAGTAGATCTTGCTCTTGGTGGACAGCTCCGCATGCACCTCAAGGCCGATGACAGCTTGATATTTCATTTGTCGTTTCCTCCTTTACAGTGCCGCGATGATGTTCTTGAGTCCGGATGCCTGCTCGAATGCAAGGCCCGCGTCGAGCAGCTTCTGCTCGCCGAAGCGCGGCCCGATCAGCTGCATGCCGATGGGCATCTTGTTTGCGTCAAAGCCGCAGGGCTGCACCAGACCCGGCAGGCCCGCGATGTTGACCGACACCGTGCAGATATCGCCCGCATACATCTCGAGCGGATTGGTGGTCTTGGAGCCGATCTCATACGCCGTGGTGGGCGCAACCGGCGTCAGAATGACGTCGCACTTCTCAAAGGCGTTTGCAAACTCCTCGCGGATCTTACGCTGCGCCGCGCGCGCCTTCTTGTAGTAAGCGTCGTAGTAGCCAGAGGACAGCACATAGGTGCCCAGCATGATACGGCGCTGTACCTCCGCGCCGAAGCCCTCCGAGCGGCTCTTGGTGTAAAGCGCAATCAGATCGTCGCCCGCGTTCGGGGTACGATATCCGTACTTGACGCCGTCAAAACGTGCCAGATTGGACGACGCCTCAGCCGACGACAGGATGTAGTACACCGGCAGCGCGTATTCGACCAGCGGCAGCGAAATCTCGAACACCTCTGCGCCGAGGTTCTTGTAAGTCTCGGCAGCGGCCAGCACGCTCTCGCGCACCGCGTCCGAAATGCCTGCGCCGAAATATTCCTTGGGCAGACCGATCTTCATGCCCTTGATATCGGCATTCAGATTTGCACGGGTCGAGCCTTCAAACGGGGTCTTGACCGAGGTCGAGTCGTGCATCGGGTCGTGACCGGTGATGGCGTCGAGCAGCATCGCCACATCCTCCACCGAGCGGCCAAACGGGCCGATCTGGTCGAGCGAAGACGCAAATGCGATCAGGCCGTAACGGGACACCGCGCCATAGGTCGGCTTGAGGCCGACTACGCCGCAGAAGGAAGCCGGCTGACGGATCGAGCCGCCGGTATCCGAACCGAGCGACAGCGGAACTTCACCCGCCGCAACGACCGCCGCCGAACCGCCGGACGAGCCGCCCGGTACGCGGTTCAAGCCGTGGGGGTTGTGGGTCGGGTGTGCGGCCGAGTTTTCGCAGGACGAACCCATTGCAAACTCGTCCATATTCGCCTTGCCGGTCATCACTACGTCGTTTGCGGTCAGCTTTTCAATCACCGTCGCGTTGTACGGCGGCTTGAAGTTGTACAACATCTTGGATGCGCAGGTGGTCAGCGTACCCTTGGTGCAGATGTTGTCCTTAACGGCAACCGGGATGCCCGCCAGCGCGGACAGTTCTTCGCCCGCGGCGCGCTTCTTGTCCACCTCGGCAGCCTGCGCAAGCGCAGACTCCTCTGCGACCGTCACATAGCCCTGCACCTTGTCCTCGACCGCTTTCGTGCGGGCGAAAACATCCTGCGCAAGCTCCACTGCGGAAATCTCCTTATCGGCGAGCATTTTGGAAAGCTCAGCCGCTGTTTTCTCAAAAAGTGCCATTCTTTTCCGTCTCCCCCTTATTCTACCACGCGCGGTACGGCTACGCCGCCCGCCTGAAAGTCCGGTGCGTTCGGCTCGATGAGCTGATCGGGCGTATATTCCTGCACCACCACATCCTCGTGGAACGCATTTTTGCGCTCGGTGTTGATGATATCCGTGATGTCGCCAAGGTCCAGCTCTGCCAGCTTGTCCACCATGCCGACGATGCCCTGCATGTCGTCCGCGAGACGGTCAAAGATGCCGCCCGTCGAGTCCAGACGCGCAAGGGATGCGATGTGCTCAATTTCTTTTCTGGAAATTGCCATGTCAAAGTTCCTCCTGCTGTATCATATTTTTGAATTCTTCTTCTGTTAAGACCGGAATGCCAAGCTCGGCTGCTTTTTGCAGCTTGCTGCCCGCGTTTTCCCCGGCCACCACATAGCTTGTTTTCTTGGAGACCGACCCGGATGCCTTGCCGCCGAGCGACTCAATCAGGTCATTGATCTCCTTGCGGGTGTAGAGCGTCAGGCTGCCGGTGGCGACAATCGTCTTGCCGGCAAGCAGATCGCTTTTGGCCGTCTTTTCACCGACGAAGTTGACGCCCGCCGCGCGCAGCTTTTCAATGAGTTGTTTCGACTGGTCGAGTTCGCGCCACGCCGCGATGCTTTCCGCGGTCGTCTGGCCGATGTCGCGGATCTCGGTCATCTCTTCGACCGACGCCGCCAGCAGCGCGTCCAGACTGCCGAAATGATTCGACAGTATCTTGCCCGCCTTCTGCCCGACATGCCGAATGCCAAACGCAAACAGCAGCCGCGACAGATCGCGCGTTTTGCTCGCCTCGATGCCGCGCAGCAGGTTGTTCGCCCAGGTGTCCACCTTTTTGCCAAGCGGCAGAAGCTGTTCCACTGTCAAGTCGTACAGATCGGCAGCGGACTTGACCAGCCCCGCGTCGATCAGCTTTTGCAGGTTGCCTTCGCCGCAGCCGTCAATATCCATCGCGTCGCGTGAGGCAAAGTGCATCAAATTGCGCAGCAGCTGCGCAGGGCACGCTGCGCCCGTGCAGCGGATGGCGGCTTCTTCCTCATCGTCGTAAACCGGCGCGCCGCACACCGGACAGAACTTCGGCATTTCATACGGCTGCGCGTCCGCAGGACGCTTGTCCAGCGCCACCCCGATGATCTCCGGGATGATCTCGCCCGCCTTACGCACCGAAACCGTGTCCCCTACCCGCACATCCAGCTGCCGGATAAAGTCGCGGTTGTGCAGCGTCGCGCGCGATACGGTCGTGCCCGCAAGCCGCACCGGCTCCAGCACCGCATTGGGTGTTAACACGCCCGTGCGCCCGACCGAAATGATGATATCCTTCAAAAGCGTCTGCTTGACCTCGGGCGGGTACTTGTACGCCGCCGCCCAACGCGGGAACTTAGCCGTCGAGCCGAGCGTCTGCCGCTGTGCAAACGAATTGACCTTGACCACCGCGCCGTCGATGTCGAAATCCAACTCGCCGCGCGTCTCGCCCATATTCTCGATCTCGCGCTGCACATCTGCGGGATCGGTATAGACCGGGTAGCGCGGACTGACCGGAAAACCGAGCGATTTTAGGTAATCAAGCGAATCGGTATGGCAGGTCAACGGCAGCTCGTCCGCATTCTGGATATTAAAGCAGAAAATGGACAGCTTACGCTGCTTGGTGATCTTGCTGTCCTTTTGCCGCAGCGAGCCCGCCGCCGCGTTGCGCGGATTGGCGAGCAGCGGCTTTTCGTGCAGCTCGAGTTCGACGTTGAGCGCGTCGAACACCGACTTTTTCATATACACCTCGCCGCGCACAATTAGGTGCGGCGGCGCATTTTCCAACTTCTGCGGAATATCCTTGATCGTCTTGAGGTTGGCGGTCACATCTTCGCCAACCTGTCCGTCGCCGCGCGTCGCGCCGCGCACGAACACGCCGTCCACATATTCCAGCGCCACCGAAAGGCCGTCGATCTTATACTCGACCACATATTCCGCCTGCCCGACCGCGCCCTCGACGCGGCCGTAAAACTCGGAAAGCTCGTCAAAGGAAAACACATCCTGCAAGCTCTCGAGCGGATAGGCATGCGTGACCTTGGCAAACCGGCCGGACGCCGCGCCGCCGACGCGCTGCGTCGGGGAATCCGCATCCGCGTATTCCGGATGCGCGGCTTCAAGTGCGCGCAGCTCACGCTGCATCATATCATATTCGTAATCCGAAATCTCCGGTGCATCTTCGTTATAATATTTTTCGTTGTGATACCGCAGCTTTTCTCGCAATGCGGTAATCTGCCCGAGGGCATCCATGCAAGCACCCCTTCACATTCCAATACAGAATATAGTATACCAAATTTTTGGCCCATTCGGAAGTATTATTTTCCGTTTTCCGACGAATTATCATAATCGCTGACTTCACCGAGCAGACCCGAGCCCAGATCGTCGATATAGGTATACCGCTCGGGCACGGTGCCGACGATCACCGTGTCGGTGACTGGGTAGCTGGTCACGATTTCACGATCCTCGCCGCCCAGCGGCGTCAGGATATGGAAGCCCGCATGGATTTCGATAATGATGTTATGCCGCGTCTGGTTGATGCCCGCTGCGGAAAAGGCGCTGACAAACTCGGCCTCCATCTGGGTCAGGCCCGCCATGCCGATATCGACCGACGGCCCCATACCGGTGAAATAGTTTGGGGCAAATACCGTGCCGAGCGGCACCTCAACTGTCGTTTGCTCCAAATCGCTGAGCCGCTCGAACAAGCCGTTGACCAGCCGCGCCTTGATCTGCCCGATGGCAATGACATCCGTGCGCAGCGCGGTCACATGGTTCTCGCTATCCCGCTCCAAAACGACCATATTCTCATAGGTTTCAGGGTCGGAAAAGACCTCCTCCTGCATCAGGTTGTTGATCTCCTGAATTGCGCTGTCCTCACACACATTGGTTGCGTATTCCATAAAAATCTGCCGCATCCGCACGGTCGCCATGATACCGGCGGCTGCCAGCACGGCCAGCAGCACCATCAGCCGCAAGCCCTTCCCTTTTCCGCGATATCTGCGCCGCCGCATGTTTCCGCCCCCTCCGGGACAATATACGCGGCGAAAACCAAAAAAAGAAGCACCCGTTTGGGGTGCTTCTTTGCATCTTCGGAATTACTCCTCGTCGCCGTACTCGTCGCCAACCAGCAGCGCACGAATGGACAGGGAGACCTTCTTCTTCTCATCGTTGATATCGATGATCTTCGCGTTCACCATCTGGCCAACCTCGAGCTCATCCTCGGGCTTAGCGATGCGGTGATCCGCAATCTGGGAAATATGGATCAGGCCGTCCACGCCCGGAACGATCTCAGCGAACGCGCCGAACGGCATGAACTTGAGGATCTTGACCTCAGCCACGTCGCCCACACCGTACTTGGACTTGAATACGTTCCACGGATTGTCCTCCTCGCGCTTGTAGCCGAGGGAGATCTTCTTGTTTTCCTTATCCAGACCGATTACGAACACCTTAACCTTGTCGCCAACATTGACAACCTCGGACGGGTGCTTGATGCGGCCCCAGGACAGCTCGGAAATGTGAACCATGCCGTCCACACCGCCGATATCAACAAACGCGCCGTAGGAGGTCAGGCTCTTTACCGTGCCCTCGTACTCGTTGCCAACCTCGATGGTGCTCCAGATCTTCTCTGCAGCAGCCTTGCGGGCTTCCTGCTGAATCTGACGGATAGAGCCAACCACGCGCTTGCGCTGACGGTTGATCTCGGTGATATAGAAAGACTGCTTGGTCTTCACCAGCTGGTTCATCGGCTGATCCTTCGGTACGCCGGTCTGGCTGGCCGGGATAAAGACGCGCACGCCAAATGCGGTTGCAACCACGCCGCCGCGGTTCTCTTCCACGATGGTGCCTTCCACAACCGTGTGCTCCTCATACGCCTTCTCGATGGTCTCCCAGCCCTTGAGCTGGTCAACACGCTTCTTAGACAGGGTAACCGTGCCCTCGCCGTCGTTGACGCGGACAACAACTGCTTCGATCTCATCGCCCGGATGGATGTTGGCAGCTACGTCGTAGTTCGGATCATCCGACAGCTCGCTGACCGGGATATACGCAGTGTGCTTGACGCCCAAATCGACCTGTACGTCGGTCGTGGACACTGCGACAACGGTACCGGTGACTTTCTCTCCTGTATTTAAAGTCTTGAAGGACTCTTCGAGCATTGCGGCAAAGTCCTCGCCATTTTCGATTTTCGTTTCTTCGCTCATCATGTTACTGACCTCCTTAATTATCCATGCCGGTGTCGATGCCCCTGCTGTGATCCCGACGCGCCCATCCCGGCAGAGCTCCTGCGTCGTAAGCTCCGCGGCGTCCTCGATATAAAGCACATTTTTGCACAGCGACCGACTGATTTCATACAGCCGTTTTGTGTTGGAACTTTTCTTGTCGCCGATCACAATCATTTGATCCGACGCACCGGCAAGCAGACGAGCCTCCGACTGACGCTCATCCGTCGCTTTACATATTGTATCAAAAATTTTGAGGTTTGTACACCTTTTTTTTATCAGACCGACGGAAATATTCCAAATTGCCCGATTGACAGTGGTTTGTGCGACCACGGCAAGAGGCCTGTCAACCATCTCCGGCTGCTCGGTGAACGCCCGTGCCTGCTCTTCGCCCTCCAGCACAACCGACTCGCCGCACCAGCCTTGGATACCCACGACCTCGGGATGGCCCGCGCTGCCCAGAATGACGATCAAACGGCCGTCCCGGCTTTCCTGATCGACGATGCGGTGGATTTTCTGGACAAACGGACAGGTCGCGTCAAAAACCTCGCAGTTTTTTGCCGAAAGCGTGTCATAAACGGCGCGCGGCACGCCGTGCGCGCGGATCAAAACCTTTGCCCCGTCCGGGATTTCCGCCAGCGTCTGCGCGGTGCGCACGCCGTGCTCCTCCAGACGCCGAATCTCGTGCATGTTGTGAATGATCTCACCCAAGGCGAAGATCGTACCGTTTTTTTCCGCCTGCTGTTCGGCCAGTTCGACCGCGCGGCGCACGCCGAAGCAAAATCCGGCGGTTTTTGCAACTGTAACACTCATACTTTTTCCTTCAGCGCATAAATGCGGTGCAGAATATCATCCGCAATCACGCCGTAATCCTTTTCTTTTGCATCCGGGCGGAACGGCTCACCAATGACCACGGTTGCCTTGCAGCGAAAGCCCTTGTTTTCCGTGATGTACATGGGCAGAATCGGCGCGCGGGTCTTGACCGCCAGCATCGCCGCGCCCTTTTTGGTTTCGCCCTCGCTCGCACCGCGCGTGCCCTGCGGAAAAATAATCAGCTTGCGGCCTTCGCGCACCGCGCCCAGCGCGGTCTTGATCGCGGTGATATCCGCACCCTCGCGGTCGATCGGGAACGCGCCCAGCGCCGCAATCAGCCATGCAAACAGCTTATTGCCCTGAAATAATTCTTTTTTTGCCATCAGACGCAGCGGCGTTGTATGCCCGAGCGCCACTGCTGCAAACGGCGGGTCGGATAACTGCACATGGTTGGGACAAACCACACAGCCGCCCTCCGGGATATTCTCCCGGCCGATCACCTTGTATCCAAAATAGATATGAAAAGCCAGCGCCACAAACGGCACTGCCAGCCATTGGAACCAGCGATGGAATTTGAGTTTCATCGATTTTCCTCCGTTTTTTCCCGAATGATGCGCAGCACGGCATCGATGCTCTGTTCGAGCGTGATGTTGCTCGTATCCAGCAGCACTGCGTCCTCCGCCTGCTTGAGCGGCGCGACCGCGCGCGTCATGTCCTGATGGTCACGCTGCCGGATGTCGCGCAGCACCTCGTCCAGCGTCACCTGCTGCCCCTTTTCTTGCAGCTCCAGAAAACGCCGCTGCGCGCGCGCCTCGGCCGACGCCGTCAGGAAAATCTTGACCGGCGCATCCGGCAGAATAACCGTGCCGATATCGCGCCCGTCCATGAGGATATTGCCGTTTTTCGCCATATTGCGCTGCGTATCGAGCAAAAACTGCCGCACTTCGGGCACCGCCGACACCTTGGAGGCATATTTTGCAATCTCTGGCGTACGGATAGCGTCCGACACATCCTCGCCGCACAGCAGGATATGCTGCGCGCCGTCCTGATACTGAAGCGAAAGCGTAATTTCGGGCAAAACCGAAACAATCCCCGCCGTATCGTCCCCTGAAATGCCTTTCCGGCACACGGCAAGGCCGATCGCGCGGTACATCGCGCCCGTGTCCACATATACATAGCCCAGCTGCGCCGCCGCCGCGCGCGCAACCGTCGATTTGCCCGCACCCGACGGGCCGTCAATGGCGACCGAAATGTAACCCATGTTTATTCCTCCTATTACAATATATTTGCGGGTTAAGGCACGGCAGCCAGCCGTGTCTTTTTTCG
>ERZ1643246.2026-NODE-2026-length-20414-cov-6.775824_pt1 | contig 20414 bp, 18 predicted proteins | sample MGYA00579265_ERZ1643246 | MGnify/ENA primary metagenome ERZ1643246 (study PRJEB29033, sample SAMEA4952261) | chicken gut metagenome | biome: Broiler Chicken; feature: Gastrointestinal Tract; material: Caecum | place: Ireland | collected 2018 | study: Broiler...
AACATATCTATTCTCCTTTGGCTTTGATATAGGTACGGCTCTCCTTGCCTTTCTGCGGCTCTGTGTAGCCGGGTCTCATCTCCAGACACTTTTTCGGGCAGAGATTGACGCAGTTTCCGCACTGGACACAGTCAAAGGGATTGATGGTCCAGCTGCCTGCAGCCCGGTCCACCGAAATCGCTCCTGACGGGCAGCTGCGGGCACAGAGTCCGCAGCTAATGCAGTTTTCAATGGCAATCTCCACATGGCCGCGCATCCGCTCCGGAAATCTGGCGGCCTCGGCCGGATAATTCTTGGTGGCCGGTCTGGAAAACAGATTTTTCAGGGCTTTCCGGCCATATGGGAAAAATTTTGCCTTTATCATTTCACTCACCTCTCCGTACAGCTGATGCAGGGGTCAATGGTCAGGATCAGCAGGGGCACATCTGCCAGCTGACAGCCTTTCAGCATTTCCAGCATAGGCGGTATGTTGCTGGTGGTGGGGGTTCTCAGGCGGAAACGGTCCAGGAACTTAGTTCCGCTGCCTTTTACATAGTAAATGGCCTCCCCTCTGGGCTGCTCGATGCGCATAAAATACTCCCCATTGGGATTTCCCTTCACCGGCACACGGATCGGTCCCTCCGGGATCATGGAAACCAGCCGGCGGATCAGCTCAAAGGACTGGCGCACCTCCTCCATCCGCACCTGGCATCTGGCATAGGAATCCCCTTCCAGCCGGATCACCGGCTCTACCTCCAGACTGCCGTAAGCGCAGTAGCCCAGCTTTCTGGCATCGTAGCGGATGCCGCTGGCCCTGGCGGTCGGACCAACTGCCCCCAGCAGCACCGCATCCTTAGGTTCCAGCCTGCCCAGTCCCTTTAAGCGGCTCTGCACCGTGTATTCTCCCAGAAAGGTTTCCTCGATGGGAACAAAGTCCTTCTCCATCTGATCCATGGCGGCTTCTATCTTTTTTAACATCTCCCCGGTCATATCCTTTAATACGCCGCCTATACAGTTGACGGAAAAGATAATCCGGCCCCCGGTGGTCATGTCAAATAAATCCAGCACCTGTTCCCTCAGCCGCCAGGATTCCATAAACAGGCTCTCAAATCCCATGGCGTCCGCCAGCAGCCCCAGCCACAGCAGATGGCTGTGGATCCGGCTCATCTCCATCCAGATCGTCCTCAAGAACTCCCCTCTGGCCGGAACCTCCACTCCCATCACGTGCTCCACGCTCTCGCAGTAGCCGATGCCGTGGCCGCAGCTGCAGATTCCGCAGACACGCTCCGCAATATAAACATATTCTTTATAATCCTTCCGCTCTACCAGCTTCTCCAGTCCCCGGTGGACAAATCCGATGTTGGGGACCGCTCCCACCACTGTTTCATCTTCCAGGATCAGATCCAGGTGAACCGGTTCCGGCAGCACCGGATGCTGGGGGCCAAAAGGGATAATGCTTCTCTTTGCCATATTCTCACCCCTTTTCCTTAAACGGCGTCTCCCGGTCGATGCGGTACAGACGTCCGTTGTAATCCCGGTCCATATTTTCGATCTGAACGCCAAACAGCTCTGCCGTCTCGTTCTCCTGCATAAAAGCGCAGGGGTAGATCTGGGTGATGCTGGAAATTTTTTCATTGGTCGCAATCTGAAGGCGCAGGGTCTGCATATCGTATCCCTTGCTGAAGGAATAGCTCAGTTCATACCCTTCCGGCAGCCGGACGGCACAGATTTGGACCAGCCGCCTGCCCTCCATTTTAAAACGTATTACCGCAGGGAGAAACTCCTCCTTGGCGATCGGCAGTATCTCATTTAACGCGTCCATCTTTTTCCTCCTTGCCTTTCCGGAACTCATCCTGGCGTTCCTTTAAAATCTGAACCGCCTTGATCACACCGTCAATAATGGACTCTGGCCTGGCGGCGCAGCCCGGCACATAGACGTCCACCGGGATCACCGTGTCCACGCCGCCCTTGATGTTGTAGCACTCCTTAAACACTCCTCCTGTGCAGGCACAGATTCCAACCGCCACTACTACCTTTGGGTCCGGCATCTGCCCGTAAATCTGTTTTACCACGGATTCACTCTGGCTGTTGACGCCCCCGGTGATCAGAAGAATGTCCGCCTGGAAGGGGTCCCCCGTATTGATAATGCCGAACCGCTCCAGGTCATAGGCAGGGGTCAGACAGTCCAGAACCTCTATATCGCACCCATTGCAGCTGCTGGCATCGTAGTGGAGCAGCCAGGGAGATCTTGCAATTTTAGCCATTTTCTCGCCTCCTACCTTATCAGCATCAAGATCAGAAGATTCAGCCCTCCTGCCAGCAGGGTGGTGGTCCAGCAGCTTACCAGCATGGTCTTCCATTTCATCCGGGCACTGACATTGTCCCAGAGGATTTCCAGAAAATAAAAAATCAGGCACGCGATTACCGCCAGAGGCCAGCTCTGCCAGGACCGGTTGAGCACAAACATGGCTACAATGCCCAGCAGCAGGATCTTCTCGTAATACTCTGCAATATTCATAATGGCAAGAGTGGGGCCCGCCATCTCCGTCGTCAGTCCCTTTACCATCTCCTGGTGGGCATGATGGCTGGTGGACAAATCAAAGGGAGACTTTCTCAGCTTGACCGCCGTGATAAAGAGAAAGCCCAGAAGCATTCCCGGCATCCGCACAATGGCACTGACCGGAGCCGCCACAATGTCCCGCACCATAAAGGAGCCGGTGCACAGATAAAATCCCACGGCGATCAGAAGGGTGAGGGGCTCATAGGCCATCATCTGGATCATTTCCCGGTTGGCCCCCATGGTGGCAAAAGGCGAGGAATCGCTGGAAGCCGCCATGATCAGGAACATATCCGCAGTGGAAAGTACAAACAGGCACATCAGAATATCCGACCCTCCGAAGAGAATGGCACCGGATGCCGCCAAAAATACCAGATAGCTGAGGTTCAGCAGAAGCTGCACGCTGTTGACTGCGATCATCTGCTTGGAAAACAGCTTTTTCAGATCATAAAAGGGCTGAAGAAGGGGAGGCCCCATCCGCCCCTGCATCCGGGCGCTGATGATCCGGTCCGCGCCGTCCAGAAGCCCGCCCGCAATGGGAGCCAGGATCAGATAAATCAGTACAGATAGGATGGAAGTCATAAGGCACCTCCTGCAATCAGACAGAACATCACGATCAGCACCCCGGCACACAGCATCTCCGAAGGCTTCATCAGACGGCGCATGCCGAACTCAAAGCGCAGATACCAGTTGGTCAGATACAGATGCTCCGGAAGGCCGTAGCTGTTGGTAAAATAGGTATTGTCCCCTTCATTGACGCCGCCCATGTAAATCGGCACATAATCCCGGTGGGCTGCCTTTGTCACCAGGAACATGGCGGCAGGCACCAGGATCACCGAAGCCAACATGATTGCCATGGTATTCAGCACGCTCATGGACAGCACCTCATAGGCGTAGCCGAACAGTTCCTCGATCATGGGATTCACCACCCTGGTAGCCAGCACCGGGAACAGCAGACACAGAATAACCATTGCACCCGCATGGAGATACATGGAAAAATACTGGTCCGGTCTTGTAACGTCCCGCACCTCCTCCTTGGTATGATGAAGGGCAAGCAGCTTGGCCAGCCATTTGGTCCAGTACAGCATGGTGGTGGCGCTTCCGTAGGCCAGAAACAGAACCAGAATGCAGTTTCCCGAATCCACAAAGGCCTTCAGGGCCACCCACTTGGAAATCAGCATTCCAAAAGGAGCCAGGTACATGCCGGCGATTCCGATCCCCATCACATAAGCCAGCTTCGGCAGACGCAGCAGCAGTCCGTGCATATTTTCAATATCACGGGAGCCCAGGGAATTTTCCGTAGCTCCCACCGCCTGAAAGAGCATGGATTTGCTGACCGAGTGAAAGATCATCAGCAGAATGGCTCCCCAGATGGTTTCCTCCACGCCGATGCCCGCACAGGCCACAATCAGTCCCAGATTGGAGATGGTGGAAAAAGCCAGCACCTTTTTGCCGTCGTTCTGGGCAATGGCCATCATGCTGGCCGCAATGAAGGTATATCCTCCGATAAAGGATACCATGGTTCCCGTCAGGGTTCCGCTCAATGCCGGAGCCAGGCGGATTAAAAGATACACGCCTGCTTTTACCATTGTTGCGCTGTGCAGCAGAGCGCTGGAAGGGGTGGGCGCCACCATGGCTCCCAGGAGCCAGGAAGAAAAGGGCATCTGAGCCGACTTGGTGAGCCCTGCTAAGGACAGGCACACCAGCGGGATCGCTCCCCCGGTCAGAAGGATGGTCTGCAGTTCCACCGTCCCATAGACCACCGCAGAATACACAATTGCTGCCGCAAATCCCAGGCCCCCAAGCAGGTTCATCCACAGGGCCCGGAAGCTGTTGTCCACCGCTTCATCCGTTCTGGTATATCCGATCAGAAGGAAAGAGATTACGCTGGTAATCTCCCAGAAGAAGTAGAGCCATACCAGGTTGGAGGACAGCACCAGCCCGAACATGGCCGCCAGGAACAAAAACAGCATGGAAAGGAAAAAACTGCTGCGGTCCGCATACTCCTTATGATGAATATGGTAAGCTTTCATATAGCCCACCGCGTAGATGCAGATTAATCCTCCTACAAACGCAATGATGATGCACATCAGCATGGACAGACGGTCCAGCATCATGTGGGTCCCCCCGGCCACAGAAAGCTGCGTTTCCATCCAGACCATCATGCCGGTCTGCACCGCTGACAGAACAGCAATCGGATATTTGCGGTGGCGCACGCTCTGATAGACGATCAGTCCCATCAGGAAAATTTCTCCGCCCAGCATCAGGTGGTCTGTCAGCTCTGTTTCCTCATACAGCAGAACGGTTTCCATCCCCCGTCCCATCCAGTATCCCAGCACCAGAAGCGTCAGCGCCATCAGGCTGCCCGCCCCCGCGTAAACAATCGTCCCCCGAAGCTGCGCCGGCCGTATCAGGGCGATCAAAACTGCCAGGACTGCCGGAAGGACCATCAGAATCCAAATCCAGCTCATATGCATCCTCCTTGTCTTTTCCCTTAGTTGTCAGATCCAGGCAAAAAAATTGCCCGTACCTAACATATTATAGTCCTGTCTCCTGCCAAAAACAAGTTGTAACTTGCTCACCGATTGGACATTCCATTTCGACTGTGCTATACTACTTGGCGGATCACTTAACCGTTATGACATTGGAAAGAAGGCCCCGCCCATGCATGAGCTCGCGATTACACAGAGCATCCTGGATTTGTCCCTGAAAGCAGCAAAGGAACAGGGTGCCGTACGAATCCGCTCCATCCGCCTTGTCATGGGACCCTTTGCCGGCATTGTCCCGGAGTGCGTTCAGATGTACCTGGATGTCCTGGCAAAGGGCACCATCGCCGAGGGAGCCCATATCACAGCCCGTACCCTTCCTCTGAAGGTTCTCTGCCGGGACTGCGGGCAGGAAAGTGAGATCACGCGGACCAGCATCCGCTGCCCTCACTGCGGCGGCATTCGTCTCAAAACCTTATCGGGAAAAGAATTTATGGTGGAAAGTTTGGAGGTTGATACAGATGGAGATCAAGGTGCTTCACCAGGTAATGGAATGGAATCAGGATGTGAGCAGCCAGGTACGCCAAACCCTGAAGGGGCATAAGGTGTGCCTGATTAATTTTATGGGCAGTCCGGGAGCAGGCAAGACCAGTCTGATCGTAGAGCTGATCCGCCGGCTGCGAAGTGAATATTCCATCGGTGTCATTGAAGGCGACATTGCCGGACAGATTGATGCAGACCGCATCGCCGCCCTGGATATTCCCGCCGTCCAGCTCAATACCGACGGCGCTTGCCATATTGAAGCCATGAGCATACAGAATATCCTCCCCTGTTTCAATCTGGATCAGCTGGATGTGATTTTCGTGGAAAATATCGGGAATCTGGTGTGTCCGGCTGAATTCGATATCGGGGAAAACTTCCGCATCACCATTTTAAGCATCCCAGAGGGGGATGACAAGGTAGCCAAATATCCTCTGATGTTTACGGACACCGACTGTCTGGTCCTCAACAAATGCGATATGCTTCCCTACTTTGATTTTGATGTGGAACGGGTCACCGGGGACTACCGGGGCGTCAATCCCCAGGCTCCTCTCTTTTTGGTCAGCACCAGAAACGGCCAGGGCATGGAAGAGCTGACAGAGCGCATCCGCGGTCAGATCCGCGCCTTCCTCCAGTGAGCGCCATCAAGCGGGTCCGCATGGAAATTTGCGGCATCGTTCAGGGAGTGGGCATGCGTCCCTTTCTCCACCGGCTGGCCGGCTCTCATCATCTGAGCGGCTGGGCCCGCAATACCACACGGGGTGTGGAGCTGGAAGTCCGGGGAACCGAAGAGGACTTGAATGCCTTTGAACGGGAATTGAAGGAATCCCCTCCGCCCCTGGCTGTCATCGAGTCAGTGGAGGTATGGCCCCTTGAGGAGCCGGTCCTTCCGTCCTCCGATCCTCCCGGCTCAGGATTTATCATCCGGGACAGTGCCTTTTTGGAGGAGCCCCTGGCCCTGGCGCCTCCTGATACTGCCCCCTGCCATGCCTGCCTGATGGAGATGAGGAATCCGAAGGACCGACGTTACCGCTACCCCTTTATCAACTGCACCGACTGCGGCCCCCGCTATACCATTATCCGGGCCCTCCCCTATGACCGTTCCAGAACCTCCATGGCAGGTTTTTCCATGTGTCCGGAGTGCAGCCGGGAATACGGGGATATTGAAAGCCGCCGTTACCACGCCCAGCCGGACTGCTGTCCGGTCTGCGGCCCCCAGGTATCTGCTCTGGACCGCGAGGGAAAGCCCATAGAGGGCGATGCCTTCCGCTGGGCCCAACATCTTCTGGCGGAGGGAAAAATCCTGGCCGTGAAGGGGATCGGCGGCATCCACTTATCCTGCGATGCCGCAAATCCCCAGGCTGTCCAAAGGCTCCGCCTGGGAAAGCACCGCATGGAAAAACCCCTGGCTCTTATGTGTGCCGATACCGGACAGGTTGGCAGGCTCTGCCGGATGGATGAAGATGAACAGCGGATTTTGGAAAGTCCTGCCAGACCCATTCTTCTTTTGAGGAAACAAGATCCGGGAAGCCAGATGGATCTGAGTGCCGGAAGCCGGCTGGGCGTCATGCTCCCCTACAGCCCCATCCACGCTCTTTTGCTGGACGGAGCCTTCGGAGGACCAAAGACCCTGGTGATGACCAGCGCCAATCTCCCCGACTGTCCGGTCCTCAAGGACAATGAAGAGGCCCTCTCAGCATTAAAAAACCTTGCCGACGGCTTTCTTCTCCACAACCGCCCCATCGAGAATCGGTGCGATGATTCTCTGGTTATGGTCTGGCAGGGAAATGAATATTTCTTCCGCCGGAGCAGGGGATACTGTCCCCTCCCCATCCATCTGTCCTGCGGCGCAGAGGGGATCCTGGCTCTGGGAGCAGAACAGAAAGCTTCCTTCGGCCTTGGCCGGGACCATTCCATCTTTCTCAGCCCCCATATCGGGGATTTGAAGAACATGGAAACAATGGAACATTATCAGGGAGCCTTATCTGCCTTTCAGCGGATTTTTCAGACAGAGTCCCGTTTCCTGGCCTGTGACCTTCATCCCGATTACGCCTCCTCCCGCCTTGGGCGGCAGATGGCTGAAAAGAAGGGGCTTCCCCTCCTTCAGATCCATCACCACTGGGCCCACATGGCCTCCTGCATGGCCGAGCACCACCTGGAAGGACCGGTCTTCGGTATCATCTGGGACGGCACCGGACTGGGTCTGGAAAATGGTACCGGGTCTGTCCATGCACGTTTAAACGGCGGCCAGGATTTGCCGGGACCAGTTTCCATCTGGGGGGCTGAATTTTTGAAGGGAGATTACCGCTCCTTCCAGCGGCTGGGGAGCATCCGGCCTCTGGTCCTGCCCGGAGGGGACCAGGCAGCACTTGAGATCCGGCGTCTGGCCCTGGGACTTTGGGAAGATTCCCGTTCTTTTCAGGATGAAGAGGAAATCAGATGGCCTCTCTTACCTGCCCCGGAGGACCCGCTCATCCGTTCCATGATCCGGGCGAACATCTCCTGCCCCTGCTCCAGCAGCATGGGACGGCTCTTTGATGCCATGGACTGCCTGATCGAAGGCAGAAACCGGACCAGCTACGAGGGCCATGGCGCCTCCATGCTGCAGGCTCTGGGAGAACGGGAAGAAATTACTTCCCTTCAGCCCTACCCCCTTCATTTCTACGAGGAGGAAGGCATCCGCCGGTTTGACACCCGGCCTCTCACCCGCTCGATTCTGAAAGACTTGGAAAAAGGGCTTTCCCCATCCAGGGCTGCATGCCGCTTTATGGACACCGTCAGCTCCATGGCCTTAGACCAATGCAGGGCTTTAAACCCGGAGGGCCTTCCGGTCGTTCTCTCAGGCGGGGTCTTTCAAAATGATTATCTGTTAAAACGCATCTATGTTCTTTTAACAGAAGCCGGTTTTACGGTCTTCTGCCACCGCCAGGTACCCTGCAATGACCAGGGCCTGCCGCTTGGACAGATGGCCATTGCGCAAAGGAGTGAAGCTTACTATGTGTCTTGCCGTACCTTTAAAGATCAAAACCATTGATGGAAAAAATGCTGTCGGGGAAGCCGGAGGACTCTCCCAGAATGTGCGGGTGGATTTCATTCAGGATTTAAAGCCAGGAGACTATGTGCTGGTGCATGCAGGCTTTGCCATCCAGAAGATGACGGAGAAAGAAGCACAGGAGAACCTTGCCCTGATGCAGGAGGTCGTCCATGAACTATCCTGAGTGTTTTTCCTCCCTGGAGGATTCCGGGAAGCTTTTAGAGGACTTGTCCTTCATGGCCTCCCGCCTTGGCCCTGTTTCCCTGATGGAGATCTGCGGCACCCACACCATGGCCATTGCCGGCTGCGGCCTAAAGCAGCTTCTGCCAAAAGAAGTCCGCCTGATCTCCGGCCCCGGCTGTCCGGTGTGCGTCACCCCTTCGGGAGCCATCGATGAAATTCTGCGAATCAGTGAAGATCCCCGGGTCATCATCGCCAGCTACGGGGACCTGCTGCGGGTGCCCGGCTCCCGTCCGGGCGACAGCCTTCTGCGCCGCAAGGCGCTTGGAGCTCAGGTAAAAATGGTCTATTCTCCCATGGATGCCCTCCGTCTGGCCAAAGAGCGTCCCAAACATCAGGTCCTTTTTCTGGGGGCGGGCTTTGAAACCACTGCTCCCGGAACCGCCGCCTGCCTGCTGGAGGCCAGAGAGCTGGGGCTTTCCAATTTCTTCGTACTCAGCCTCTTAAAAACCACTATGCCGGCCATCCGCTCCCTGAGCTCCTCCCCTGTTCTGAACGTACACGGTTTTCTCTGCCCCGGCCATGTGGCCGTTATCACCGGAAGCCAGGCCTTCGCCTTTCTTCCTGAGGAATTCGGCCTGCCGGCCGTGGTCAGCGGCTTTGAACCGGCAGACCTTCTGGTCTCCGTCTGGAGTCTGGTGCGGATGCTCTATGAAAAGAAGCCTGCTCTGAAAAATGAGTACACACGCCTGGTACGCCCTGAGGGCAATCCCGCTGCCCTGGCCGCCATCCATCAGGTCTTTCGCCCCTGCGAAAGCCTGTGGAGGGGATTGGGGATGATCCCGGAAAGCGGTCTTGCCATCCGGGAAGAATTCTCCCGCTGGGACGGCGCAAAAGCCTTCGGTTTCTCCCCGGAAGCCGGAAAGGAGCCTCCAGGCTGCCGCTGCGGCGATGTCATCCGCGGACTTCTGGAACCGGCAGACTGTCCTCTGTTCGGCTCTGCCTGTACCCCGCAGGACCCGGCAGGCCCCTGCATGGTCTCCTCAGAAGGAGCCTGTGCCGCCGCCTTCCGCTATCCCCAGCTGAAGCTGTAATGACCTGATTTTCTCATGAGAGGAGATGCAACAATGGAAGATGTAATTACCCTGGACTACGGAAGCGGGGGCGTGAAAACCTCCCGGCTCATTGAGGAGATTCTTCTCCCCGCCTTTCACAGCACCAGGCTGGATCAGCTGGGAGACGGAGCCCTTCTTCCCCCGCCTTCCGGCCCCCTTGTGTTTTCTACAGACAGCTTTGTCGTTTCCCCCTGGCGTTTTCCCGGAGGGGATATCGGAAAACTGGCGGTCTGCGGCACGGTCAACGACCTGTCGGTATCGGGAGCCCGTCCCCTCTACCTCAGCTTGTCCTTTATCCTGGAGGAGGGCTTTTCCATCCGGGATTTCCGGACCATTGTGGATTCCATCGCCTGCACGGCCAGATCCGCCGGGGTAGAGATTGTCACCGGTGACACCAAGGTGGTAGAGCGTGGAAAGGGGGATGGGATCTACATCAATACCTCCGGTATCGGTGTCCTTCTTCCGGAGGCCTCGGGCCTCGGGCCCTCTGCCATCCGGCCCGGGGATGCGGTCCTATTAAGCGGCACTCCCGGCTGTCACGGAGCCGCCGTTCTGATGGCCAGGGGCGAACTGCCCTGCGAGGGAAATCTGGCCAGCGACTGCATGGCCTTAAACCAGATGTGCGAGCATGTTCTGAAAGCAGTCGCGCCGGGAAGCATACGCATCATGCGTGACCCCACCCGGGGCGGAGTCGCCACCACTCTCAATGAGTTTGTGGAGCACACGCCCCTGACCATTGAACTGGAAGAAAGGTCCCTCCCCTCTTCCCCGGCTGTCAGCGCAGCCTGCTCCCTTTTGGGTCTGGACCCCCTGTACTGTGCCTGCGAAGGACGTGTTCTGATCATCGCCGCAGAGAAAGAGGCCCCGTCCGTTCTCTCCGCCTTAAGACAGACAAAGGGCGGCAGTGACGCGGCCATCATCGGCCGCGTCACTGCCGCCCATCCGGGCTATGTAATCCTCTGCACTCCCTTAGGAGGGAGCCGGATTTTAGGAAAACTTTCCGGGAACCAGCTGCCGCGTATCTGTTAGCGGGCCGCTCCTGTCCTGCTATATCTGGTTCTCACATTTCCATCTCCTTCAGATTCCGGGCAATGTCCCGGATCTGACGCGAGAGAGTCTGACAGCAGCCTCCGATGATCCTGGCCCCTTCCCGATACCATTCCGGCGCATATTCTCCCAGGGTCTTCCCATACCGGATTCCCGTCCACTGCTTCTTTTTGGCATCGTACTCCTCCCCGCTGTTTGGGTATACGATGATAGGCTTATGGGTCGCTTCCCGGATCTGGCGGATGCACCGGGTGATGTACTTAGGATGGGTGCAGTTGACCCCGATGGCCTCCACTGACCGGATTTCGTCCACAGCGGCTGCTGCCTCCTTTAAAAGGTCTCCCTTGTTGGTCCGCTCCCCATCCCGGCAGCTGAAGGTCACCCAGGCCTTGGCACCGATTTTTTCCGCCTCCTGGGCCATAATCTGTGCTTCCCACATGGATGGAACCGTTTCAATGGCCAGGATATCCGCTCCCGCCTTCCACAAAATCTCCATCCGTTCCCGGTGAAACGCTCTCAGCTCCTCCTCCGATATCTCATAAGCCCCGGTGTACTCGGAGCCGTCTGCCAGGTATGCCCCGTAAGGGCCTGCCGCCCCGGCGGTTACCGGGTGAGGCCTGCCCTGGGCCTTTCCTTCCTCCTGCCACCACTGCTCCCCTGTCTCTCTCATGAGCTGGACCGACAAAGCAATATAGTGCTCTGCCTCCTCTCTGGTGTAACCCTGGGCCATAAATCCAGGAATCGTAGCCTGGTAGCTGTCGGTGATCCCGCAGTCAGCCCCGGCCCTCAGATAGTCCAGATGGACCTGCTGCACCAGTTTTGGCGCGGTCACCAGGGCTCCCGCCGTCCAGAGAGCTGTATTTAACTCAAATCCTTTTTCCGCCAGCCCCGTTCCCATGGAACCGTCCAATACCACATAGCCATTCTGCTCCACCAATTCTGTTAAACTGTATCTCGTCATTTCATCCTTCTCCTGTCTGCCTCTGATCACATCACCAAGTCCCCATAGCACTCCGGCCGTCTGTCCCGGAACAATCCCCAGGAGAGCCGGTTCTCCCGGATCTGGTCCAAATCGTAGGTCCAAATCAGGATCTCCTCCTGGTCCCTGGATGCGGATGCCACCAGCGCTCCTGTCTCATCGGTTAAAAAGGAGGAACCGTAAAATGTCAGCGCTGACTTCTGCCCCGCATTCTCCTCACAGGGCTCCACCCGCTCCGTTCCAATCCGGTTGGCCGCAATCACCGGCACCAGATTGGAGGCACTGTGTCCCTGCATGCACCGTCTCCAGTGGGGCATGCTGTCGCACTCCAGAATGGGCTCTGAGCCGATGGCAGTGGGATAAAAAATCAGTTCTGCTCCCTTGATGGCCATAGCCCTGGCAGTCTCCGGGAACCACTGGTCCCAGCAGATCCCAATACCGATGGTGCCGTATTTTGTCTCAAAAACCCGGAATCCCGTATTTCCCGGAGTAAAATAAAATTTCTCCTGATAGAAATGGTCGCAGGGAATGTGGGTTTTCCTGTAGATCCCCAGAAGCTCTCCTCCCCCGTCTATACAGGCGATGGAGTTGTAGAGCACGTTTTGCTCCCGCTCGTAAAAGCTGATGGGAAGGACCACATCCAGCTCCTCTGCCAGACGCTTTCCCATCGCCACCGCCGGATTTTCCTCCACCGGCAGTGCATAGTCGTAATAGTCATAACGCTTCTCCTGACAGAAATAAGGTCTCTCAAACAGCTCCGGCAAAAGAATGACCTGGGCCCCCTTCTCTGCCGCCCGGCGGATCATCTTCTCCGCCTTCTCCAAATTTTTTTCCACACTGAGATCGCAGCTCATCTGGATCGCTGCCGCTGTTGCCTTTCTCAAATTCTTCCCTCCTCTATTTGTTCAGTCCCTCCGGCACTCCCTCAGGTACCTGCTGGGTAATGCAGTGGATATTTCCCCCGCCGGACAAGATGGCTCTGGCCGGGACAGGGATCACCTGGCGGTCCGGACACAGTTCTTCCATGATCTTCACCGCCCGCAGGTCGCTCTCTTCATTCTCCCCTCCGAAAACCGGCATCACCACCGCCTGGTTGGAGAAATAGAAGTTCACATAGGATGCCGCCAGCCGCTCTCCCGGCTCCCTGAAATCTTCCCCCTCCTCAAAGACGAAGCCCTTCACTTCCTCCTCCGTCACACAGATGGGCTCATCGGGCACCGGCAGCTTGTGGACCCGGATGGGCCTGCCTTTTGCATCCCGCTCCTGCTCCAGCACCTTCAAGCAGGCCATGGACATCTCATACTGGGGGTCCTCCCGGTTGTCCGTCCAGGCCAGGACCACATGACCCGGCTTTAAAAAAGCGCAGACATTATCCACATGTTCATTGGTTTCATCGTTGTAAATCCCCCTGGGAAGCCAGATCACCTTCTGGACGCCCAGATAATCTTTCAGTTTTTCCTCAATCTCTGCCTTGCTCAAAGAAGGGTTGCGGCCCTTGCTCAAAAGGCAGGCCTCTGTCACCATGAGAGTCCCCTCTCCATCGCTGTGGATCGCTCCTCCTTCCAGCACAAATGGAGCTGCATCATAGCAGAGATATCCCTCTCTCCCGGCAAAATCCCCGGCAAAGGCATTGTCCTTCTCCCAGGAAGCATAGAGGCCGTCCACCTCCCCGCCCCAGGCATTAAACTCCCAGTTGACGCAGCGGACCTGGCCGAAAGCATTTTTCAAAAAGGTCGGTCCCACATCTCTGGCCCAGGAATCATCGGTCTGGGCCGGAAAAATTTCGATGCGGTCCAGCACCTCTTCCGGCTTCCCCATGGCTCTTCCTTCTTCCAAAAGCATCTTCCTGGCCGAGGCCATCCCATCCGTTCCTGCCGCCACCCACACCTTCTCGCTGCGGGCAATGGCCCAGATCACCTGGCAAAACGCCTCTCTGGCCGGTCCGGCCCCGTAGTTCCAGGAACCGGGGCGGAAGGGCCAGATTAAGATGCAGCCTCTGTGAGGCTCAAATTCTCCCGGCATAAAAAAACCGTCCCGGGCCGGTACCGAATCCCGGATCAAGCCTTCTGCAGCAAAGGAACTTCTGTTTTTATCCTGCATACCCATTGATCTTCTATTTCCTCCTGCATATTCCATTTACAGCGGTTCAGAGGGCTCCCCCCTGTCTTTCTGCTGTCCTGAACAGATGCGTTCATTTAAAAACAGGGGGACTTTTATGAAAGCCGCCCCTTAAAATCTTCATAACCGAACTCCCGAACCGTTTCCAGCTCTCCGTTTTCCCGAAGAAGCAGAATGGAAGGAAGGGGGATTCCGTTAAAAGTATTATTCTTGACCATGGAATAGATGGCCATATCCTCAAACACCAGGCGGTCTCCCACCTTCACCGGCTGTTCAAAGCTGTAATCCCCGATGACGTCCCCGGCCAGGCAGGTCATGGAGGAAAGCCGGTAGGTAAAAGGCTTCTCTCCCGCTTCATAGCCGTTCCTTAAAGGAGGACGGTAGGGCATCTCCAGCACATCCGGCATATGACAGGCGGCAGAGGCATCCAGGATCAGGATCTGTATCCCGTTTTCCACAATGTCCATCACCTCGGTCACCAGGTATCCGGCATTTAAAGCGATGGCCTCCCCCGGCTCCAGATAGACCTCCAGGCCGTACTTTCTGCGGATCTCCTTCACCAGCCCGATGAGCACATCCACCTGATAGTCCGCCCTGGTAATATGGTGCCCGCCTCCCAGATTCAGCCACTTTAAGGCTGGAAAATAGGAGGAAAACTTTTCCTCAAAAGCCCGGAAGGTGGTCACCAGATCGTCGGCATTCTGCTCACAGAGGGTATGAAAATGCAGACCCTCCACCTCTTCCGGCAGTCTCCCGGTCAGCTGCTCCCTGCGGATTCCAAGACGTGAACCTGCAGCGCAGGGATCATAGATGGCATGGCCTTCCTGGGTAGAGCACTCCGGATTGACCCGAAGGCCAATGCTGGCATGGCGGCAGGCACCTCTATGCTTTTCAAACTGGGCCAGGGAGTTAAAGATCACATGGTCACAGATCTCATCCAGCTCCTTCATATCTTCCGGACGGAAGGCAGGGGCAAAGACATGATTCTCTTTGCCCATCTCCTCATGGCCCAGTCTGGCCTCGTACAGGCCGCTGGCGGTGGTTCCCGCCAGATATTCCCCGATCAGGGGATAGACCCGGAACATGGAAAATGCCTTCTGGGCCAGGAGGATTTTGCAGTCTGCCTCCTCCTGTACCCGCTTTAAAATTTCCAGATTGCTCCGAAGCTTCTTCTCATCCACAATATAGCAGGGTGTTTTGACTGTCTCAAACATTTCCGCTTACTCCACCGTCTCCGGATTCTCGTCCACAACCCAGGGCAGGCCGTACTCGTTTAACATCTCCATGTAGGGGTCCGGGTCAAATTCTTCCACATTGAACACGCCGGGCTTCTTCCACTGGCCTGTTACCACCAGGGCAGTTCCGATCATGGCCGGAACGCCGGTGGTGTAGGAAATAGCCTGGGAGCCAACTTCCTTGTAGCACTCCTGATGGTCGCAGACATTGTAAATATAAATGGTCTTTTCCTTTCCGTCCTTTTTGCCCTTAAAAATGCAGCCGATGTTGGTCTTTCCTACGGTGCGTGGGCCAAGGCTTGCCGGATCAGGCAGCAGGGCCTTCAAGAACTGGATGGGCACGATCTCCCGTCCTTCGTACATAATGGGGGAGGTGGACAGCATTCCCACATCCTCCAGGCACTTCATGTGGGTCAGGTAGCTCTGGCCGAAGGTCATGAAGAAGCGGATGCGCTTCACGCCGGGGATATTTTTCGCTAAAGACTCAATCTCCTCGTGGTGCAGCAGGTACATATCCTTCTTTCCAACCTGGGGAAAATCATACTCTCTCTTAATCTCCATGGGCTTGGTCTCTACCCAGTGACCGTTCTCCCAGTAAGAACCGTTAGCGGAAACCTCCCTTAAGTTGACCTCCGGATTAAAGTTGGTGGCAAAGGGGTAGCCGTGGTCGCCGCCGTTGCAGTCCAGAATATCGATGGTTTCAATCTCATCAAAATAGTGCTTTAAGGCGTAGGCGGAAAACACGCTGGTTACCCCTGGGTCAAAGCCGGTCCCTAAAAGAGCGGTGATGCCTGCCTCCTTATACTTCTCCTGATAATTCCACTGCCAGGAATAATCAAAGTAAGCGGTAAAGCCCTCCTCCTTGCAGCGCTTCTCGTAGATGGCTCTCCACTCCGGGTCGTCGGTATTTTCCGGCTCGTAGTTGGCGGTGTCAATGTAATCCACCTTGCACTCCAGGCAGGCGTCCATGATCGTCAAATCCTGGTAGGGAAGGGCCACGTTCAGCACTGCATCCGGCTTGTAGGAGCGGATCAGGGCTACCAGCTCATCCTTGTTGTCTGCATCCACTTTTGCGGTAGTAATGACCGTGTCGGTCTTGTCCTGGATCTTCTCCTTTAAGGCATCGCATTTCTCCTTGGTGCGGCTGGCAATGCACAGCTCCGTAAATACCTTGCTGTTCTGACAGCATTTCTGAATAGCTACGGAGGCTACTCCTCCGCATCCGATCACCAATAATCTGCTCATATTTGTATTCCTCTCTTTCTAATCTCTGTATATGTTCTGTTCTCTGTTCAACCGTTCTTCGTCCCCGCCTACGCTTCCTCTTCTTCCAGCATATCCTCCACATACTTGGGCAGCATGAAGGCTCCCCTGTGAAGATTGGTGGTATAGTACCAGGTTTTAATTCCCCTCTCCTTCCACCGTTTTTCATCCAAATCATTTAAGGGGTGATACTTTTTGGAGATAAATCCAAAGAGCCAGTACCCCGAAGAGCAGGTAGGAATGTGGGCCTGGTAAACACGGCTGACCGGAAAGCTCTTGCTGGCCTTGTGGTGCATGGCCCGGCAGGACTCCTCGTCCTCATCGTAGAAGGGGCTTCCATGCTGGTATACCAGAATGCCGTCCTCCCTCAGGGCCCGATAGCAGTTGCCGTAAAATTCCTTGGTAAAGAGTCCCGCTGTGTGTCCCAGGGGGTCAATGGCATCGTTGATGATCAAATCGTACTCATCCTGTTTGGACCTCAGGAAGCGAAGCCCGTCCTCATAGTAGATATTGACCCGCTCGTCCTCCAGTCCCCTGGCATTGTCCGGGAAAAACTGACGGCAGGCATAGACGAACATCTGGTCCGGCTCCACCACATCGATTTGTTTGATCTCTTTATAATAAGACAGCTCTCTGGCCACACCTCCGTCTCCTCCGCCGATGACCAGGACTTTCCGTACTCTGGGATGTACCGCCATGGGTACATGGACAATCATCTCGTCATAGACGAACTCGTCCTTCTCTGAAAATACAATGTGTCCGTCGGAGGTGATGAAACGCCCGAATTCCTGGGATTCAAACACCGCAATCTTCTGGAAATCCGTCTCCTCCCCGAACAGCTGCTTGTCCACCTTCACCGACAGCTTCACATTGTCGGTATGTGGGTCTGAAAACCAAAGCTCCATCCAATTTCTCCTTTCTCCCATGTGTATTCTGAACCGTTCTCATTTCTCAATCGTGTTCCAGAACATTCAAACGCTCCACATTGGGGTCCTCTGTTCCCTGCATGGAACAGCCTTTCTCCTTCGCATACATAATATACTCAATAATCTCTTCCGTGATCAGTTCCCCAGGTGCCAGAATGGGAATCCCCGGAGGATAGCACATGACAAACTCACTGCAGATTTTTCCCGCAGTCTCACGGATAGGCAGGGAAACCTTCGGGGCGTAAAATGCCTTCTGAGGCGTGGTCAGCACCTTGGGGGCAATGTACTCCGTTGCCAGCATCTGGGAAGAATCCTTGGAATACAGGCGCTTAATGTCCGCCAGGGCCCCCACCAGACGCTCAATGTCCTGAATCCGGTCACCAATGGAAATGTATGCCAGAATATTGCTGATATCCCCAAACTCAATCTGAATATCATACTCATCCCGCAGCAGGTCGTAAACCTCGATTCCCGCCAGTCCGATGTCCCTGGTGTAAACCGACAGCTTGGTCACATCGAAATCGTAGATGCTGCCTCCATTAACCATTTCCCGGCCATAGGCGTAGTATCCGCCGATGCTGTTGATCTCCTCTCTTGCGTATTCTGCCATCTCCCGGACCTTTCGGAAGGATTCCTTTCCGCGAAGGGCCAGATTCCGTCTGGAAATATCCAGGCTGGACAGCAGCAGATAGGAGGCGCTGGTGGTCTGCATCAAATTGATGATCTGGCTCACATACTCCCAGCTGACATTCTTGCTGGTCAGAAGGAGGGAACTCTGAGTTAAGCTTCCGCCGGATTTGTGCATGGACACGGAGGCCATATCCGCTCCCGCATCCATGGCACAGACGGGAAGGTCGTCCCCAAAGTAAAGGTGGGTTCCGTGGGCTTCATCCACCAGAGCCAGCATCCCGTGGTCGTGGGCCAGCTTTACAATAGAGCGCAGGTCCGAACAGATGCCGTAATAGGTGGGATTATTTACCAGAATGCAGGTGGCGTCCGGATTCTCCTTCACCGCCCGTTCCACCTCCGGCAGCTCCATTCCCAGGGAAATTCCCAGTTTTTTATCCACCTCAGGATTCACGTAAACCGGAGTGGCGCCGCAGAGCACCAGAGCATTGATGACGCTCTTGTGCACGTTTCTGGGCAGGATGATCTTATCCCCGGCCTTGCAGGCGGACAGCACCATACTCTGCACCGATGAGGTGGTCCCGCCTACCATAAAAAAGGCGTGGTCCGCCCGAAATGCCTCTGCTGCCAGCTCCTCCGCCTCCTTGATGACGGATACGGGATGGCACAGATTGTCCAGCGGCTTCATGGAATTTACGTCCAGACTGACGCACCGTTCCCCCAGAAGCTCCCGAAGCTCCGGATTTCCTCTCCCTCTTTTGTGTCCCGGTACGTCAAAAGGAACGATCCTTTTGCGCCGGAATGCTTCCAGGGCCTCGTAAATGGGCGCCCTCTTCTGTGCATTCAAATCCATAACTTTTTCTCCTGCTCTCTAAAAAATAATGATCAGACCTGGCTAAGTGCTCGTAACAAAAAAATAGACAGGCGCATACTACCACCTGTCTATTGCAATCATAGTGTTTGTGGGCTCCTTCGCCCCCGCAGGCTGCTAAAGCCTGTGCGCAAAAACTATTTTCCAGAGTCCATAGCAAATACTGTTACTACTCTTTATTGACCGTTTCACAAGTGATAGGTACCAGCTTGGTACTGATTATAAAGTAATCAACTTATAAAATTTGAGCTTCTAACTCAATCAATAACGTGGCATGTAACCACAATCGGCAGCCGCCCCGCCTGTCCGTATGGGCTTAACCATCTGCGATCGATGGTGGGCGAATATTTGCATGAAAACAGCTTTTGCATTCATGTACTGCAAGTATAGCACGAGGCCCCGGGTATTACAAGTAAAATTTTCTCAAAATGTGGGATACGGAGTGCGAAGCTTATTCTTTAGGGAACCGCACTTCTTCCAAAAATTCTTTTTCTTTATCTCCGTGTACAGCCTCAATGTCTGCTTTTTCTGTTTTCATTCTCATATATCGATTCCCGATTGCATTATCCCCCCTCCTGTGCTATAGTAAACTTACATCACCCTATCTGTTTTCTATATTATTTTCTTTCAAAACGGCATAGTTCTGCCGAACCTTGGCCTCTTCAGCCGGAATTTCAGATAACGTTGAAAAATCAAAGACAATTACGTATAATGAAAAGGAGGAATGCAGATGAAAAAAGTTCTGCAGTGGCATCCGGCCTTTCAGGCGGTTCTGCAGATTGAGTTTTCCGGGGAAGCCCAGTATTTGCAGTTTTTTAAGGAATATAACCTTACCGACAGTCCTCTGCGCATCGATACGCTGGTCATCAAAAAGGCCCCGGCGGTGCAAATCCAGAAGAAAATCGGCCGCATATTCCGCAGATATAATATTGTGGAGTACAAGGGACCGGAGGACAGTCTTTCCGTTAATACATTTTTTAAGGCCAACGGATACGCGGCGATTCTCCAGTCCGGCACCAAGCGAGAGCAGGAAATCCCGCCGGATGAAATTACAATCACCTTAGTGGGAAACCATTACCCCCGGAAGCTGATGGCATTTTTAAAGAGCCGGTACCAAGTCCGGATTACAAATATGGATTCCGGAATCTACTACGTGGAAGGACTGCTGTTCCCCCTTCAGATTCTGGTGCAGAAGGAACTGGATTCACAGGACAATCTGTGGCTCAGCCGTCTAAGGCAGGATTTAAACCGGGAACATGATGTGGAAGTTTTGTCCAGGGCCTACATGGGAAAAGAAGGCAATCCCCTCTACAGCGCGGCGATGGACTTGATTGTACGAGCCAACTGGAACGTGTATAAGGAGGAAAATCAAATGTGCGACGCATTAAAAGAACTCTTTGATGAATTGTACGGAGAAAAGATTGAAAAGCAGATTCAACTAGAAAAAGATAACGCCA
>ERZ1643246.2027-NODE-2027-length-20398-cov-5.841272_pt1 | contig 20398 bp, 18 predicted proteins | sample MGYA00579265_ERZ1643246 | MGnify/ENA primary metagenome ERZ1643246 (study PRJEB29033, sample SAMEA4952261) | chicken gut metagenome | biome: Broiler Chicken; feature: Gastrointestinal Tract; material: Caecum | place: Ireland | collected 2018 | study: Broiler...
CGATAAGTTGCAATAACTTAGTCAAACTTGCGATGAGTTTTTCAACTCACCTTTTCACCTTTCGGCCGAGGAGGATCGTTCTTTTTCCGAAAGATCTTCCAACAGAAAGGACGTGTTCGGATGCTCATAAACATAAATGGGCAGCTGCGAATGCGAACGCTGATATGCACGGGCGAGCGCATGATCGCCCCACAGGTGCATCGGAACGATCGCGGATGCCGCTACATTCGCCACAAAGGCATCCATGCCGTCAGCGGCGTGTTCCTGCAGACGGGGATCGAGGACGACGAATGCGACCGACGGCGCAAAGGGTGCCAGCAACTGCAGTTCCTGTACATACCGTTCCTTCATCCACTGCTGTACGGCAGGCGGATCTTCGTTCCAGTGCCAGTCGTTCAGATCACCGGCATGATAGATGCAGGCCCCTTCGCACTCCACGATGAACGCAACGCCTTCATCCGTGGAAAACAATGTATGGACGAGCAGGTCCCCTTCCCGGCAGCTCTCATGAGGAGCCATGGAATGCACCGATGCCGCGCTCTCTTCCACAGCGATGTCATGTCCCAAAAAGAACGCAGCGGCCGGCAGCTGAAAGATGGCTGATGTGTAATGATCGCTGTGGGCATGGCTCGCAAAGACATACAGCGATTTGCCGGCAGGGATGGGCGGCGGTGTGATGGCCGCATGATCGAACAGCAGGACATGATGCGTCAGTTCGACGAGAAATGCGCTGTGATCCAGATAAGTTACCTTTATCATAAGACCTCCTTTACCGGAAAGCCGCAGCGACGGCATTCCTCCTGCAGGATGTGCAGCCGCTGCCGCGTATCATCGCGAAAGCGGATCCCCTCCAGTGCAGAAAACAACGGACAGCCTGTTTCGATGAACAGCTGGCGGCTGAGCGGATCGTGCAGGCCGAAGACGAGGGCATCGTGAGAGAGCAGGATGTCCAGCGGGGTCCGGCGCAGGGCATGATCGACCGTTTCATGGCGAAGAAAGGCATCGATGAGGGCATCGCTCACCGTGCTGACAGCCAGTTCTTCCTTCGTGCAGTCCAGATAGTCCGTAAACGGGTGTTCCTGATGGACCCGCAGGATATCGATCTTGTCCCCGTCGCGCAGCAGATGCGCAAACCGCTGTTCCCGCACGGACAGTCCCTGCGGAAGAAAACGGTCGCTGTGGACGCGGATCACCTGACGGATCAGATGGTCTTCGCTCGCATCGAAGCGAAAATAGCGGATCCACCCTTCCTCAAACAGGATCTTCGCTCCCAAAGCGGCATGTGAAACGCTGGCACCGTCCACGAATGTACCATACTGCACCACCTGACGAAAGCGTCCGATGTCGTGAAGCAGACCGATCTGCCGGGCCAGAGCGATCTCCGTTTCACACCATCCCTTCCGCCGGGCAAGCTGTGCGCAAAGCGCGCTCACTCGCAGACTGTGTTCTTGTTTGAGACGGATCCGGGGAACGTCTGGATCAAATGATCGCACATAGGCGAGAAAGCGCTGTACCTCATCCACGTTCTTCACCCCGACAGCGGCGGCGATACAATGCGATGCCCAACAGACAGGCGGCCGCCTCCGCAAAGGTAACGGTCAGCCAGATACCGGTTTCTCCAAGCAGCACATACAATAATAGCAGACCGATCAGAATGAAGACAACGCCCTTCGCAATGGCCAGGACCGTTGCCAGACGACCGCTTTCCACTGACTGAAAATAATACATGAGGATCGTATTGAACGCGGAAAACGGCAGAGAAGTAAAATACAGGACGATGCCGAAGGCTCCCAGTGCGAGCACTTCCGCCTCCCCGCTCGCAAACAGAGACGCCAGAGGAACGTGAAAAAAGCAAAAGAGCAGATAGATCAGCAGCGAGACCGCCAGAGTGAGGAACATTGAAAAACGGAAGGTCTCTCTGGTACGTCCCGGTGCATGTGCGCCGTAATTATACGACATGATCGGCTGAGCGGCCTGCCCGAAGGCCGCAAACACGCCTTTGAGCACATAAGCGATATTGGCGACGATCGCATAGGCCGCCAGAAACGTCGCATCGCTGACCGCCAGGATCACCGCATTGAAGACGAGGATGACCAGCCCGCTGGTCAGTTCCAGGATGCCGCTGCCGGCCCCGTTGACCACGATCCGCCGCAGGATGGCACGGATGTTGGTGATCCGGGAGAAATGCAGTCGTTCCTTATGCCCGACAAAATGCAGGGAAGCGATGATCAGCGTGATCAGCGGAGCGAGCGCCGTAGCGAAGGCCGCACCGCCCAGTCCCCAGCCAAACACGATGACGAAGACATAATCGAGGACGATGTTGCTGATGTTGCCGATGAGCATGCTGACCATGGCCAGGCGGGGCGCATTGTCCGCCCGCAGCAGGATCCCGCAGGCATACATGAGGATAAAGGCCAGTGTTCCGATGACGATCGGACGCAGATATTCCATCACATACGGCAGCAGTTTGGCAGACGACCCCAGCAGATACGCCAGCGGTTCCAGAAAGAACAGAGAAAGCAGCGTCCCCGCCAGACCGAAGAGGACCATCATCGCGATGCTGATGGTGAAAGCGACATCCGCCCCGTGCTCATTCCCGCTGCCGCGGTCGACAGCGATGATCGTTGAGGCACCGACGCCAAACAGCAGACCGATGGCCGAATAAAAGGTATACATCGGCATGACGATGTTGAGCGCAGCCAGTCCCATCGTTCCCGAGCCGATCGAAATAAAATACACGTCCGCCAGACAATAGAGCGAGTTGGAGACCGTCGCGATCAGCGTCGGCACCAGAAATCCCAGATACAGGCGCCGGATCGGCGCCGTTAACAGCGAATGCTGTTTCATCTATCACACATCCTTTCCAAGAAAAAGGCAGTGCTTCCACTGTCTTTTTCCATCTTTGTTTCTTTCCTCAGCGTTCCAGTATCGCATGCAGTTCATGCAGCGTACGGATCTCCCCGCTCACATGCAGGCCCGTTGGGAGCGTGCGTCCATGGGGATTCATCCAGACGCAGTCGATACCAACGGCATTGGCCCCGGCGATATCCGAAGACGGGGAATCCCCGATCAGCAGCAGTTCCTCACGCACACACGGACGTGCCGCCTGCAGCACCGGTTCAAAAAACGCCTTCTGCGGCTTGCGCCAGCCGACCTCCTCCGACAAAAAGATCCGTTCAAAGTATTTCGTCAGCCCCGCATCCCGCAGACGCTGATACTGCGTGGCCACCACACCGTTGCTGACGAGAAACAGCCGATACCGCCCCTGCAGATCGTCCAGCAGCTCAACGGCCCCCTCCATCAGCTGATGTCCCCTCGCCAGGGCAGCCTGATACGCATGTTCGAACCCGACCGCATCCTGCGAAATGGAAAAGCGCGCAAACAGCGCTTCAAAACGGGCATATACGACGGTTTCCCTCGAGACCTCGCCATGCTCATAGCGATCCCAGAGATCTTGGTTGATCGCATGGTAACAGCGCTTCATCTCCTCTGTGAGCACGATGTCGTGACGCGCAAACGTCTCCTGCATCGCCTGCCGCTCACAGGCGTCAAAATCAAACAGCGTATTGTCCGCATCAAACAAAAGCACCTGATACATGGACACCTCTAAAACGCCAGAAACAGGATCACCGCCAGAATGATGAGAAAGGTGATGATCGATGTCGCATTTGCGACGTGCATCGCCCGGTCGACCTGTTTCTGACGCTGTGCTTTCTGCTGCCGTTCCTGCACGATGCGCTTTTCAAAGAGATCCTTTCGATACGGATGCGCCATCACTCGGTCGGTGCGACCCTTCTCCTTTGGCGGATGCTGCTCCTGATATGGGTGTGCCGGTCGGACCGCCACATAGCCGGCCTGCTGGATCTTTACCGTTGATCGTCCGCAGATCTCACAACGGCTGCCGCTTTGTCTTCCTCCGCAAAACGGACAGGTACGATCTTCCATTTCTCAATCCCCCTTTTATTCATTCTACCATAGAAGACTCGATTTTCGTACTGCTTTTCATATCGCTTTTGATCCTGCAGCAATCATCAGACAAATGACAAACCAAGGCAATCATCTGCATAAATGAGATCGTCCATCGCTCTGGTCATCAAAACGGTGAAACATTCAGAAAAAGAGAGCCTGTCGATCGGCAGATACGAGATCTGCCGGGAAACAGGCTCTTTGAGAGTCAGATCAAAACTCAGTTTCTGTTTTCTCTTTCATCCGATACACAGGGTTTACTCATGTGTTCGTTTTCTGTTGACGATGTACAGCACTGCTCCCAATGAGAGAATGGCGAATGCTGCATATGGCAGGATACCCGTATGCTGTACAGCCGTATCGGCAACCGGATCCTTTTCCGGCTCATCCTCGCCCCTCTGGCTGCTGTAGCCGATCATACGCCCTTTCTCTTTGCTCATGACACGGTGAGCAAAAAAAACCTGTAATGATCTACAGGTTTCAGGCATATTGATTCTCTGTCTTCATACAGCTGTATGCGGTGTCCTTCGCATCTTTCAGTTCTTCCATCGAAAGCTTCGCATTCGCCAGCATCAGGCGGATGCGGTTCTCTTGGTTGACACGGGAAGCGCTCGGATCATAGTCGATGGCCACCAGATTGGACTGTGGATAGACATCTTTGATCTTCTTGGCCATGCCTTTCGCAACGATGTGGTTTGGCAGGCAGCCAAATGGCTGTGCCGAGATGATGTTGGAGATGCCTTCCTTGATGAGGGAGACGACTTCTGCCGTCAACAGCCAGCCTTCGCCCATCTTTACGCCCTGGTCGATGAAGCCGTCTGCATTTTTGATCACCTGCTTGAAGCGATCCGGCGCATGGAAGGTCCCATCTTCTTCCACCAGCTTCGTAAAGGTCTCCTGCATGCGGATCAGGATGTTCTCCGCCAGAGAGAGGAACGGAAAGGTCAGGGCATGACGGTGATAGTAGCGATGATCGACCTGTGCGTTCTCCAGGCAGTACAGGCCGAAGTCGGCCACACCGCTGAGCACCGGCTCAAAGCCTTCCTCAATGAGGAAATCTTCCAGATGGTGATTGCCCAGCGGGGCATACTTCATGTAGATCTCCCCGACGATCCCGACGCGGATCTTCTTTTTGTCGCTTCGCGGGATCGCCTTGAAGCGCTCGATCAGATCTTTGTAAAACTGCTTGGCATTGTCATAGCGGTTATTGGCAAACTTCTCACTGAGCTCCTGGATCAGCGTCCGAACGAGACGATCGGTCTCTCCCTTGTGGAGCTCATACGGCTTCACCTGGTTTTTCAGCCACATGATCGCATCTCCGTACAGAAACGCATACAGCAGCTTCTTTCCCAGCGGCAACGTCAGTTCCACGCTGTTTTCTTTTTCCAGACCGGAGAAATTGACGGACAGCACCGGAATGTGTTCCCAGCCTTCATGTTCCAACGCCTTTCGCAACAGAAAGATGTAGTTGCTGGCGCGGCATCCGCCGCCGGTCTGTGTGATCGCCAGGGCCACCTTGTTAAGATCATATTTCCCGCTCTTGAGCGCCGCGATCATCTGTCCGATGACAAGCAGCGCCGGATAACACGTATCGTTATGCACATGGCTGAGTCCTTCTTCCACGACCTCATCGCCTTCGTTGTAAAGCACTTCCACATGATAGCCTGCGGTCTCAAAGATCGCCGGAAACAGACGGAAGTGGATATCCAGCATGCCCGGCACCAGTACCGTATGTGTTTGTTTCATATCCGGGGTAAAGATTCCATAGCTCATGTTATTGACCTCCTTCGCGATCCTCGATCGCCGCCTTCAGAGAACGAAGACGGATCTTCACTGCGCCTAAGTTGTCGATCTCATCGATCTTGATCTGTGTATAGAAACGATCTTTCTGCTTTAAGATCGCCTTGACCTCATCACTGGTGATCGCATCGATGCCACAGCCGAAGCTCACCAGATGCACCAGCTCCATATCCGGCTGTTTTGCCGCATAATACGCTGCCTGATACAGCCTTGCGTGATAGGTCCACTGATTGAGGACATTGACATCCTTTTTCTCCTGCAGCGGGATGCTTTCCTCGCTGACGACCACAAAGCCAAGCTGTGTCAGCAGCTGAGAGATCTGGTGAGAGATGAACGGATCTCCATGATACGGACGTCCGCACAGCACGGCGATCGGGTGATGATGTGCCCTTGCATAGGCGAGTGCTTCTTCATGTGCCTGATGCAGTTCCTCATGGAAATGACGGTATTCCTTCATTCCCGCGTCGATCGCTGCCCGGATGCGGGAGCGCTCATGCACGAGACCGTGCTCTTTGAAATAAGCGCTGATGCGTTTTTCAAATACCTTGAGATCATCCAGTACGATGTATGGATGCATATAATCGACATCGCCCAGCTCCATGTTGCCCCCGATCGTCTCCGGATAATAGGCGACCAGCGGACAGTTGAAGTGATTGTCGCTGATCTTCTCATCCACGTTGTAGGTCATGCATGGGTAGAAGATGCGCTCCACCTTCTGGTCCAGCAGCCACTGGATGTGACCGTGTACGACCTTGGCCGGCAGACACGCCGTGTCACTTGGGATGGAGTGCTGCGCCTGATGATACATCGGCTTGCTCGTCGGCGGGGAGAGGAGGACCTCGTAGCCCAGCTGATGGAAGAACTCGCTCCAGAATGGCAGCAGGTCATAGATGTTCAGCACGAACGGGATCCCGATCTTCGTCTCATGATGATATTTTCCACGATAGCTGTTCAGCAGGTCGTTTTTTACTTTATAGAGATCGGGCAGTTCTTCCTTGGACTTTGTCCGCAGGACGGGCTTCTCACACTTGTTGCCGGCGATCAGCCGCTCTCCGTCCGAGAAGATGTTGACCGTCAGCGAACAGTGATTGGTACAGCCGTTGCAGACGATGCCCTTGGAGGTATGAGAGAAGGTCTCCAGCTCCTGCGCGCTCAATGTGCGGGAAGTGCCCCTGGAATGCCGACGGGCGATCAGCGCCGCGCCATATGCCCCCATCAGATGCGCGATGCTGGGACGGATGACCGGCATGCCCAGCTCCTGTTCAAAGCTGCGCAGCACACTGTCGTTGCGAAACGTTCCACCCTGCACGACGATGTGCGTGCCCAGATCCTCCTTGCGCTTGGCGCGGATGACCTTATACAGCGCATTCTTGACGACGCTGCGGCACAGACCGGCAGAGATGTCTTCGATCGTCGCTCCGTTCTTCTGCGCCTGTTTGACACCGGAATTCATGAATACCGTACAGCGGGTCCCCAGGTTGACCGGATGCTGTGCCTTCAGGCCCAGCTGTGCAAATTCCGGAGCGCTGTATCCCAGGCTCTTCGCAAATGTCTCGATGAACGAACCGCAGCCGCTGGAGCACGCCTCGTTGAGGACGATATCATCGATGCGGCCATCGCGAATCTGGAAACACTTGATGTCCTGACCGCCGATGTCGAGTATGTAATCCACATCCGGATTAAAGTATTTTGCGGCCTCATAGTGCGCCATCGTCTCTACGGATCCCTCATCCAGATGGAAGGCATGCCGCATCAGCTCTTCGCCATAACCGGTCGCACAGCTGCCGGCCATCTCGATGCGGTCGCCCCCCTGTTCGTAGATCTTCTTCAAGTGCTCCAGCACGACATCCAGCGGACTGCCCTGGTTGGAGGTATACGCCTCATACAGCAGCTGCTGATCTTCTCCGATCAGGACCAGTTTGGTCGTGGTGGAACCGCTGTCCACCCCCAGGTACACTTTTCCCTGATAAGCGGACAGATCGCCATAGCGGACATCCGAACGCTTGTGACGCTCCACGAATGCTTCATACTCTTCTTCGGACACAAAGAGCGGCTCGCTCTCCTCTTCCTTGACCGGCATGTTCTTGAGCGCCTCCAGCTTGCGATGCAGTTCCTCATAAGTAAACCGCTCGCTGGCGCATAATGCGCTGCCGAATGCGACAAAGTGAATGGCGATCTCCGGACACTGCGCGTGCGCATCATCCAGCTTCAGCGTTTCCATAAAGCGCTGCCGCAGTCCCTTTAAGAAGAACAGCGGTCCCCCCAGAAACAGCACATTGCCTTCGATCTTTCTTCCCTGTGCGAGCGAGGTGATCGTCTGATCGACGACCGCCTGGAAGATGCTGGCACACAGGTCCGCCTTATCCACGCCCTGATTGATCAGCGGCTGTACATCGCTCTTCGCAAAGACACCGCAGCGGGATGCGATCGGGTACAGCCGCTGATACTGCAGGCTCAGCTCATCCATCTGTGCCAGGTCCAGATTGAGCAGCGACGCCATCTGATCGATGAACGCTCCGGTCCCTCCGGCACAGGTGGAATTCATGCGCTGTTCGATCGCTCCCTGAAAGAACAGGATCTTCGCATCCTCTCCGCCCAGTTCGATCGCCGCATCCACATGCGGATAATGCTTGCGCACGGCCTGTGCGCTGGCGAACACTTCCTGAACAAATGGAAGATCGCCCTCCTGGCTCATGCCCAGGGCCGCGCTGCCGCTCAGCGCAAAGTAAAACGGTTCATCCCCCAGCAGATCCTTGAGTTCTTCGATCTTCGCCAGCGCCATCTCGCGAATCTGCGCTTTGTGACGTTCATAGCTCTTGTAAAGAATCTCGCCGTTTTCATTCATTACAACAGCTTTGATTGTCGTACTTCCTATATCAAATCCGATCCGGTAGCTCATTCCATCACCTCTTCAAATATTTGTTCTTACATTTCTTTCCCCAGATAATCCCTTAATCCATGCAGCAGCAGACCGCTGCTGTAAGCCGCAAACTCCTGCGGTGTATGACGACAGCCTTCCCGCAGCCATTCCTTGCACAGATACATGAAGGCATTGGCAAAATACAGAGACAGCGCCTCGTTGCTGTAAAGCGAAGCCGTCGCATCGTCATCGCGCACGCCCCCCAAAAGCTCCTCGATCAGCTGTGCGATGTGCCTTGTGAACATGTTATCAAAATCATTCTGTCCCTGCACCTGAAATGCCCGCTGAAAAAAGGCACGGTGATCATAGATCGTCTCACACAGCGACAGGATCACATGCACGATGTCCTTCGAAGCGACAAAGACCTTCTGCTCCTCATGAAGCAGTTCGTCCGCAATGTAGTCCAAAGCGGCGTACTTATCCTCAAAGTGGTTGTAAAAGGTAGCGCGGATCACCCCGGCACGGTCACAGATCTGCTTGATTGTTATCTTGTCAAAAGGCTTTTCCTGCATGAGCAGCTCCAGGCTCTCTGCCAGAAAATCCTTCATCTTCGGCTTTCGGTGTTCCATACCTTATTCTCCTATCTCTCAGCCAAACGGAAATAAGATCCACAGTGTCGCCGCATAATACACCAGAGAGGAGAGGAAGATCATTCCCCGCTGATACGCCGCCCCCAGATAATAACCGACCCACAGCGCAATGTAGGTCGCCAGAAACGTCAGCAGGAACATGAGTGCGCAGCACCCCCATACCGGCTCTGAGACAAAGCCGAGCGCCGTTCCCAGGACGATCGTATCGATCCCGGTAAAAACGGCCTGTTCCAGGCTCTTGCGATAGCTGAACGCCAGGTCCAGATGTTCCTCATAGCGTTTGCGGCTGACGACCTTCATCAGCAGGAAGGTCGCCAGGGCGACAAAGATGAGGGCGGACAGCAGTCGGTCGGCCTCCATCATGTTATGGGAAGCGATCACGCCGGACAACTGCATTCCCACAAACAGCATGACGGTATTGACGAGCGCAAAGATCAGCGCATGACAGCCCCCCTTCGTCCGCTTCATCTCACGCATGGAAGAACCTCTCTCCATCATGACGACAAAGCTGTCCAGACAGGTGGCGGCCAGCAGCACGATCAGTGTCAGTTTCATGCGAATTCCCTCCCTCAGATGACCGTTTCCCAAAGGGTACAGGCATCCGGATGCATTATAACAGAATCCGATCTCTTTTCCGCTATACAATCCATTTGGATTGTATAATTTTCACGATAATTCAAACATGCCCGTATACAGCTGATAATACTGCCCGCGCTGGGCGATCAGCTCTTCATGACTGCCTCGTTCGATGATGTGTCCGTGTTCGAGCACCATGATCGCATCGGCGTTACGCACCGTGGACAGTCGATGCGCGATCACAAAGACGGTGCGCCCTTCCATCAGAGAATCCATGCCCTTCTCGATCAGACGTTCCGTACGGGTATCGATGCTGCTGGTCGCTTCATCCAGGATGAGCACCGGCGGATCGGCGATCGCTGCACGGGCGATGGCCAGCAGCTGTCGCTGGCCCTGAGAGAGATTGGCACCATCCCCGCTGACCATCGTCTCATACCCCTTCGGCAGACGCCGTATGAAGGAATCCGCATTGGCGAGCTTCGCCGCCCGGACGACCTCTTCCATCGAGGCATCGAGCTTTCCATAGCGGATGTTGTCCGCGATGGTACCGGTGAACAGGTGTGTATCCTGCAATACGATGGAGAGCGAACGGCGCAGATCATCCTTGGCGATCAGACGCACATCGATGCCATCGTAGGTGATGCTGCCGGCATCCACATCGTAAAACCGGTTGATCAGGTTGGTGATCGTCGTCTTGCCGGCACCGGTCGCTCCGACAAATGCGATCTTCTGTCCCGGCTTGGCATACAGAGAGATGTCATCGAGGATCACCCGGGAGCGCTCATAGCCAAAGCGCACATGGTCAAAGCGCACATCGCCGGCTAACGGCACCAGCTCCACACTGCCATCCCTGCGCGGATGACGCCATGCCCATTCCCCGCTGTTGTGCCGGCATTCATACAATGAACCATCCTTGTGACGGGCGACATTGGTCAGCGTGACCTTCCCTTCATCGACTTCCGGCGTTTCTTCCATCATCGTAAAGATGCGCTCCGCACCGGAAAGCGCGACCAGGATGAGATTTGCCTGCTGGGTGAACTGATTGATCGGCATGGCCGTCTGCCGCACAAAGACGAGATAGCTCGCCAGAGAGCCGACATCGGTCCAGCCGTTGATCGCCATGATGCCGCCCAGCACCGCAACGATCGCATAATTGATATAGGAAAGCGAAACGACATCGCACTGGTTGCCGCCTTCTGCAGACGCTTGTTGCGACGGCGAAACTCCTCCATGTTTTCTCCTTCGTGATTAAACACCTTGACGACCTTCTGTCCGCGGATCATCTCTTCGATAAAACCATTCAGGCTTCCGAGGTATTTTTGCTGATGACCAAAATAATAACGGCTGCGTTTCCCACTGAACTGAATATAGGCGAACATGAGGATGTAACAGAGGAGCACGATGATCGACAGCTGCCAGTTCAAGAGAAAGATCAGTGTCAAGGTGCCGGCGATCTGAATGAAGCTCTGCACCAACATCGCAAAACTGTTGTTGAGCGCATCCGAGATCGTATCGACATCATTGGTAAAGCGGCTCATCGTATCTCCGTTGGGGTTGGTGTCAAAGTAGCGCAGCGGCAGCGTCATCATCCGATGGAACAGATCTTCCCGGATCTCTTTGATGATCCTCTGCGCAACCACGACCATGATCTGTGTATAGCCAAATGAGGCGAGCACGCCGGCGCCATAGATACCGGCGGTCACCAGGACCGCAAAGAAAAGCCCCTGCACATCTCTGGGAACGATGTATTCATTGACGATCGGCTTCAGCATATACGTTCCCAGCAGATTGGCCAGCGCACTGATGGCGACCAGAATGGCCACCAACAGCAGCAGGAAGCGATGATTGCCCATGTAGTGCAGAAGATTGCGCAGCGTCTTCCAGAAATTGTCCGGTCGTTTATTGCTGATCGGCTTTGCCATGGTGCTCACTCCCTTCCATCTGTGATTCATACATCTCACGATAGATCGCATTGCCCGCCAGCAGCTGTTCATGCGTACCGACGGCGTTGAGATGTCCGTCTTCCAGCACGGCGATCTGATCGGCGTGCATCAGTGAAGAGATGCGCTGTGCGATGATGATCTTCGTCGTATCTTTCAGCTGTGCGAGACCTTCCCGAATGCTGGCATCGGTCGCCGTATCCACGGCGCTGGTCGAATCATCAAAGATGAGGATCTTGGGCTTCTTCAGCAGGGCGCGGGCGATGCACAGGCGCTGTTTCTGTCCGCCGCTCACATTGACGCCGCCCTCTTCCAGCATGGTGTCATACTTCTTCTCAAAACGTTCGATGAACTCATCGGCACAGGCGATGCGGCAGGCCGCACGGATCTCTTCATCGCTGGCCGCTTGGTTGCCCCAGCACAGATTTTCCCGGATCGTACCGGAGAACAGCACATTTTTCTGCAGGACGATCCCGATCGCATCCCGCAGATGAGAGAGGGAATAGTCGCTCACCTCATGGCCGCCGACCTTCAGCGAGCCTTCACTGATATCATACAGACGCGGGATCAGCTGGACCAGCGTGCTCTTCGCACTGCCGGTGCCGCCGACGATGCCGATGGTCTGCCCTTCTTCGATCTTCAGGCTGATGTCGGAAAGCACATACTCCGCCGCTTCCCTGCGATATTTAAAGCTCACATGATCAAATTCGACCGTTCCGTGTTCCAGCGTGAGCCCTTCTTCGCCATCGGTGATGTCCGAGCGCTCCTCCAGCACCTCTGCGATGCGGCGGGCACTGGCAAGCGAACGCGTCAGCAGCAGAAACACATTCGACAGCATCATCAGCGAATTCATGATCTGCAAAACATAGCTCAGAAATCCGGTCAGCTCACCCACCTGCATGCCGCCGATGAAGATCAGCTGTCCGCCAAACCACAGGATGGCCACGATGGCCGCATACATGGTGAACTGAAAGGCCGGCAGATTGAGAACTGCCACATGAAAGGTGTGCTCTCCGATCGTCATCAGCTCTTCATTGACCGTACGAAACTTTTCTTCTTCATATTCACCGCGCACGAACGCCTTGACCGCACGGATCGCAGTCAGCGTCTCCGATACGATGGAATTGACATGATCGACCGCCTGCTGCAACCGGCCATACATCGGTGCGATCCGGCGAACGATCAGCGCCAGGATGATCCCCAGGACCGGTGCACAGATCAAAAAGACAAGCGCCAGCTGAGCGTTGATGAGAAAAGACATGAAGAGCCCGAGGATCAGCATGACCGGACCGCGCACACACGGACGCAGGCCCGCATTGATGACATTCTGCATGACGGTCACATCGCTGGTCATGCGGGTGACGAGCGATGAAGAGTCAAAGTGATCCAGATTGGAAAACGAATACCGCTGGATGCAGGCAAACTCCCGTTCGCGAAGCTGTGCGCCAAACCCGTTGGCAGCAATCGCCGCATACTTGGCATACAGCAGTCCCGTGATCAGCGACAGCAGGGCACAGCCTGCCATCTGTACGCCCTTGATCAAAATGTAGTGCAGATCCTGCATGGCGACACCGACATCGATGATGTCCGCCATGATCATCGGGATGACGAGCTCGAAGCTCGTTTCGATGATGACAAAGAGGATTGCCAGTACAAAGGCCGCACGGTAAGGGCGCATGCTGGCAAAGATCATCTTCAGTTCTCGCATAAGGCCACCTCTTTCTGATTCCCGTTGAGATTCTCATATGCGCGATCCAGATAGTGATAAAACTGGCGGCGCTCCTCTTCGCTGAAATTTCTGAGCATCTCTTCCTCGACAAAGACGCAGCAGCGCACCCACTTTTCCAGCGCTGCTTCCCCTGCCCTGGTGATGCACAGGCACATTGCCCGCCGATCATCACAGGTCAGCGTCTTGGTCACATATCCGTCTTCGACCAGCTTGTCGATGATGCGGGAGGTCGTCGCCGGCTTGATCTCACAATGCCGGGCAACATCCTTCAGACGACAGTTTCTGTGATCACGCACATACAGCAGGATCTTCGGCTGTCCGCTGCTCAGTCCGATCTCCCGGATGCGCGGCCGCAGATGGTTTCGGTGCGATTGATAGACCCGAAAGATCATCAGATGAAATGGCTTTTTCATGCCCTCTCCCCCTTTTATAGTTAGCACTCTAATAATTCGCAAGCTAACTATATGTGGAAACGGACGATTTGTCAAGAAAAAACATAAGAACTCCACTGTTTTATCCCATCCGCTTCCCCACCGGGCCCTCCGGCGTTTTCGCATGGAAAAAAGCTCCTTCCGCGCGGTTTCTCAAATCGATCCCACACGCAGAAGGAGCCCTACACGGTCACTTCTCATTTTTATCTGCCAACAGCCGGAGCACGGCCAACAACACCGGATATAAGACAGCGGCGATGACCCACACGATCCACGTCCTCTGCCAGTCCCTGCTCGGCAGGGAGATCACGAGATACAAAGCGGTCACGACGCTCCAGTAGATCAGTGTTGCCAGATGGACCTTCGCATCTTTTTCCTTCTTTTCTCTGGTATAGTCCCCCTCCTGCAGCAGCTTTTGAAAGCTTTCCCAGCGGATGCCCACACGCACGAGCAAAACGACGCCGACGGCAACGATCACGATTGCCAGACAGAGCAGCGCGACCATCCATACATCCTCTTCCTCGTGAACGATCGCTCCCGCAAAGAAAGGGACCATCGCCAGGATGCAGAGGCAGACACCGGTCACCACATTTCTGGTATAGGTGCGCCGATACTGTGCCTTTCGCTCTCTGACCATGCGCTCCACGCCGGATTCCGTTTCAAAGACCTCTTTTTCCAGATATTCATAAGGCTCGCTCCTGCTGCCGCAGAAAATGAACGATGCCACGGCAACAGCGACCAACACCAGCAATACGATCAACCCGATCATGCCGGCAGCCGTTTCACTGATGCCATAGGCACCGCTCTCGCTCATAGCTCCCAGCAACATCAGCGCGATCGGAGAAACGATGCAGAGAAAGACACCGCCGGCGATCCGGTCTGCCGTCTGTTCCTTTACCTCCAGAAAGGCGTTCGCCTCTTCCATCGACACAGATCTTCGACCTGTTGATCCATCCTCTCCGGCTAAAAAGGCTTCCGCTCCCACCTCATCCTTTAATAAATAATCAGTGCTGACGCCAAACAGCTCCGACAGACGAACAATCTTTTCCAGGTCCGGAACCGACTGTGCCCCTTCCCATTTCGATACCGCCTGTCTGGAGACATGCAGCCTCGCCGCCAGTTCCTCCTGTGACCATCCGGCCTTCTTTCGCAGCCGGATCAGTTTATCCGCAAACATCATCTGGTTGATCCTCCTGTCTTCTTCGTCTCCATCTTAGCATATCCGTCCTTTGCGCACCAGAATGTCCGGCTTTCAATCTGTCAACCGGCGGTTGCATCTGCCTCTTCCTTTAGTTTCCTGCCCTCCCTCATCCGGCAGCGATGTCCCGTTCTTGCTGTATTTCTGCATTATTCTGAAGCACATTGACAATTTCTGCTTTATTTCTTCAGAAATTTGGGGATATTCTGTCAAAGGGTGTATTTTATTAGCCAATTCTGTCTGGTTACATGGTACAATGCCCTTGAGGTGATAAAATGAAAAAGCCTTATGTACTTCTGATTCCGTGCCTGCTGTTCACCGGCTGCGCCACCAATGACCATCTCACGTTGAAAGAAAATGAGAGGACCTTTGAATACGGTGAAGCGGTTTCCGCAGATCCGGCCGATTATCTGAAAGAAACGGACAGAGCGATCCTGAACGCGGTCGAGGTCAGCGTGGAACAGGAAGGCACGCTCATTGAAGAGCAGGAACTGCGCAGTACGGATGAAAAAGGAAATCCGCTGGACATGCTCAATGTGGGTGAGTATGATCTGCATCTGCGCTATGAAGAGGAAGAAGAGACCGTTCATCTGGTCGTCACCGATACGACCGCACCGGAATGGGTCGATTTCCCTAAAACGCTTCGCCTGGAAAAAGGCAGTGAGAAAGAAGAGCTCAGGGAACATTTTCAGTGCAAGGACCTGAGCAAGTGCTCCATTTCCATCGAGGGAGATTACGATCTGTCAAAGGCCGGAAACTATACGATCACGGTCATCGCCAAAGATGCCAGCGACAATCAGATCAGCAAAGAATGCAAGCTGACGGTCTACGAACCGAAAAAATCATCGGCTGGCGGTTCTGCTCAGAGCGGAAACAGCGGTTCCTCCAACACGGCAAACCAGACGCCATCGACAGGCAATTCCTCTGGCGGCAGCTTTGGACAGAGCGGATCGTCCGGCGGATCATCTGGCGGATCATCCGGTGGATCATCCAAACCGTCTACTCCTCAAGAACCGGAAACACCTGCGGCATCCTACCATACCGCTTATGCCCGACAGGTCGCTGATCTCGTCAACGCACAGCGGGCATCTGCCGGTCTGGATCTGCTCGCCTGGGATCCTTCTTTGGCCAGTGCCGCAAACATCCGCTCAAAGGAACTGACCGTTCTCTTTTCCCATACACGACCGGATGGAACGGACTGTTTCACCGCCATCTCCAATCCACAGGATTACATGGCATTTGGAGAAAACATCGCCGCCGGACAGCCCTCTCCGTCTGTGGTCATGAACGCATGGATGAACTCCAGCGGACACCGTGCAAACATCCTGAACAGCCATTATACGAAGATCGGCGTTTCCTGCTATGATAAAGACGGCATGTATCACTGGGTACAGATCTTTGGCGGATGACCCATCTGCCCCATCGCGTCGATTTGATCCATCCAACAAGGGCCATGAATACCTTGGATGCCCATCCAGGTCTCACGGCCCTTTTCCTATGTGCGCTCGATGATCCTGTCCCCCCCCTGTATGGAAAGAACCGCTGAGGAGCGGATCATCGTTCAAAACAGAGCGGCCCCAACGTGTGAACGATCGTCTGTCTTCGTCGCTTCATTCAAGCAGCGATGCACACCGATGAAGCATGGCTTTCACCACAGTGTCTGCTCTGTCAAAAAAAGCCGAAGACAGCAGGATCTTCGGCAATTGCTTTAGAAATGATGAAACGGGATCTGCGGGTCCCCCTGATCGAGCAGACAGGCGAGCGCATTGAGCACCAGCACGATGACATATCCGACAAACAGGAACAGCGCCGCATGGACCAGCTGCCCCACCAGCACGCCCAACGTATAGCTCGCGCCATAATAATAGATCATGGAAGAGCTGAAGAAATTGATGAGCGCCGCCAGCACCAGAAGGCAGCCGATGATGGCACACAGCCAGAAGATGATCTTTCCGCTGATGCGCAAGGCGCGGGCCAGCTTCTTCCAGCTTTCTTTGACAGCCGGCGGCTCTGCGCTCCTGCACTGGGTCGCTTCCGCAGTTTTTGAAGCGGAAGTTTCCTCCGTGCGCACCGCTTCCGGTTTTACCTCTGTGACCGGCTCCTGTTCCAAAGCATCCGTCGGTTCCGATGCAGGGACTTCGCCTGCGGACGATGCCTCGGATGACACGGTTTCCGGCGGCACAGCCGCTTCTTCTGTCGTTGCTTCCGCTGCCGGCGCTTCTGATGTTTCCACCGCTGCGACATCCGCTGCTTTGGACGCCTCCTGGAAATATGCTTCGACCATGGACGCATTGATGCCCGGATGTGCCTGCAGCAGCTCCTGTGCATACTGCTCAGCCGGCATTCCCTCCGCATACGGATGAGACCGGACAAACGCTTCGATCAGCGGTCTTGCCAGCTGGCGCTGCCGTCTGGCCAGATACTGGAAATCCAGCGCTTCCTTGATCTGCTGCGGCGACAGTTCCAGCTGTTCGCTCATCGTGTGGATAAAACGCTCCGTGCTCTGATAGATCGGCTCATCCACGCTGAGCACGACCCGATCGTTGACTTCATTTAAAAATTCGATATCTTTCATATGGTTCTCCTTTTACATGATCGGTGAGATGATGTTCAGAAATGCCCGGATGAAACGGCGCAGGATCGATATGTTGCGACATTCTTCCAGCGTCACTTCATGCGAGATGGCAAACGCCTCCTCCAGATCTTTGCGGATCTCCTTGAGGCAGCCGGTCTGATACATCCAGACACCGCATTCATAATGCAGATAATAGGAACGATAATCCATGTTGACCGTTCCGACGACAGCGCTCTGATCGTCCGCCAGCATCACCTTGCCATGCACGAATCCCGGTGTGTACTCATAGATCCGCACACCATTCTGGATGAGCCGTTCATAGTTGCTGCGGGTCACCTCAAAGACGATCTTCTTATCCGGGATGTGCGGTACCAGGATGCGGACATCCACACCGTTCTTGGCAGCGAGCGTCAATGCCATGCGCGTCTCCTGATCGATGACCAGATATGGGGTCGTCGCATACAGATAGCGGCTGGCGCTGTTGATGAGGTTGATGTGCGTCTGCTGACCGACATAATCCTCATCGGTCGGACTGTCACAGAACGGGATCACATAACCGGTTTCCGGATATGTTCGTTGCTCTTGGGATGCAAACTGCAGCGGATCGCTCTTGATTGGTTCATCGAAGTTCCAGAACTGCAGGAACAGCACCGTGAAGGTCTGTACGGCTGCCCCTTTTACCATGACGGCCATATCCTTCCAATGCCCAAAGCGCTCATAACGGTTGATGTACTCATCGGCCAGATTGACCCCTCCGGTAAACGCCACCTCCCCGTCGATCACGACGATCTTTCGATGGTCCCGGTTGTTCATCTGCATCGCCAGATGCGGTTCGATCGGATTGAACACCTTAGCCTTGATCCCATAGCGGCGAAGCGTCTCATGATAACGAGGCGGGAGGGTCGTGATACAGCCGGCATCATCATAGATCAGGCGGACATCCACGCCTTCCTTGACCTTATCTTTCAGGATGTCGAGCACCGTATTCCACATGATGCCTTCCGCAATGATAAAGTACTCCAGAAAGATGAAACGCCTTGCCTTCTTCAGTTCCTCGACCAATGCCTGAAATTTCTGCTCGCCCAGTGGAAAATAAGTAACCTCACAGTTGGTATAGACCGGAAAGTAACCGCTGTGCCAGCAGTAATTTGCCTGCTTATACGCCTGTGGCTGCACCTTGCGCAATGCATCGATCATCGTTTGATTCTGCTTCATCACCTGCCGAAGCTCCTCCAACGAGCGCTGATCACGGATCCGAAGCTCCTTGGGGACCTTACGTCCGCCAAACAGGATGTAGAACAGACCGCCCATGACCGGCACCGTCATGATGAGCAGCACCCACAGGATCTTAAAGCTGGGATTGTCCTCCCGGTTGACGATATAGACGCTGGCGATGAAGCTGAGAAGAACAGAAAACAGATAAAACCAGTAAAACTGATAGCTCAGCAGTGCGATCAGCACCACCAGCACGAGCAGCTGTGCGATGATCATGAGGCCGACAAAAAACAGCTTGCTCTTAAAGAAGCTCAAGATGCGTTTCAGATTCATGTCATCCCTCCTCGCTGCTCAACGATTCGATCATTTGCGTGGTATGGCTTTCTTCAGCAGTTCACATACTGCTGCGATCATCGATTCATCGATCTGCCGGTCTTTGGACAGCTGTGTATTGCGCACCAGCAACGATCCTTTGGCATCCACCGTTCCTGCTGCGATCATCACACCTTTGTCAAAATAGTTCATCACGGTCTGCAGACAACGGTTTCCGTTCATGTCAAACAGCATGCCCGTTACCGGCTTCTTACCGGCATTCAGTGAAGAGGCCAGACGTTTGCCGTGGGTGCGATAGCCGATGCCGATCGTATCCCCGTCCCCGACACAGTTGAGCCAGATGATGTCCGGATTCTTCTTCTGTTTCTCAAAATAGGAAGCCAGCAGTTCCGCACCCGGACAGCGTCGGTCGCAACGGTCGACGAACACAAAGCCGATCCGCCGTTTCTGTTCCCGATCCAACGTCCGCATGAAATCGACGGCCGCGATGACAGCAGAAGAATTGCGGTTGGCATTGTGGCGGTTGGCCACCCCGTGAAACAACAGCCACATCAGCAGAAGGGTCGCACCAAGGACCGCCAGATTGGCGATGACCTGCAGGATCAGATCATCCACCTGCGGTGTCACCAGCATGACGAACAGCAGGATCAGCGCATAAAAAAGCAGCGCCGGTACATATGTTGCCAGCATGTTCTTATTCAGGGAACGATTGCCGTCCAGCGGATAATATTCGGACTTGTGCCAGAACAGACGCTCCGGCGTATCATAAGGGACGGCGATGTAAAGCTTTGCCGTCTTCTCAAAGGCATAGATCTGATTTCTCGTCTTTCCACGAAATCCGCGCTTTTCCAGTGTATGCGAAGGATAACCGGCTTCTTCAAAGATCGGATCCAGTTCCTTCAGAAAGCGTTGTTTCCGCCGGCCGCCAAAGCGAATGGGACAGCGTTCCAGCGCCAGTGTACGAATATCCATAAATGTCTCACCTTTCCTATGCACGTTCTCACAGAATTGCATATCATGGACATTATACATGAAAAGCAGAAAAAAAGCGATCAAAAGATGACCGCTGTAAATGAAAGGGACCGGCAACGTGCTGTCTTCGCAGGGGCATGCCCAACTATTGTC
>ERZ1643246.2029-NODE-2029-length-20387-cov-3.665257_pt1 | contig 20387 bp, 16 predicted proteins | sample MGYA00579265_ERZ1643246 | MGnify/ENA primary metagenome ERZ1643246 (study PRJEB29033, sample SAMEA4952261) | chicken gut metagenome | biome: Broiler Chicken; feature: Gastrointestinal Tract; material: Caecum | place: Ireland | collected 2018 | study: Broiler...
TCTCGATTTTGCCGAGAGAACGCCCTATGTCGGGAATTTCAGCGGCGTTGCAGAGCGCGTCCCAGAAGGTACAGCCGTTTATGTCCGCAAATGACTGTATACGCTCAAGCGTTGTAGCGCCGATACCGCGCTTCGGGACATTTATTATACGTCTGACTGCCTGGGCGTCCATACCGTTGTCCACAGTTTTGAGATACGCGAGTATATCCTTAATCTCACGGCGCTGGTAGAAATTCACGCCGCCGTAAATCCTGTACGGCACATTTCTCACAATAAGCCGCTCCTCCAAAAGACGCGACTGGGCGTTTGTCCTGTACAAGACAGCAATCTCGTTGTAATTCCAGCCGTCCCTGACCTTCTCGCAAATGCTGTTTACAACTCCCTCAGCCTCACGGTAAGCGTCCTCATACAGACAAAAATTAATTTTTTCACCCTCATTATTTGCAGTCCAAAGCGTTTTATCCTTTCTGCCGATATTATTTTTTATAACACCGTTTGCCGCGTCAAGAATAGTCTTTGTAGAACGGTAGTTCTGCTCAAGCTTTATAACCTTTGCATCCTTAAAGGTATTTTCAAAGCTCAAAATATTTCCTATATTTGCCCCTCGAAACTTATATATAGACTGGTCGTCGTCACCCACAACACAAAGATTGCCGTGCTTTGCGGCAAGCAGGCTTATAAATTTAAACTGCACAGTGTTGGTGTCCTGGTACTCGTCAACCATAATATATTTAAAGCGGTCCTGATACGCGTGAAGAATTTCCTCGTCCTGCGAAAAGAGTTCAACCGTCTTAAAAATCAAATCATCAAAATCAAGAGCATTGTTCAGCTTGAGATTTTTCTGATACTCCCTGTACACTCCGGCAATCCTGCGCGCATTGTAATCTCCGCCCGCGTTCATCTCCATTTCATCAGGAGTGACAAGCTCATCCTTAGCCCTTGAGATAGCGCTCATTATTGTGCGCTCTTTCAGCATCTTAGTATCAATATTCAGCTTTTTGCAGGCGTCCTTTATCACACTTTTCTGGTCATCGGTATCGTAAATAGTAAAATTTGTACTATATCCGAGACGGTCTATGTATCTTCTCAGAATGCGGACGCATGTCGAGTGAAAGGTGCTCACCCACACCTGGCTTCCAAGCGGCGTAATCTTTTCTACTCGCTCTTTCATCTCGGCAGCAGCCTTGTTTGTAAATGTAATAGCAAGTATGTTGTACGGCTGCACTCCGCGCTCCTCAATCAAATACGCAATTCTGTGCGTGAGCACACGTGTCTTTCCGCTGCCCGCACCGGCTATAATCAAAAGCGGCCCCTCTGTCTTTTTGACCGCTCTCTTCTGCATATCATTTAAACCGTCTAAATTCATTTTCCTTCTCCGTTTTCATTCAGCAAAATAACTGCCACGTCGCCTCGGTTTTCCGAATTTGCGCAGCGTGGCAGCCAAATATTTTTTTATATAAATCAGTCCTTTTTTACAGGCTAATTAATAAGCTTCTTTCCGCAGTTAGAGCAGAACTTCGCCCCGTTAGTCGGTGTTCCGCACTCCGGGCAGAACTTAGGAGCTCCCGAAGATGCTGCGCCGCTTCCCGCGCCGTCAGACGCGGCTCCGGCTGTTCCCGAAAATCCGGCTCCGTTAGCCGAATTCATATTATTCATCATCTGCTGTCCGACAGCCATACCCATCTGAATATTCATCATATCCCCGGCAATATTAGAGCGTCCGCCCTTTGCAAGCGAATCAGCCATTGCCATCTGAGTATATCTGTTCATATCTCCGACCATTGACTGAGAAGCCGCCTTCGTTTGCATCTTCTGAACTTCCTCCGGATATGAGAAGCTTGAAATCGTAAAATCAGTTATCGTAATGCCGATTTTACAAATCTGCATATCCAAATCATCCTTAATTCCCGACGCAATATCGAACGCGTTTGCCTGAAGATTAAACATATCCTTGCCTTCTCTGGTAATCCACTTCATAAGAAGCTGGTCAAGAACAGCTACGACACGCTCTCTGACATCCTCCACACAGTACATCTGCCTGACGCCTGCAACCTTATCTATAAGCGCAACATAGTCATCAACCTTAAAATTAAATGTACCGAATGCTCTTACAGGCATTCCGCCCGGCAAAGTCTGTGTAGGTATGGCGATAGGGTTCTTGGTGCCCCACTTCACAGTGAATTCCTTAGTGTTCACGAAAAGCACCTCAGCCCTTATTCCGCTGTTAAATCCAAACTTAAAGCCCTTCAATGTAGAGAGGAACGGAATTATATCCGACTCAATGTCAAAGCTTCCCTCCTCTTTAAATATACCTTCTATTACGCCGTTATACATAAAAATGGCGTCCTGTCCGGGTCTTATAATTAACCGGCTTCCCTTTTTAATCTCACGGTTGGTCCATTTCCAGAAAATCACATCATCTCTGTACTCTTCCCACTCAACGACATTGGAAAACTGTTTGCTGAATAATCCCATTATCTTAAACTCCTTATATTCAAATACAGATTATAAGCCCATCTTAGCCTTTAATGCTGCCAGCTCGTCATCTACTGCTGTATTCTGAGGACCTTCATCGTACTTTGCCGCAAGACTGTCTATATCTGCGTCCTCTGCTGATGCGTTGAGTTCTGCCATTGCATTTGCCTCATCAAGCATCTTGTTGGCCTTAGCTTCCATTCTTGAAAATGCTTCCATGCTGTTTCCGGCACCCTTAACGCTTGTTCCGACCTTGTTAATTCTCTCCTGTGCCTTGGCAGCCTTAACTGTCGCCTTGATTGCGGCTCTCCTTGCCTCAAGACTATCAATATCCTTTACCAGCTTATCATGCATCTGGCGCATCTTTGATGCGTTTGCCGCAGCAACGTCATATGCCTGCTGAAGCGATGCCTGAGTTGTTACAAGCTGCTGCTTTTTCTCCAAAAAGCTTCTCGCGTCAGCCTCATTGCCTGCCTTGAGTGCCTTCTCCGCGTAGGCCTGCATCTTATTTATCTGCTCCGTACACTCGCTGAGTTCTCTCTTTGCCCTTGTCTCCTCAGCCATAACAGAAGCAGTCTCTGCCTTAACCTTGCCCAAATCACTCTCAAGATTGCGCATATACTGGTCAATCATCTTCTCAGGGTCCTCGCACTTGTCAAGCAGCGCATTGATATTAGACGCCATAATGTCCTTAAATCTTGTTAAAATTCCCATAAACCGGTCCTCCTCGATTCAACCTCTCATTCCAGAAATCCTTTTAAAACGAAATAACTCTTATATCCCGGAATCAGTCATATTGTTAAAAATCGTGCCGCCTGCTGTACACACAGCAAAACGACACGATAATTATATAATAAATACTGAAAATTGTCACTATATTTATTCCAAATTCAGCTTTTTATCGAGGATATACAGAGACGCAAAATTGTATGCCACCGTCAGAATAACAGCGATAATAGCCGACGTCACCAGGGTTCCCATAACAAAGCCTTTCGGCGCAATATATGTCTGTGTCTGAAACAAAACCGCAAAATTGCTGCCGTACTGTACAATACACAAAATCACCAGACCTATCACAGAAACAATCTGACCTACCATATACAAAATCAAATACCACGCAAATGCCATAATTCCCTTGCTGCTGTATGAAAGACTTCCAAGATTCAGACACGCGTAATACATACTCAGAGATGATATAACAGAGAGCAGAATATACAGCACAAATATGAAAGCTATACCTGCATCTATTTTAAGGCCGCTCTGCTCAAGCATAGTATTAAACAATTTAATCCACGTAAATCTGAAATCCCCCGTCAGAATTCCTACCGAAATCATCAGGACAGCGATATCCCCTATAAACCAGATTATTCCCGCAATCAGCTTGCTGAAATGAAGACTTGCAGCCGAAACAGGGAGCGTATGCATAAGATACCCCTCATCCTTTAACAGATTATTCCTGTATCGTATAATGCACATAACAACAGTTACAATAAATATTGCAACTAAAGCAATAACGGCGGCTGATAACGAAAATACTCTCATTGTCGAAAATACCGGATTTCCGTTTAAAGCCTTATTTATTTTATCTGATGCCACCGCTATGACACTAAACAGCAGAGCTATCAAATAAATTCCCAGATACATGGCTCCCTGAGCCTTAAACTCATATTTCAAAAGCTTCCCTAACATGCGAACACCTCCCTGAACAAAGCATCTACACTCATGCCGTTTTCCCGGCGTATCTCATCAACCGGCTGGTGAAGAACAACATTTCCTTCTTTAATAAAAACAACATCGTCAAGCACCTTCTCAACATCACTTATCAGATGCGTGGATATGATTACGCTTGCGTTTTCATTATAGTTTGTAAGAATTGTCTTGAGGATATAATCTCTTGCCGCCGGGTCAACACCTCCCATAGGCTCATCGAGAAGATAAAGCTCTGCCTCCCTGCTCATAACAAGAACAAGCTGCACCTTTTCCCTCGTTCCCTTTGACAGCTCCTTAATCTTGGAGTTGAGTGAAATGTCAAGGCCTAAAAGCATCTGCTCGGCGCGCTCTCTTTTAAAATCTTTGTAAAAGTCCTCAAAAAACTTAATTGTGTCTTTAACCTTCATACTTGGTGAAAAATATGTTCTCTCAGGAAGATAAGAAACTATTTTTTTGCTTTCTATGCCTATCTGTCTTCCGCTTATCTTTATTTCTCCGCTGTTTTTGCTCAAAATTCCCGCAAGAATTTTGATAAATGTAGTCTTTCCGCTCCCGTTGGGCCCGAGCAGCCCGATAATCCTTCCTCTCTCAAGCTGCAGACTGAAATCATGCAGTACAGGCCGCCTGCCATAGCTTTTTTTAAGACCCCTGCAATCTACCAAAAAATCCATATCCGTCTCCTCCTCTAAAAAAATTGTCCGTGTGCCGGCGCTCACCTCCGCATCGCTGTCTATACGCGAGCCACCGGTTTTAATTTAATTTTTATTTACGTGTTCCCGAAGCACCGAAACCGCCTCCTGGGCGGTGTAGCCCAGACTGTTCATACTGTCAAGAAAACTTTCCATATACTGTAGAGCCAGCTCGTTCTGCAGTTTTTCCGACTGCTCCTCCAAGCCCGCTACAAACCTTCCTGAAGTCCTTACAGAATAAAGCAGACCTTCGCGTTCAAGCTGTTACAGCGCCTTCTGCATAGTGTTGGGATTAACCCCCGCCTCCACTGCCAGCTCCCTGACTGCCGGAAGCTTATCACCTGCTTTTAACTGTCCTGTCGCAATCTGTGCCTTTATCTGCTCAACAATCTGCAGATAAATCGGCGTATTCTCATCAAATTTCCATTTCAATCAATCACCGCCTTACTTTAATAATTGCGGAACTAAATTATTACCTCCGTTTATTTGTATTATTGTACTACTTATTTAGTACAATAATACATTAATACAATTTTGTAAGTTTGTCAACAAAAACTTTCATTCTTATTTCATATTTAATAACAGTTCAGCACGCGCCATTCGCAAAGCCGCGTCTTAGGCGCTTTCCCGCTGCTTCGCAGCTTATGGCTGAACTGTTACGGTATTTGCCAAAAATAAAAGGCTTGCTATATAGTTTTTAATACTATATAATAAGGTGTAAACATTACAATATAAGATTGTATATTCTTTAGGCATATGTGTGCAGAAATGAGGATAAAATGACTAACGATAATACAGAATTTGTAACTTCTGTCTTGAAAAAGCTCGCAAAGCTCAATTATATAAAGCCCGGAGACGTTCCTAACATCAACCTGTACATGGATCAGGTTACAACCTTTATGGACGAGCACTTAAGCGACAGCAAGCGCCATGAGGATGATAAAATTCTCACTAAAACCATGATTAACAATTACACTAAAAACAATCTGCTTCCTGCTCCGGTAAAAAAGAAGTATTCCCGCGACCACCTTTACGTGCTTGCATTTATATACTATCTGAAAAACATTCTTACTATAAGCGATATCCAGAAGCTGATTAACCCTCTTACTGAAAAATGTTTCAATACAGACAGCACTCCTGATATGGACGATGTATACAGAGAAGTTTATAATCTGTGCAAGTCTCAGGTATCGGGTCTTTCGAGAGATATTCTTGAAAAATCAAAGCTTGCCGGCAAATCCTTCGACTACGTTAAGGATAGCGAACAGCGTGAATTTCTCGAGCTGTTCAGTCTCGTATCGCTCTTAAGCTTTGACGTCTATATGAAGAAAAATATGATTGAGACACTAATTGACGATTACTCTTCAAGAAAAAGTGCAGGCGGAAAAAATACCGAAAATAAAAAAACGGAAAATAAAAAACAGTAACAGCTCAGCAGCCAAATAAAGGTATTTGCATTTGTCCTGCTGCCCGTGTAAATTCAAATACCCCGGAGCATACAGCGCGGCAATAAATTCATTGTCATACGCTGTGCGCTCCGGGGTATTACCCTTACGGCAGCAGTTTTTTATTATTTACTGTTTCAGTCCTTATCATCATTGTCTAACATATTTAATCTCTTAAAGACCTTGTCATATCCGTCATTTCCGTAGTTGAGCGACCTGTTTACCCTGCTTATCGTAGCGGTTGAGGCGCCTGTCTTCTCCGCAATATCAAGATATGTTTTATGTTCTCTGAGCATTTTTGCCACCTCAAATCTCTGAGACAGAGACAGAAGCTCATTGATTGTGCAGACATCCTCGAAAAAATCAAAGCACTCCTCTCTGTTTTCAAGACTTAATATTGCGTCAAACAACTGCTCGACTGCCGGCGTTTTCAATTTACTGTTCATAACTATACCCCATTCCCGCAAAATTTCTCTGCAACAAAGCGGACAACTCCGCACCGATTATTTAAGATTTTAGCACACTAAAGTTTGAAAGTAAAGCCTTAAAGACAACACAATGTTCAACTGTGCTAAAACTCGGCAGATATGCTGAATGTGCGCCAAAAGGCGCACATTCTCCGAAAAACATAAACCTACTCTGTTCTGAGTGCCACTACAGGGTCTTTTTTTGCCGCCATTCTCGACGGAATCAAGCCTGCGACAGTTGTCAGAAGCATACTTATAACCACTAAAATAACTGCCCCTCCAACAGGAAGCTGCGCCACATTTGATATGGTAGTAACCTTTTTGATAATTATATTTGCGGGAATACACAAAAGCAGTGTAATCAGTATTCCCATTGCTCCCGAAACAAAGCCCTCGATAAGCGTCTCCGCATTGAATACTCTCGATACATCCTTTTTTGAGGCACCGATACTTCTGAGTATACCGATTTCTTTTGTCCTCTCCAGAACTGAAATATAAGTAATTATTCCAATCATAATTGATGAAACAACCAGTGAAATCGCCACAAAAGCTATAAGCACCGAGGAAATTGCCGTGATAATAGTGCTCACAGAAGACATCATAATCCCGACATAATCTGTATAGCTGATTGTATCCTCCTCATAGCCGGCGTCCGTAACCTCAGTGTTATATCTGTTTATAAACTCCTCCAGCTGTTCCTTTGACTCAAAATCCTTCGCATATATGTCAATCTCCGACGGATTATCCTCGCTTGTAATACCCAGCAGCGATTTATTGCTCTCAAACGTCGCATCCGTAGTCTGGGCCTTCAGTGACTGACGAAAGCTCTCAAGAATCTGCTCCTCGCTCATCTGGCTCATAACCGCAGTCATCTGCGCCTGCTCTTCCTCGGGAAGCGTCGCAATATAAGCGTTTACATCATCCATTGTTATAGGGGTGTCCTTATCGTTATCAAACGGTATTCCTGTAAATACATCAATATCAGGATTTTCAAGCTGCTGCTTTACGATGTCAGCCTCATTTACCCTATCAATTATGTGAAGCATTAAATCTCTTGTATACGCCACTCCGCTGCTCACAGACGCGCTCACGGCATCCGGATTCTTACGGATAATTCCTGAAATTTTAATCTCCTCAGCGTCATTTATAACTGATGTCATATAATTATCGTCATCCGAACAGTCCTCCCATGTGCCTGTCTTCTCGTCATATCTGTACAAATCTGTCGGAATAACAAGCTTGAATGTATGTGCCAGCACTTCATCATAGGTGAGCTCAAGCTCCTCGCTCTCAAATGTATCTCCGGACATGACATTTTTAAAAATAGTCTTAACCTCTGACGGATCCTTAAATCCGAGTGAGTAAAGCGTGTAATCGTCAATCTCATTATTTTCGTCCACCAGAATTACAACTTCGTTATAATTTTCCGGCCATGCCCCTGCCAGCAAATCATACTGCTCATCTAAAACCTCTCTGTTGCCAAGAAGCTGAGACCATACGCTTGTATTCTGCATGCTTGCAGACATCATGCCTCCGTCTGAGGCGGACACGCCGTACATATTTTCCATAATAGTGCTCGGATTAAGCTGCACGGCGCCATCTGAAGTATCAGATGAGTAAATATAAAGAGGTACGTCATAGCTGTACTGTATATCGCTTATCAAGCTGTTTACCTCATCGCTGTGCTCCTCAATATATGTCTTAAAAGCCTTCAAATTATTGCTGTTTACCTCTGCAACCATACTGTTGACCATTTCCGTCATTATATTGTTGCTGTAAACCTTATCCGTGCCGTGAGTTATCTCCTTGTCACCGCTTCCGGCCATGCTCTCAATAAGACCTCCTATATCCACGCTTTCCTTCTGCAGCTGAATAGGATAGCTTGAGAGTGTGTCACGCTGAACGCGGTCGATATATAACTGAATGCCGTTTGAGATAGACAGTATCAATGCAATTCCTATAATACCTATGCTCCCTGCAAACGCAGTGAGAATTGTCCTTGTCTTTTTGGTAAGAAGATTATTCATACTAAGACCAAGAGCCGTAAGAAATGACATCGAGGTTTTTGGTTTCTTTTCTTTCTTTTTCTTCTTTGACGCTGAAATTTCCGTATCAGAGGAGCGGGCGCTGTCAATTTTCCTGACGTCCTCCTTCATCTGTTCCTCTGTATACTCGTCGCTGTCATCTGTAATTTTTCCGTCAAGCAGCCTTATAATTCTTGTCGAGTATTTTTCGGCAAGCTCAGGGTTGTGAGTAACCATAATTATAAGGCGGTCTTTTGCAATTTCCTTTAACAGCTCCATAATCTGAACGCTGGTCTCGGTATCAAGAGCCCCGGTCGGCTCGTCTGCCAGAAGAATATCAGGATTATTCACAAGCGCTCTTGCTATCGCCACACGCTGCATCTGTCCTCCTGACATCTGATTAGGCTTTTTGTGTATATGCTCAGAAAGCCCTACCTTTTCAAGCGCCTCCTTCGCCCTCTGTCTCCTCTCTGTTTTGGAGACGCCCGAAAGAGTAAGCGCCAGCTCAACATTCGCAAGCACAGTCTGGTGAGGTATCAGATTATAGCTCTGAAATACAAAACCGATAGAGTTGTTTCTGTAAGCATCCCAGTCCCTGTCTTTAAAATCCTTTGTAGATTTTCCGTTAATTCTCAAATCGCCCTGCGTATACTGATCCAGCCCGCCTATTATATTGAGAAGCGTAGTCTTTCCGCAGCCCGACTGTCCGAGTATTGATACAAACTCACTGTCGCGAAATCTGAGATTAATACCCTTTAGTGCTTCCACAGATGTGGTGCCTGTGACATAGGTCTTTTTTATACCTTCTAGCTCAAGCATATATTCTTCCTTTCTCTGTTTCATTTTAAAAAACCTGTATACCAATATATCCCTGCCGGGTCATAAATGCAATTAAGAAAATATAAACATTTTCAAAGCTCGCTTATAAGCCGTTCTCTCGCCGTATCGCGAAGCATACTCTTATTATAGCGGTAAAACCTCTCGTTTCCGTTTTCCTGAATAAACGAAAGACTGTAAAATCCGGCCGCAAGCTCCGTCACAAAAAACACAAGCTCCGGCCCCTGCCCGAAAGCGCGCTCCCCGAAATCAAACGCGTGCTCAAGAGCCTGCGAAACCTCCTCAGAAAGCCTCTCGCGCTCATCGGACAGCTTCATAAACTCCGCTGAAACCACCGCAAACTGCTCTGCATGTCCTAAAGCCCCCTGCTCCTTTACGGCAAGCGTATAACTGTTTAAAAGCTTCATAACCTGAGATTTTACAGCGAGCTGCTCATCGTCAAGAAGTCCGCCCTCCCTTTTTTCAACGAAGTCAGCAGCGAATCCCCTGACTACCTCATCAAAAGACTTCGCTTCATCCCTCTGAAATGCTTTCAGCTCATCAAACAGCTCCTGCGCCGTCTGAGTGCACCTGTAATATTTTTTAAACAGATTATTAACCCCTCCTAGTATCAGACTGACAACGCTCACCCTCTCGTCAAACGGCGCATTTTTTATTCTCTCATAAACCTGCTCTGCCGCATTTCCGCCGAGAATATCGCTCACGCTGTAAGCCTTCTCATATTTGTAATAAAGCGACAGATAATTGGCAAAATCCATAGCTGTCTCAGGCTCCTGTATATACTCTCCGGCGAGCTGCTCATCTGCTGGAATACCCAGCCTCTCATAAGCCTTTAGCATGTCGGACAAATCCTCCCAGCCTCTCGCGGTGACGAATCTCTTCCCCTCAACCGTAGTCTCTATTTTATAAAAATTTTCCTGTCTGGCGTCAAGATACGACAAAATCGCCCTGTGAACGTCATTTTTCTGCGCGTATGTCTTCCATGCGCTGTAATCCGGCGTTACTTCAATATATTTAACCCTGTCCAGAGTCACGACATCAAATTCTCTGACCGAACGGTTGTATTCAGGCGGATTTCCCGCCGCTACAATAATCCAGCCATCAGGCACCCTTGTATTTCCGAACATCTTAGCCTGAAGGAACTGAAGCATTACTGGCGCGAGCGTCTCCGATACACAGTTAATCTCATCTATAAATAAAATTCCTTCTCTTATTCCTGTTTTCTCTATCTTATCATGTACAGACGAGATAATCTCACTCATCGTATAAGATGTAACCGACACCTCTTTACCGTCATAAATTTTTTTGTCTATAAACGGAAGCCCCATTGCGCTCTGTCTGGTGTGGTGAGTCATTGTGTACGCCGCAAGCCCTATGCCGCATTCTCTGGCAGCCTGCTCCATAATCGCCGTTTTGCCTATTCCCGGCGGTCCTATAAGCAGCACGGGGCGCTGCCGCACCGCAGGTATAAGCGGGCGTCCCTCCTCGTCCTTGGCAAGATAGGCTCTCACGGTATTCTTTATCTCTTCCTTTGCTCTGCTGATATTCATGTTCTCTCCGTTTCCGCCGCTCCCGGCAAAATTTATTATTCCTGAAGCTCAGGCAGTTCAACTCTTATCGCCCACCCGGGCACAATCCTCTCCGCATCATACATCTCAGGAAATACAAACGCCACATCATACGGAGGCCTGTGCGAGGGATATATTCCATAGCCGTCCGTAAAATAAAGCACTCCCTTAAGGCGTTTAAGACTTCCCTCCCTACGCAGCTTCTCAATATAGTTAAACGCCGGGCGAAAATCCGTTCCTCCAAATCCCCTGACAGTAAAATTATTTTTAAAATCCTCCGCCTGTGATATGTCTGTGATAACAGTATCCTCCTGTACCTGATTGTCGCACTGTACAATGTGCAGCTTAATTTTATCGAAAAACACCTCTGACTCGGTGAGAATGTTAAATGTAGTGTCAATAAAACGCTGAATAAGACTGTATGCACATGAGCCGGAGGTGTCGAGCACAATCACAAAATCCTCAATTCCGCTCTCCTCCCTGTATTCCAGCTCCTCAATAAGCGGCATATTTTTGTATACAGTCATTCCGTAATTATAATATCCATAGTCAAAAGAATCCATGTCCACATGCATTTTTTCCCTGACCACGACAAATTTTCTCAAAAAATCGCGATATGAAATTTCTTTATGATTTTCGGCACGAAGCGTCCTCAGAAGCCTTCCCTTTGTATCGCCCCTGCCGGAATCAAAGCTCATTGCGGACTGTAGCTTTTTTGCGGCGTCCTCCCACTGTTTTTCACTCTTTTTATTCCCGCCGTACGGCTGACTGCCGCCGTTTCCATCATTGTCTCTGCTGTTTTCGCCGCTTACGCCGTCATTTTCTTTCCTGTTTTCATACCAGTATCTGTGGTCGTCCACATAAAAAATACCCGCTGCGCTCCATTTTTCCGCCGATGGCCTCATCTGTGTCTTTAAGACATAATATACATTCTGCGCGCTGAATACTCTGCAGCTTTTTGACAGCTCACGGTAAATATTTTCCCTTTCTGTATTTTCGGGCTTCATGACACAGCTCAGCTCTATGCTGTCAACAAGATACTCGGCGCAGATGTCGCACGCCAAATCCCACAGCTGCCTGTCCTCGTCGCTTTCATACCTGCTTCCCTCAAATATATTTCTAAAAAGGCAGTGCATTACCATATGGAGAAACGCTCTGTTGACATCTGTCGGCTCCGCCTTATAGCGCTGTGCCAGCAGCATGGGATTATAATAGAGACTGCTGCCGTCGGTTGCAACATAAGCTATCTGTCTGTTTTCTGAATATTCAAGCATATTGAGCGCCGAAAACAGATACCTCATTCCGAGAAACAGCTCCTGCTTGGCAGTATCTAAAATACGCCTTCCAAGCAGCGCCCAGTCTTTTTCACCTCTCCTGTTATCTTCCAATTCAAGCCTCCCCTGTGCTCTAAAACTCAAACTTTCTGTGGGACGTCCCAAAATGCGCTTTCTGATAGGCAAGCAGTATTCCAAGACCCTCCATACATGATTCTTCCCTTGCTGTGTCAATGCATACAGCACAGTCGTCTCTGTCCAGCATTTCCATTGACAAAAGCATGTTAAGAGCGTCGTAATTCTCCCCTCGCGTCATATTATTTATAAGCTCGCGCATATTTTCGGATATGAATTTCGTATACCTCTCTTTTGCCTCAGCGCCCAGCTTATACGGATATTTTAGACGGCAGCAGGCTATTTTCCACGCCGAATCCATAACGTCAATATGCAGTCCTGCCTCAAACAGCCTGTCATACTGGACATAGTTGACGTCATCCCCCTCTATGCACTCTCTGTACTGTATTCCCGAGCCCTCGGTAATCTGATTTACAATCCTTGCAGGCGTATTCTCCTCATAGTTGTACAGATAGTACGGAAAGACAAGTACTGCTGTATTTTCCGGATACTCTATTGTTACCGCCACTTCATTATTGACCTCTGACAGTATTCCCTTCAGGCATTTCATGCCGATGCCCGTCATTTTTATACAGATTTCACTGATATTGTAACAGTTCTTAAAAGCCCCGTCACCGATATCCGTCACTCTGTCGCTCAGCGATATTTTTTTGAGATTGCGGCAGTTATAAAATGCATGAGCCCCTATAAAGGCTATTGTGTCCGGCAGTGTTATCTCGGTAAGCTCTCGGTGTTCACTGAACGCAAACGCGCCTATACCCGCAATTTTTTGCCCGTCAATCTGCTCATCTATTGTAATTTTTTCTGAATTTCCCGAATATTCTGTTACAAATGTACCTGACGTCTGTCCGTGTTCAAGCTTAAACATACTGCCCCCATTCCGAAGCGGTTTACATAAAGAACGCGAAGAAAGACTCGTGAACGCGGTTTTTCTTCTGCGATAAGAGCTGTCTGTGACGCTTCAGCACAAACAGCCAACAATTTTCCAATCTGAATTATGCCTCAAATTTATGGTATTTTTAATAATATTTAACGATTTACCGGTTAATAATAACACTATTGCGAGCGACTTGCAATTTATGCCGGTGCAAATTATACTTAGCTTAAGCCGATAAACAAAATTTCAATATATTTAAGATACATTTCTAGCCGTATATTTTTGTACAGATTATTAAGGAGAGCTATTTTGAGTACGAAAAAATATTTATCTGAAAACAATTCAGCTTCACAAAAAAGAATATCTCCGGGAAGCAATTTCCGCAGAAAATCTCGCAAAAAAATAGTTTGTGCATATCTTGTACTCATACTATGTCTGTCTCCCGTAGTTCCGCTGATTTCTTACGCGACCACTCAGGACGACCTCGATGAGACTAACAGAAAGCTTGACGAGCTGAGAGCCGAGCAGTCGGGTATTTCTTCCGATATTGCCGAGCTTGTCTCTCAAATCGACGGTATTAACGAGACACTCAACTCTCTGGACGTTCAGATACAGGACAAACAAAGTCCGATTGACTCTCTGACAGACGAGAAGTCTATGCTTGAGGAAGAAAAACAACATCAGTACGACGCAATGAAGCTGCGGATTAAGTATATGTATGAACACGGAAGCCAAAATGCACTTGATATGATGCTGGGCGCGGAAAGTCTCGCTGATTTTCTCTCAAAATCGGAGTATATCGCTCAGCTTTCATCGTACGACCGGAAAATGCTTGACAATATGGAGGATATAATCACAAGGCTTGCACAGACAAGCGATGAATTAAACGCCGATATTGCCGAACTTGACACTCTTAAAATACAGGCGTCAGAGGAAGCTGAAAACCTTAAGCAGCTTTTGCTCTCCAAACAGCAGCAGCTTGATACCAACTCCGATGATATTGCCCGCTTTGAGGAGCTTGCCCTCCAATACGAGCAGCAGCTTGGGGAGGAACGCATACGCGAGTCTGAGAAAACAAGCCAGAACAACGCAGGCTCCGGCGGCAGCATCATCAATACGCCTATAGACTACAACGCGACAGATTTGGAAATGCTTGCGGCGATAATAGAATGTGAATCCGGCAATCAGCCTTATGAGGGAAAATGTGCTGTCGGCAGCGTAGTGATAAACCGTGTTAGAAATTCACGGTTTGCAAATACTATCTCTGAGGTTTTATTTGCCCCGGGGCAGTTCTCACCTGTTGCAAGCGGCAGATTTGCCATTGTCCTGGCAAGAGGAGCCAAAGACGACTGTGTTCAGGCGGCGCAGGATGTATTAAACGGCTACATTAACGTAAATGCGCTGTATTTCCACGCCTACCGCGGCAGTATCGATGACGATAAATTAAGAATAGGCGACCATGTATTTTTCTGAGAGCCGAAACAATCAGAGCCATATCAGACAATAAATCTTCGCGCGCACAGCGCCAAAAGCCCGCGGCTTATACAAGCCGCGGGCCTTCCGCATTATATCATCACAAGTTTGCCCTGCAAACTTGCATGCGTCGGCTCAGCCGACGCTATTATACCTGACATACTCAACCTCAGCGTATCCTGCCGGAGAGTCCTTGCTGCTGTCATGCTTACAGAATACACCGCTCTTAACACCGACCCAGCGGCCCGCTTTAGCCTCTGTTCTTACCGCCTCGGTATAATTTTCTCCGTCAAGGCTGTACTCAAGCACAATTTCCTCCTGAGGGGCGTCCTTTACCGGAAGCCCAAGCTCATAATGAGTGATATGGTCTGTAACTCTTACCGTATATCTGAAATAAACGCTTTTTCCGAATTTTTCAAATTCTTCCTCCGAGAGTATCTGAAGCTGCTCAGTCTGTTCGTCCGTGTACGCCATATCACAGTCAAAGCTCTGCTCTCCCTTAATCTTCTTTATAATATACTGTCCGCCGCGTTTTTCAACCGCAGCCGCTATATATTTCATTCCAAGAGACACATACCCCGCGGTATCTCCCTCCCCGAGTCCGGAAAATTCCATTTTCGTCTCTGCACAAAATTCAGGCGCAGGCCACTTCTGAAGCAGAAGATTTCTCAAATCACCCACAGGACGAAGAGGCGATGCCGCAACCGCAGCCAGCTTCAGTCTTCCGTTCTCAAGCGAATACCATGCTTCCTCGCTGTTGGCGTTCCACTGCCACTGAAGCCCCAGCTTTTCACCGTCAAATTCATCGCTGCAGTCAGGCTCACAGACAGGATATTCTGACTTGTCCGCAAGCTCCTCCTGTGTCTTTCCTATATCAGGTTTTCTATACTCCATAACAGGCTCGCCGTAATCATTTCCCGGCTTATTTACACCTATTACAGGCCATTCATTCTCCCAGTGCATAGGCTGGAGATGGACAATTCTTCCAGCTGCGTATACATCCTGAAAATGCAGAAACCAGTCCTCTCCCGTTACGGTGTCAACCCATGCCCCCTGATGAGGCCCGTTTACAGGCGAGTCACCCTGGCGCATAACAACCTTGTATTCATACGGTCCGAAAATATTTTTCGAGCGAAGTACCGTCTGCCAGCCCGTCTTTACTCCTCCTGCCGGAGCAAATATATAATACCAGCCGTTTTTCTTATAGAGCTTAGGTCCCTCAATAGTTACCTGGTCGTTTAAATTTCCGTCAAAAATCTTTACCTCTTCGCCTATAAGCCCCATTCCGTCAGGCTGCATCTCCACCATATGAAGAACGCTCTTATAGCCGATACGGCTCTTGGCAACTCCGGCCACAAGATAAGCCCTTCCGTCATCGTCCCAGAAAGGACAAGGGTCAATCCACCCAGCTCCCGGTCTTATATTTACAGGCTTGCTCCATTTCCCCAGCGGGTCCTTTGTGGTTGTCATGTAAATCCCCTCGTCAGGCATAGGAAAACAAACATAATATGTACCCTCATGATACCTTATTGACGGAGCCCACACTCCGCAGCCGTGTATCGGGTTTCTGTAACGGAATTCCGGAACTTTATCCAGAATATAATTTACAACCTTCCAGTTCACCAAATCCTTTGAATGCAGAAGCGGCATCGCCGGTGCATTTGAAAAACTCGATGCAATCATAAAATAATCCTCTCCGACTCTTATCGCGTCCGGGTCAGAGTAATCTGCGTAAAGAATTGGATTTCGGTAATTACCGTTTTCTAAATCTGCCTGCCACATAATAATCCTCCATACATTACATTTAAAATACAAGCATGGGCTTGTTTCTTTATGACTTAATATTACCCCATTTTATTCAGTATTTCCATATGTTTTACAAAATTCTTTTATAAAAGTTTTGACAAAAATTTGCCGGATGCTTATCCGCAAAACATAAGCATCCGGCAATAATACATTTTAAAATCAAATACCAGTTCTCATATCAATCACATCTTCTTTATTCTCTCAATGGCCTCAACCGTATTCTCATATGAGCCGAAACCTGTCAGTCTGAAATAGCCCTCTCCGCTTGGACCAAAGCCACTTCCCGGTGTTCCGACAACATTTGCCTTCTCAAGAAGATAATCAAAGAAATCCCATGAAGACATTCCGTCAGGCGTCTTTAACCAGACATACGGAGAGTTTACTCCTCCTGAAACAGAATATCCAGCAGACTTAAGTCCATCCATAATTACCTTGGCATTGTTCATATAGTAGGCAATCTGTTCTTTTGTCTGCTTCTTTCCTGCTTCGGAATACACAGCCTCGCCCGCGCGCTGGACGATGTAAGGAGCGCCGTTGAACTTTGTTCCGTGGCGTCTTGCCCAGAGACTGTGAAGCGTTGTATCGCCGCTCTTTAAATCCTTAGGAATAACCGTAAAGCCGAGTCTGAGCCCCGTAAAACCTGCATTCTTAGAAAAGCTTCTGAGCTCGATTGCACATGTTCTCGCTCCCTCACACTCGTAAATTGAATGAGGAACATTCTCCTCTGAAATATATGCCTCATAAGCGGCATCATATATAATCACCGCGCCTACCTTGTTGGCATAATCAACCCAGTTCTGAAGCTCAGACTTTGTGATTGTTGAGCCCGTAGGATTGTTAGGGAAGCACAGATATATAATATCAGGCGTCTCCTTAGGAATTTCCGGCGCAAAGTTAGTTGCCTCAGTACAAGGCATATAAATTACATTGCTCCACTTCTGACGCGACTCAATATAGTCGCCTGTCCTTCCTGACATAGCGTTGGCGTCAACATAAACAGGATAAACAGGGTCGCAGACAGCGATTTTATTGTCAACGGAAAAAATATCTCCTATATTTCCAGAATCGGATTTTGCTCCGTCACTCACAAAAATTTCATCAGCCGAAATATCGCAACCGCGGTTCTTATAATCATTCTCCGCAATAGCGTTTCTTAAGAAATCATATCCCAAATCAGGAGCATATCCATGAAACGTCTCAGCATGAGCCATCTCGTCAACAGACTTGTGCAGCGCGTCAATAATCGCCGGAGCAAGAGGCTGTGTAACGTCACCGATACTCAGACGGATTACCTTCTTATCAGGATTGGCAGCCATAAACGCATTGGTTTTCTTCGCTACTGTCGAAAAAAGATAGCTTCCCGGAAGCTTCAGATAATTGTCATTAATCTTAAACATTCGTATTTCTCCTTTTCAAATCTTTATACCATAATTTCGGGCTGCTTTTTGCCCATAAATCAGTTTGCTTCGCAAACTTAAATGCGTCAGCTTGATGACGCTATTATGCCACATAAGTGTGCTCTTAGAGCCCATTATACATCAATGTTCACTTTGCCACAACACAAATTTTCTGCCTGATCCGCCAGACCCTAAATTCCGCTGTGAAACCAGAAAACCTTGACCGGTTTGCATCCTTCCTTTGTGCGAAGCGTATGCTTAACGCCAGGAAGAGCAACAAAAGAATCTCCAGCCTTAATCGGAAAAACAAGGTCGTCAAGCTTTGCATACCCCTCTCCCTCAAGCACATAAAATCCCTCCTGGTCGTCATGAGCCCCCGGGTGGTCGGAAAATTCATTGCTCGCATAAATGGTTGTTCCTGAAGCACAGCCGTTTACACAGCCGTTTTCCGCTGTAAGAAAACGGTATGTTCTCTGGTTTTCTCCCTGTTTTTCGATAATCTCTTCCGCAGTTACATATGGTTTCATATAATTCCTCCTGAAAATGGGCGCATGCTGAAAACATGCGCCCCTCAATATTTATTTTTATTATTTATTTTTGTAACGAAGCAGCTCAGTGTATGCAAGCAGGAACGGGCCCACGCCCTTTGCGTCATCCTCAACAATCGGCTCTGACATATAATAGTCATATGTACCAGGTCTTCTGTTTGCTCCTCCAAGACCTGCAACAAGGCAAATACCGCCGAGGGACATCTCTCCATCCTTTGTCTTTAAATACTTGCTGCATATACCGTCTATTGCCTTCTCACCGTACTGTCTGTATGACTCCGGCAAAAATCCCAGTCTTACACCCTTGAGAATGGCATATGCCATAATTGAACTTCCGCTTGTCTCAAGATAATTCTTGTCCATTCCTCCGTAATTGACAACCTGATACCACATACCGCTCTCATCCTGATACTTAATCATCGAATTAATCAAATCAACAAAAGCATCCTCCATCATCTTGCACTCTTCGTCAAACTTGTGGTCTGAATTATCGACAATATCAAGGCAGTCAAGTAGCGCCATTGAATACCAGCCGATAGCTCTCAGCCAGCTGTTCTGCGAAAGACCTGTAACCTTATCGCACCAGAAAGCCTGTCTGCTCGTATCCATAGCATGAAAATACAGACCGTTGAGAGGATTTCTCATGTTCTCGATTACAAACTTAAACTGAGAAAAAATATCATTGTAATTCTTTCTGTCGTTGAATCTTGTCTCATACTCGAGATAAAAAGGCTGTCCCATATACAAACCGTCGAGCCATACCTGATACGGATAAATATCCTTGTGCCAGAAGTTGCCTGACTCGCATCTTGGCATAATCTCTATCTGAGAATAAACCAAATCAATGGCCTTTCTGTACTTCTCCTTGCCCGTAAGGTCATAGAGCTCAAAAAGTGTCTTTCCGGCATTGACATTGTCAATATTCTTCTCGCCTATGCTGTATCCGTCTATTGTTCCGTCATCAAATACTCTGTAATCAATAAAATCATCTGCAAACTTCAGATATTTCTCATCCTTTGAAATTGCATACATCTGAAGTACAGCCTTAATCATACAGCCGTCAATGTAATTCCACTTTGATTTAAGTCCCTGCTTAATCTTCTCAATGTTCCATACAGGTGCATCCGGAGTACTCTTCTCCAACAGCTCGTCAATATACTTTACAATAATATCCATTCTGAATCTCCTTAAAGTTGTCAATTTTCTATATTGTACTATAAAAAGAACACAGTTTCAATAAAATTCGCAACTTTATTTAGCATAATAGTAACAGTTAAGCCATAAGCATGAAACACTGCCGCTACTGCAGCGGCACCGCCTTATAAAATTTGCCGTTCTCAGTGTAGCTGAACTTAATTGTGTCTCCTGCATTATACATAATAATCTCAGGATTTTCGGAAATCAGTACGTCAAAGATACCGGAAACACCTTCAAGAGTAATATAATAGTGAGAATTTCCGTCTACTACCGTCTGCACCATTCTTGTTATTACACCCGAAACCTGCTGCTCCTCTTTCGGCTGCTCCGTTATAACCCCCATTTCAGAAAGCATTTTAACATAGTTGTCCTCACACTCGCTCACGGTATCGCCTATCGCCACATTCTGATACTTCTCGATATTCAGCATGGCGTATGATTTTACCAGCCCTGCGCTGTCCTTAA
>ERZ1643246.2030-NODE-2030-length-20369-cov-11.578370_pt1 | contig 20369 bp, 15 predicted proteins | sample MGYA00579265_ERZ1643246 | MGnify/ENA primary metagenome ERZ1643246 (study PRJEB29033, sample SAMEA4952261) | chicken gut metagenome | biome: Broiler Chicken; feature: Gastrointestinal Tract; material: Caecum | place: Ireland | collected 2018 | study: Broiler...
ATTACTCGATGATTGTAGCAACACGGCCTGATCCTACAGTACGTCCGCCTTCACGGATAGCGAAAGTAAGACCCTGCTCCATAGCGATCGGATGGATCAGCTCGATTGTCATCTCTACGTTATCACCAGGCATGCACATCTCAGTTCCTTCTGGAAGCTCGATCACACCTGTAACGTCTGTTGTTCTGAAGTAGAACTGCGGACGATAGTTGTTGAAGAATGGAGTATGACGTCCACCCTCGTCTTTAGTCAGAACGTAAACCTGAGCAGTGAATTTCTTGTGGCAGGTAACAGTACCTGGTTTTGCAAGAACCTGTCCTCTTTCAATCTCAGTTCTCTGGATACCACGAAGCAGAGCACCGATGTTATCACCAGCCTGTGCCTCATCCAGCAGTTTACGGAACATCTCAACACCAGTTACAACAGTTTTCTTGGTCTCTTCTTTGATACCAACGATTTCAACTTCGTCAGATACATGCAGAACACCACGCTCTACTCTACCAGTTGCAACAGTACCACGTCCTGTGATAGAGAATACGTCCTCTACAGGCATCAGGAACGGTTTGTCAGTGTCACGCTGAGGATCTGGAATGTAGCTGTCTACAGCATCCATCAGTTCCATGATCTTGTCGCCCCACTCGCTGCTCGGATCTTCCAGAGCTTTCAGAGCGGATCCCTGGATGATCGGAGTGTCATCGCCCGGGAAGTCGTACTCGTTCAGCAGCTCACGGATTTCCATGTCTACCAGCTCGAGCAGCTCTTCGTCGTCAACCATATCACATTTGTTCATGAATACTACGATGTAAGGTACACCTACCTGACGGGACAGCAGGATGTGCTCTTTTGTCTGAGCCATAACACCGTCTGTAGCAGCTACAACCAGGATAGCGCCATCCATCTGAGCAGCACCGGTGATCATGTTCTTTACATAGTCAGCATGGCCTGGGCAGTCAACGTGTGCATAGTGTCTTTTCTCAGTCTGATACTCAACATGTGCGGTAGAAATTGTGATACCACGCTCTCTCTCTTCCGGAGCTTTATCGATATCTTCGAAGTTCTCTGCAACGTTTCCTGCAACTCTTGCAGCCAGTACTTTTGTGATAGCTGCTGTCAGGGTTGTTTTACCATGGTCAACGTGGCCAATGGTACCAATGTTACAATGCGGTTTTGTTCTTTCAAATTTAGCTTTAGCCATTTTAAAATGTCCTCCTTAAAATCTGCGCTCACGCGTGAGCTTTTTGAAACTAAATCGTCAGGTAAGCAGGCGGGAAAAACCCGCCGTTTTACCCCGAACCTGCTATTGTTGATTATATTGCATTTTACCTGCATTTGCAAGCGAAATTTTACCCATCCGTCCATTTGTCAGGCCGGATCTGAGCTCATCTTATTTATTTGCCTTTTGCAGACAGTACCTTTTCCTGTACAGATTTCGGAACCTGCTCATATCTGTCGAAGAACATGGAGTAGTTACCGCGTCCCTGTGTTCTGGAACGAAGGTCGGTCGCATAACCGAACATCTCAGCCAGCGGCACATATCCGCGGATCATCTTACCGCCGCCGATATCATCCATACCTTCGATACGTCCACGGCGTGAGTTGATATCTCCGATAACATCTCCCATGTAATCCTCAGGAGTTGTAACCTCAACTCTCATGATCGGCTCCAGAAGTACCGGAGCACCCTTGGACATTGCATCTTTGAATGCCAGAGATCCGGCAATATGGAATGCCATCTCAGAAGAGTCGACCTCATGGTAAGATCCGTCGTATACGTTCGCATGAATGCCTACTACCGGGAATCCAGCCAGAATACCAGCTTTCATAGCTTCCTCGATACCTTCGCCTACAGCCGGGATGTATTCCTTCGGAATTGCACCGCCGACAACCGTAGACTCGAATTTGAATGTCTCTTCTCCGTTGACATCCATCGGCTCAAATTTAACTTTACAGTGTCCGTACTGTCCACGTCCACCAGACTGTTTTGCGTACTTGCTGTCCACATCCACCGGTTTGGTCATGGTCTCTTTGTATGCTACCTGAGGTGCACCTACGTTTGCCTCTACCTTGAACTCACGAAGCAGACGGTCAACGATGATCTCCAGATGCAGCTCACCCATACCAGCAATAATGGTCTGTCCAGTCTCCTGATCGGTGTGTGCACGGAAGGTCGGGTCCTCCTCAGCCAGTTTTGCAAGTGCCTCACCCAGTTTGCCCTGGCCAGCTTTGGTCTTAGGCTCGATTGCCAGCTCGATAACTGGCTCTGGGAATTCCATGGACTCCAGAATTACCGGATGCTGCTCATCACAGATGGTATCACCGGTTGTGGTGAATTTGAAACCGATCGCTGCAGCGATATCTCCGGAATATACTTTGTCCAGCTCCATACGTTTGTTGGCATGCATCTGCAGGATACGTCCCACACGCTCTTTCTTATTCTTTGTCGCATTCAGTACATAAGAACCGGAGTTCATGGTACCGGAGTACACTCTGAAATAAGCAAGTTTACCAACGAACGGGTCAGTCATAATCTTGAATGCCAGCGCTGAGAACGGCTCTTCATCAGAAGAATGTCTCACAATCGGATTTCCATCCATATCCACACCTTCAATAGCCGGGATATCGGTTGGAGCCGGCATATACTCAACAACTGCGTCCAGAAGTTTCTGAACACCTTTGTTTCTGTAAGCACTTCCACAGCATACCGGAACGGCTGCACATTCACAGGTAGCCTTTCTCAGCACTGCTTTCAGCGCGTCAACAGAAGGTTCCTCACCTTCCAGATATTCCATCATCAGATCGTCATCCAGCTCGCAGATCTTCTCGATCAGCTCTGTGTGATACAGTTCAGCATCCTCTGCCATATCTTCCGGAATGTCTACGATACTGATGTCTTCACCTTTATCATCATTATAGATGTAAGCTTTCATCTCGAACAGGTCGATGATTCCTTTGAATTCATCTTCTTTGCCGATCGGCAGCTGAAGACAAATTGCATTTTTTCCCAGTCTGGTCTTGATCTGGTCTACCGCATTATAAAAGTCTGCGCCCAGGATATCCATCTTATTGATGAACGCCATTCTAGGTACGTTATAAGTGTCGGCCTGACGCCATACATTTTCAGACTGAGGTTCCACGCCACCCTTTGCACAGAAGACGCCCACAGCACCATCCAGTACACGAAGTGAACGCTCTACTTCCACCGTGAAGTCCACGTGACCTGGGGTATCAATGATGTTGATACGATGCTCCAGAGCACCTGGCTTCGGCTTACACTGCTCCTGAAGAGTCCAGTGACAAGTCGTAGCGGCTGAAGTGATTGTGATACCACGCTCCTGCTCCTGTTCCATCCAGTCCATGGTAGCAGTACCTTCATGAGTATCACCAATCTTATAGTTAACACCGGTATAGTATAAGATACGCTCTGTCAGAGTGGTCTTACCAGCATCGATATGCGCCATAATACCAATGTTTCTGGTTCTCTCTAATGGATATTCTCTTCCAGCCAATGGATTTTCCTCCTCTAGAATCTGTAATGAGCAAATGCCTTATTAGCCTCTGCCATCTTATGCATGTCTTCTTTCTTCTTCACGGATGCTCCGGTATTGTTCATTGCATCCATCAATTCGTTTGCCAGTCTCTCTTCCATGGTCTTCTCGCCTCTCTTACGAGAATACTGAGTCAGCCAGCGAAGAGCCAGCGCCTGACGTCTGTCTGCTCTTACCTCGATCGGAACCTGATAAGTAGCACCACCGATACGTCTTGCTTTTACTTCCAGGGAAGGCATGATATTGTTCATTGCCTCCTCAAATACTTCAAGTGCTGGTTTGCCTGATTTTTCTTCTACTCTGGCAAATGCTCCGTATACAATCTTCTGTGCAACACCTTTCTTACCATCCAACATGATGTTGTTGATAAGTTTGGTGACCACTTTGTTGTTGTACAGCGGATCTGCCAGCACGTCTCTTTTCTGAGTATGTCCTTTACGTGGCACGTTACTTCCCTCCTTAATCATTCTGTGGCTTACGCCATATTCGATTATCTCATAGGTACTCACACAGATTACTCACAGCCCGTCCAAGCGTAAGCTCCCATCCGGGCCGCTCGGCCATCCGGCCAATGTATGTTCGCACTGGTAAAATTCTATCATATTTAACCCGCAACCGACAGGGTATATGGAATAACCGTACAAATTGTAATCATGTCTGTGATTTTCTACTTAAAAATCGCTTATCTTATTTCTTAGGTCTCTTAGCTCCGTATTTGGAACGAGCCTGTTTTCTGTTAGCGACACCTGCGGTATCCAGTGTACCTCTGATGATGTGGTATCTGGTACCAGGTAAGTCTTTTACTCTACCGCCACGGATCAGAACAACGCTGTGCTCCTGCAGATTGTGGCCCTCACCTGGGATGTAGCTGGTAACCTCGATTCCGTTTGACAGACGAACTCTGGCGATCTTTCTCAGAGCTGAGTTCGGCTTCTTAGGAGTTGCGGTCTTAACAGCGGTACATACACCTCTCTTCTGAGGAGAAGACATGTCAGTTGTTTTCTTTCTTAAAGAGTTGTAGCTCTTCTGCAGCGCTGGTGCTGTAGATTTCTTAACTGTGGTCTGTCTTCCTTTTCTTACTAACTGGTTAAATGTTGGCATTCCATTTCACCTCCCGATTTTTTCTCCAAACAATGGTTCTGCGGCTGCTATTAAAATTAGGCACGAAAAAAATGCGTTTTTTCATGCACGCTCGATCATTATATCGCTCAAAATCTGAACTGTCAAGGAATTCTGCAAAAAAAGTTTGACTTCCTTGTATCCATCCGTCAAAAGAGGTATAATACCTCTCAGATATGCCCGAAAACGGGCGGCAATCACGAATCTATATAATAAGGAGGTTCTATGAAAAAGAAACTGACTGCCTTCTATATTTTTCTGTCCCTGCTGGGAATCGCGGCCGCTATCGGAATCTTCATTCTGGGCTTCGCTGCTCTTCAAAAAGCAGACAGTACCAAAGAACATGTGGAACAGACTTTAGCACAGGCAGAGGAAAAAAAGAATCAGCTTACAGAACAGCAGAAGTCTCAGCAGCAGACACAGAAGGAACAACAGATCGCAAAAGAGGCAGAGCAAAAAGCTGCTCAGGAAAAAGAAAAAGGAGAATCCGGCGCTTCCCAAGAGGATGAGGACACAGACAAATCTTCGATTTTTGACGGAAATACAGCCTCTGCTCAGACCAGCTCCAATGGTCACATCGTATGCATCGACCCTGGACATCAGGGAGAGTGGGTGGATATGAGCGCTACAGAGCCAAACGCTCCCGGTTCCTCGGTGATGAAAGCCAAATGCAGCACCGGCACAGCCGGCACTTACACAGGGCTCAACGAATATCAGCTGAACCTGGATGTCTCTTTGAAGCTTCAGCAAATCCTGACCGACAGAGGATACCAGGTGGTTATGACCCGAACAGACAATGACACTGCAATCAGCAACGCCGAGAGAGCACAGCTTGCCACCTCCGCCGGAGCAGATATCACGGTCCGCGTACATGCCAACGGCGATGACTCCCACACAGCCAGCGGAGCCCTGACCATGTGTCCCTCCCCGGATAATCCCTATGTGAGCAGCCTGTATGATCAGAGTAATCTGCTCTCCCAGTGTATCCTGGATTCCTACTGCGCAGCCACAGGATTCGGCAGCCGCGGAATCATCTACACAGATGACATGACGGGAATCAACTGGAGTACCGTTCCAGTCACAATCGTAGAGATGGGATTCATGACTTATGAGTCTGACGACCGCCAGATGGCAGATCCCAACTTCCAACAGACTATGGCCACCGGAATCGCCGATGGCATCGATGCCTACTTCAGCCAGGTATCCTGACCCGATACTCTTAAAAATACAATGAATCGCAGGTGATATGATATGAAACAAATCCAAAATTCTTCCTCACAGGAGCCAGAGGAGTCCAAGGAAGGAAGCCAGCTGCACACCGGTGTGATCATCCTGATCACTGTGCTTGCCTGTCTGGTTCTGTTCCTGTCTGTGATCCTCGTTCTCTTCGCCAGAAAAACTGCTGTCATCGACCGTCAGGTCAGTCAGCTGGAAGAGACTGTGAAGGAAATCTCCCAGATTTCCCAAGAATTAAATGACACCGATTCCTCCCAGACAGCCTCCGGGGATTCTGCTTCCAAATCAGAGAAGGCCGAAGATACTTCCCCGGAAAGCCAGGAAGAAGGAACCCTGTCTCCGTCAAGCGGGGAGACCAAAGCGATCTCCGGAGATCTGAGCGATCTCCAGACTCAGCTCCAGGCACAGGTGGATGAGCTCAACGCCACCGATGGAACCTGGGCTATCTACACAGAGAATCTGAACACCAACGCAAGCTGTTCCGTGGGAGATACCCAGATGCAGGCAGCCAGCCTGATCAAACTCTTTATCATGGGAGCCGTGTATGAGAACTATGACGCAGTCTGTGCCGCCGGCGGCGGACGGGACACGGTGAGCAGCGCTCTCACCTCCATGATTACCGTCAGCGACAATGACGCGGCCAATAACCTTGTCACATGGCTTGGAAACGGAGATTCTTCCGCCGGCATGACTGCAGTAAATTCTTTCTGTGAAAACCACGGATACAATAATACTCACATGGGACGTCTGCTTCTGGCTTCCAATGCCAGTGACGACAACTATACCTCCGTCTCAGACTGCGGTAAAATTCTCCAGGAAATCTACTCCGGCAGTGATACGCTCACTTACCCGGATCTGATGTTCTCCCTGCTCCAGAAACAGGAACGCCGCAATAAGATTCCTGCCGGAATCCCTACCATTGACGGGGCCCAGGTTGCCAATAAGACCGGAGAGCTGGACACAGTGGAGAATGACGCAGCCATTATTTTCAGTGCGCCGCGCAACGATTTCATCCTCTGCATCATGTCCCAGAATCTGACGGACACCGCTCAGGCACAGTCCGTGATTCAGAATCTCTCCAACATGATTTATGGATATTTTAATCAGTAAAAAAAAGCCTCGCCGGTTCCACTCACACCGGCGAGGCTTTTCGTCTGACATCGATAAAAAGCTTTTTGTCGTTCTTCTATTGCATCTCCAGATACTCTTTCAGTGCATACCCTGTATTACCATCGTAAACAACCAGATAGAAGCCATTCTCCTCCACACCGCTGAAGCTCACCGTCGCTCCCAGCGGGATCTGACAGATCTCTGCGGCTGAGGTGCTGGGACTTGTACGCAGTGTGATACTCTCCTGACAATTCACCACCACGCAGGTACCTACCGCATTCCCCACCATATTCCACGCGCTGGTTGAGAGATAGGAGGCCAATGCGTATCCTCTGCTTCCATCGTAAATCACCTCATAAAAGCCATTGGCTGCGCCGCCTACGTAGCTCACTGCTGCTCCCAGCGGAATCTGGCAGATCTCAGAAGCTGACGTGCTGGGGCTTGTACGCAGCGTGATGCTCTCCTGGCAGTTCACCACATAATAAGTCTCATAATTCCCACTCGCTTTGCTGTTCCCGTTGCTGGCCGGCGGCTGTGTGGACAGATACGAAGCAAGGCCGTATCCCTGGCTCCCATTATAGATAATCTCATAAAAACCATTGGCGGCACCGCCCACATAACTCACCGCTGCTCCCAGCGGAATCTGGCAGATCTCAGAAGCTGACGTGCTGGGACTCGTACGCAGCGTGATACTTTCCTGGCAATTCACCACATAATAAGTCTCATAATTCGGCGCGGCATTCTGCACCGGAGCTGCTGTGGCCGTTGGCTCCGGAATTGCCGTTGGGGCCGGAGTATTCGTCGGAGTGGGCAGAGGAGTGGCAGTTATCTCAGCATCTGCTGTCTCCTGCACAGCATCCCCTTCCTGTTCCTTCGTCACCTCCTGAGCAGCATCCTTGCCGGATTTTTCCTCTCCTCCAAGAAAAATCTGCGCACACAGAAAACCAGCTGCTATCACAGCCACCGCACCCAGGCCCACAAGGGCTCCCGTTGGAATCCCCCGTTTCTTTTCAGACTTTGACGGAGCCTGAACATTCCCTTTTGCTCCAGGCCCTGACTCTTTCCAAGCCTGCGTTTGATCCTCTTCTCCGCCTGCTGCACTCCAGGCCTGTGTCCGTTCTTCCCCGCCCCGGGCCGTCTGCCAGGATTGCGTCAGATCCACATATCCCGGCGCCTCTCCTTTTTTCAGCTGCTCCAGATCCGCCTTCATGCAAGAAGCGCTCTGATACCGGTCTTTTGGAGAGTAACTGCATGCTTTGAGAATAATCTGTGCCATAGCAGGACTTGCCTGGCAGGGAGGCGGAAGTTTCTCTCCCTTCATTCTGCGCTGTATCGCCTCATCCTTTTCCAGATAAGTGATATCCAGTTTTCCAGGATCCAGAAAGGGAACCCGGTTTCGGTTCAGCAGCAGATAGAGAACCAGCCCCAGAGAATAGGTATCGATGGTAGAATCATAATGCCTTTCCCCATAAAAAATCTCCGGCGCCATATAAGAATAGGTTCCTTTGTGGGACATGGTGCTGTTGGCACGCTCCAGTTTTCTGGCGATTCCAAAATCTCCCAGTTTGAAACTTCCCGATGTGGAGACAAAAATATTCGCTGGTTTGATATCTCTGTGAATGATCTTCTGTCTCTCACATAACTCCAGGGCATTGCAGATATCCATTCCCAGACGTATCACGTCCCCCTCTGTCAATTCCCTATGCTTTGTGTACTCCACAAAGCTCTCCAAAAGCTCCATACGAATATAGATATCCCAGCCTGGATCCTTCTTGTGTTCCACTAATTTAAAATCTTCCACCGCCACTATATTGGAATTTCCCTTCAGGCGGTCCATCATCTCAATCTCGTTGATGCAGTCATCGGCAACGCTTTTTAAGTAGGAACGCACAGACTTCTCATCTTCCCCGGACATTCCCACATCCGCCATCTCCGATCTATTTCCGGAGATTGTGATTATTTTAATCGCTGAATAAAACTGCCTGCTTCCCTCTGTCCTCCTGGCACGGTACACTTTTCCAAAAGATCCCTCTCCGATCTTCTCTATCAGCTCCCACTCCGGCCATCCCGAATATACCTTCTCCATCTCTTCACCTCTTGGTCTTTTTATTGCTGATATAACTGCAGATATGCCAATATCAACTCCTGATTTCTCTCCAGCAAATCCGGCAGTTCTTCCACAGACAGCGGACACCTCCCTGTCCCGTTCTCTATGGTCACTGCCGGGATTCCCAGCTGCAGCACAAAATAGTCACTGCACCCTGCCAGATCTGTCCCGTCTGCCACGGTGGAATGCAGAGCATATCCTGTAACCTCCCCGGCCATCTGTGCCAGAAGCCGGTCCTGTTCATACACTGCTCCCTCACTTCCATAATCCCAGTAGACCAGACTGCCTGACGAGTGATACGCAATGCATCCCTTCACCGGATACTCTTCTTGAATCTGTAAAATCGCCTGTACTTCCGCCTCACTGGCCGGCGCTTCCCCTTTAAAACGTTCCGAGGAAGGATGTTCACACCCTGCAAATTCTTCCCAGCCAATGTCAAAATTCCGGTTCAGGTCCACGCCTCTGGCGTTGGCCTTCCAGCTGCTCCAGTACTCTGACATGTCCACGCCGTCAGCCTGATCGGATTCATAGCACTGCTGAAGAAAAGCTCTGCATTCCTCCGTCTGAATTCCGTCCAGCCCCATCTGACTGATGGTCACCCCATCCGGGTTCGCCATGGGAATCAGGTGAAGGCACAAGCCATTTAGCAGATCACGATATGTCATTCCCTCATAAATTCCATTTTCATAATTTCTCAGAAAATCCTCCAGCTGGCACATGAGAATCTGTGTATTCATGTACTCTCTTCCGTGAATGGAAGCCTGAATCAACAAGTGGCAATCACTGTCCGGATCTCCCAGAATCACTTCCGGAATCTCTCTTTTGTCTGCCGTAACTCCAAGGCTTCTCACAGTTATCTGATCCGGAAAATACTCAGACAACGCATTCAGATCTTCTTTCATCTCCTCATAAGTGTAAAGACTGTCCTTCGTCTTCACGATCTTCTCCGGCACCACTGCCTTCTCCATCTTTACACCGGTATCCGATTCCATTTCTTTTTGCTCTTCTTTGACCGCAGGAACCGCCTGCTGCTCCACCGTCTGCGCCTGACTTGAATTTTCTTCTTTTTGGATCTTCGTATCCCGATTGGTAATCACGAACAAGATCACTCCCAGTCCAAAACAAAGACAGACTCCCAGGACAATACCTGCCGCTTTTATCCACATTCTATGCGGAAATTTTTCTTTTTTTCCACCGTCTTTCCTATCTTTCATAGGACATCTCCCAAATCTCTGAAAAAACTGCCAGAGGACAGTCTGTGAGCAGGCACATCAATATAAAGCTCTCATATGGATTGACCAGATAAATCTCACCCATAGAACACTCTGACAAAATCTGCCTGATTTCCCTCAGAAAGCATTCATACCTCTCCTTCGGCTTTGCATTCTCCATCCGCTGGGAGAGAATGAAAAATTCCAGAGTAATCAGATCGTACCGTTCCACAGGACTTTTCCCATTGAGAATCTGCCGGATTCTCTGGCGGCTGAGACGTTTCTGGGCAAAGTGCCTGGAGAGAATGGAGGCAGACATTTTCTTCAGATTTCCCATCTGATCCATCGGAACCCCGTTAAAAATCACTTTTTCCACATCTCCGGGAGAAATCTCTTCTGATTTCCACACTTTCTTTCCCCGGACTTCCTCCACATCCCTCTGATACATCCCGGCGATGATATTCTGGCTCTCATGCAGCAGACGCATGAACCACTCATAGGCAATCCTTCCACTGTCACCTTTTCCGCCTTTCAGAATGTGAAAATATCTCCACAGGCCTTTCTGCGTATCCAGATGAATCTGTCCGTTTTTCACTGCCTCCAGGCCGTCCTCCAGTCTTTTCTCCTGGCCCGATGGCCGGATCTCCTGGTATCTCTGTTTCATCTTCTCCGCCACATCGTAACTATAGTGATTCTTGTAACAATACCAATAAATCACTTCCTCCGCGTCTGAGAAGTCAAAATCTTTCTCTTTTTGTACCTTCATCAGAAATTCCCGCACGGTATCCAGGCTCATATCCAGCCCGAATCCCAGAAGAAACACACTTTCCCTCTTCACGGATGCCTGGGTCAGCCAGTTGCCGGCCATAGTTCTCAGCTTGGTGGAAGTCGGCCGCATGGATTTCGGTGTCCCGGTCCTCTCAAAAGACCGTACAATCACATCTTTATATTCATCCAGAGAGACCTGGGCAAACGGCCGCCCGAATGAAAAGCGCTCATAGAGATACCGCCTCAGGTAATCCCCGAAAGAGACCAGTTCCATTTTCTCATAGAGATATTGAAAGATCACTTCCGCATCCTGGTCCTCAAATTCCTCCAGATTCACCACCTGCTGAAAATTTTCATAAGCCCGCCTGGTAAATTCAAAATCCTGAATAGGATTTCTCACGGTCTTTTCAAATTGTAAATCTTTCCACAAGTTTTCCATCTCTTACTCCGTTTCGCCAGGGTTTCACTGGACTCCTATGACTTCTTGATATTTCTCAGCACAATTCCGCTCAGTACACAGAAGATCACCACAAAAGCCAGAAGAATCGCCCAGTCCTGTACAATGTGCATCTTGGTAAACTCATAAAAGGCTTCCGCCTCATGGGGAAATTCCTGCATCTCCCCGCTGACTTCCACCACATATTCCAAATCATTTAAGTTCGATGTTGTTCCAAATCCTTCCACTGACCATCGGCAGATGGTGAACCAGGAGATCACCTTCGTGACGCCTTCCAGATTGAACAACAATCCTGAGAACAGAATCTGCGGCATCAGAAGAATCGGAGCCGCCGTCATGGCCCGGTCCGGATTCTTAAACAGGGAGGAGACGAACAAGCCCATCGCCGCCGACGAAAATGCAGTCAGAAACACCGTCAGAAACATTTCCAGATAAGGCGGCAGCAGAACTCCCTCCTTAGGTCCTCCCACAGTGCCGAAAAACACACTGACCAAAAGAATTGACTGTATCACGCAGAGAGAACCCAACACCAGCAGTTTCGACAAAATATAAGAACTTAAATGCAGCCCCGTCATGTATTCACGCCGCAGAATCTCCCGCTCTTTACAGACTTCCTGAATGGCATTGAGCATTCCAATCCAGAAAGCTGAACAGGACAACGCAAATAGCAAAGACTTGGTAATATTGTAACGTTCAAATTCATTTCCATCCTTAACCAGAGAAATCAAAAAAGCAAGGATCGGTGCCTGCAGAAGTACCATGGCAAGTCTCTGCCGGTCATTGATCAGAAGTCTGGCATAACGCGCACTGAGAATTCCAATCTGGCGCAGCCAACTGTGTTTACTCTTTGCGATCTTCTGGGGGCCACTACGCTGTCCAGCATTCTGATTCGAAGTGCTTCTCTGCTGTCTGACTCTCTGCTCGTAGAGTGCTTTCCAGCGCATGGGATCCTCTGTCATCATATTGTATACATCCACCAGATTATTGACATGGAAGAATTCCTCTGCCTCTCTGGCACTTCCGTAGAAGCAGAGATTTCCTCCCCGCCCCATGAAAATAATCTTATCGCACACCTGCAGGTTCAGGGTGCTGTGGGTGACAAGAACAATGGTTTTTCCGGAATCTGTCATATTCTTTAAGGTACGCATCAGATTCCGTTCCGTGCCTGGATCCAGGCCTGATGCGGGCTCATCCAGGAAGAACAGCGTGGGATCAGACAAAAGTTCCACAGCAATGCTGGCACGTTTCTTCTGACCGCCGCTCAGCCTGCGGATCATGGTCTCTTCTTTTCCCTTCAGCTCCACAATCTCGATTACCTGCTGCACTCTGCGCTGTCTCTCCTCCCGGGATACATCATCCGGCAGACGCAGCTTCGCCGCATAGTCCAGCATGGAGAATAAGGTCAGATTATCATAGACGATATCCTGCTGGGGAACATAGCCAATGATATTTTTCAGGGCATCGTAGGTGTCATACAATTCCTCCCCGTTAATCAGCACATGGCCGCTGGTAGGACGATTGTATCCACAGATCGCGTTCATAAGAGTCGTCTTACCCGCTCCGGAACCACCGATAATCGCCACCAGTTCTCCTGGCTCAATGGAGAGACTGACATCGTTGCAGATGTTAAAAGTTTTTCCCTGATTCTTCACGGTTCTGACCAGATGCACCGCGTCAATTCCGATTCCTCTCTTATAGCTGCAGTAGTACAGGCATCCATTGGCGTAGATCAGCCTGGTATCCACAATCCTGAGAATATCTTTTTCCTTTAGTTTTCTTCTTCCCAGCACTCGCTGGCCGTTGACAAAGGTTCCATTGGTGCTGTTGTGGTCCACCACATAAAATCCATCCGCTGCCGGTATGATACCTGCATGGCGCTTGGAGACACTCACATGATCCAGAACCACATCACAGCGGCTGTCACGCCCGATCAGCAGTTCCTGCTGTCTCATCAGTTCTTTTCTCTTCCAGGAATATTTTCCGGAAGCTGTGTTGAAGAAAAAAAGCACGCCGCTTGTGACACTCCTCTTCTCATCATCAATGCGCAGGATATCGCCTTCCCGCAGAATTCCACTCTCTGCTTTCCGTCCATTGATCAAAATTCCATTGGTGCTGTCCATGTCTTCCACATACACGCCATTGGGCGTCAGCCGAAAGAAGCCATGATGTTTTGAGACATTGGGCGACTGCAGCACCAGATCATTATCCGGGTATCTGCCGAAAGAGACAAATTCTTTTCTGTACTGGCGCAGATCCACCTCGATCGGCGGCTGCATTCCCACGAAAATCGTCATACAGTAGGCGCTTCTGCCTCCTCTTCTCTGTTCCCGGTAATAATAAGTACGGTCCATCCCCTCCCGATTCATAGACAAACTCTCCTCTTAAAATCTCTGATACCACTTGCCGGACTTTTCTTCCACAAGCTCACACAAAATAATGGTAGTGTTATCTCTGCCCCCACGTTCCATCGCTGCCTGAAGCAGATAAAAGACTCCATCTTTCACTTCCTCATAGGAATCCGTAATCTGCCATATCTCCTGGTCACTCAGCATATCTGTCAGTCCGTCTGTGCAGATTAAAAAACGGTCTCCGTCATGGTAAGTGCCGCTGACTGTGTATGGCATCAGTCTGGCCTCCTCTGACGGAAGTCCGATATACTGAGTCAGCGGGGCTTTTCTGTAATTCTGAAGATGAGCCACATGGTCTTGGGAAATCTGCTGAAAATGATCTTCATACATCTGATAGATCCGGCTGTCCCCCACATTGCAGACACCGATGCGGTTCCTTCCGAAAAGCATCATCGCCGCCGTTGTCCCCATACAGCTGATCCGGTTGTCTCTGGCATAATCACAGACAGCCTGATTCATCCTCTGGCAGGTCTCCTGCAGAAACTCTTCCACATAATCCCGGCAGTCTCCTTCTTCCTCCTGATAACACTCATCAAAAACATCTGCCGCCAGGAATGCAGCAGTCTCTCCGCAGCTCTCGCCGCCCATGCCGTCAAATGCCGCGAAGGCCGGCACGTTCTTCTTCCATGTCTCACCCTCCACAATCGTTGCCATACCGCCGTTAATCTTCTCCAGATAACTGCCCAGCACCCAATAATTATCTTCGTTGTTTTTCCGGACTCTTCCCCGGCTGCATGTATATGCATACTTAATTTTATACGACATATTCATCTCCTAAATTGATCTGATGTCTTCTTCTGTAATAGGCATACCGCCAAGACGCCACTGATCATTTTCCAGCACATACTCAAAGTCCAGCTTCAGAACTCCCTCAGAAATCTCCTGATTCAGTCTGCCCATGAACTCTGACACATACCGTTTCTTGCCGTTCCCCTGCATTTCCATGTAAAGGCCGCCTTCCTCTGTGGTCTGTGTCGATATCTGCCCCTCCAGATTGTAAATCTCAAAAAAAGTAACTCCCTCCACTCTGCCGTCGCTTCGAATCTCTTTGATTGCGTTGTATTCCTCTGCGGCTTCTCCGCTCTCAATTGCCTCCTCACAGAAAAGATCACTGACCGTGCCAAAATCTTTTCCAGACAGAGCGTTTTGTAAAATCAGCTGAATTGCAGTTCCCGATTGTTCCACCAGTTCTTTTTCCAACTGTCTCGCCGGGCGCATTATCACTTCATACTGAAAACCTTCTTCCTGGCTCTTAATCGTCAGGTTTGTCTGATAGGTTTCCATCCCATCCTTGGTCACCTGCATCTGATAATCTCCCTCGAACATCCAGGGAATCTCAACCGCCAGTGTGCCATCCTCTTCCGTGGTATTCTCGAACTCTACTTCCTCTCCATTCAGATACAGCTGGCTGCCTGAAGGCAGATAAAAAGTAGAATTTTTCACCAGAAGACTGTCCCCTGAGACTTTCCACTCCTGAAACAGACCCCATTTTCTTCCCACAGGAATCAAGGTCACCTCGGTCTCATAAGCCTTGGCGTCTGAACCCTGCCCGATCTGATATTCCACCGTATAGATCCACTGATCACCATCTTCCCGGTGTTCAACCTCTTCCCAGGAAGAGACATCCTCCCGATGCCTCATGGCATCCACCAGCATCTGAGCTGTCAGAAGATCCGAGTCCGGCAGGTCACTGCACGCATAGACCTGCTCCCAGCGGCCTTCCTCCCTCGCATCCCAATATTTCTCCAATGTGCTCTCAGGACCGGTCAGGCGGCCTCCCACATACCAGAAAACACCGGCAAGAATCACAAGAACTAGAATCTCTGCTCCGATGAGAATCTGGAAACCTCTGCTCCTGTGTTCCCGGCTGCCGTCTGCCTGGGAGAATCTGCCCTGATCATAAGGATCGAACTCCGGATGTCCATAAGAATCCAGGGAATACCCACAATTGGAACAGAATCTGGCACCAGGCACGTTATCTTTTCCACATCCCGGACATATCATGGTTCTCCCTCCTCTCGCCTGAACTTAAGACTGATTTCCGGCTGCCACGTAACTGGAATAGGGAACCGGAGCCATATCTTCATAATAAGTCTCCGCGTTATCCAGAAACTCTTCGTCATCGACTGTAAGTTCCAGGCTCTTTGGAACCCGGATCTGTGAGAATACGAAAACGCCAATCAGTACGAGAAACAAAGCACAGAGCACACCGAGAACTGCCGCAGTCAATTTGTATGTATAGGATTTCTCATCCCGGCTATTATTTGAATACCCAGGCATTATGATCCCCCCTTCAATTCTCAGTACAATTCTCTCATAAGGCCGTTCACAATTCCCCCATAGTTATTCAGATAGTTTCCAATCACCGAAGTAACCATGGATGTCAGAATAAAGTTAAGAATGATCACCATAGCAATGAAAAACAGCACTTCGCCCAGCCAAAAAGCATACAGTCTGCGGTCTTTATGGATCTCCACTGCATTGCGGTAACCGTCAATAAAGAACAGCTGTGCCGCCATACTGCCAATCATATACAGAATAATTGCCACCTTCCAGGACACAAAAAACAGCAGCGCAGTAATCAGTAAGATGATACCTTGAATCAGTGCCTTATATCCCACCGCACAGAGCATTTTGTGTATGGAAGTTTTTCCCTTGAAAGCCAATGTAATTCCTGTCAGAATGCCAGCCTCCAGATATGCCATCGCAAAAGTCATCACCGCTGCGAAGACGACAATCATCAATGGATTAAAGGACAGATATCCATGGGTCAGAGAATTCAGGTAAGCATTCCCCACCAACAGAATCACCAGCATGACAACCGCCTGAAAGCTGATCATCTCAATGCCCAGAATGCTGCTGTTCTGTCTGGAAATGGCTTCCATCGTCGAATCTGGTCTGCAAATCAGTTTGGGAATCTGCGCGAAAATATTTTTCGTATGTTTGACCAGATTGTCTTTTCTCTCGCTGAACCACTGTCCATTCATTCCATAAAATTCCTGGTGTTCGTTCTTCTGATATCCTCCTTGCTGATAATTCCTCTGCTGATAGTTACCCTGTGCATCTCTTTGTTGATAATTTCCTTGTTGGTAACCACCCTGGTAATTTCTCTGCTGATAATTCCCCTGCTGGTAGCCGCCACGGGGATCTCTCTGCTGATAATTTCCCTGCTGATAGCCATTATTCTGGAAATCTCCCTGACGGTAATTTCTCTGCTGATAACCGCCCTGAGCGCCTCCCTGACGATACCCTGTCTGACGGGAATCTCCTTGCTGATAACCGCCCTGGGCATTCCCCTGGCGATACTCTGCCTGTCGGAAATTGCCTTGCTGATAACCGCCCTGAGCACCTTCCTGACGATATTCTGTCTGACGGGAATCTCCTTGCTGATAACCACCCTGAGTGCCTCCCTGACGATATTCTGTCTGACGGGAATCCCTTACCGTATAGTCCTCGTCCTGACTGGCGTCAGGGTATCTGCCCTGGGGATAACTCACCGTCTTCTCTTCATCCTGCGGATCCTCATCTATAAGACGTTCTTCTGAGGATGCATATATCTCTTCAGAAATTCCTTCCTTCCCTTGCCTGGAATCTTCACTGGCAGATCTATTCGGACTCGACTCATCCTGCTTTTGGCAGGTGCAGACCTCGCCTTCTCTCAATTCTCTCCCGCAGTTTGTACAATATCTCGCCATACTGCCCCTCCTTCTGCTTTTCTTTACTATATCAAAATTATCTTTCGATTCGTAATTTTAATTATACCAAAAATTCCTTTTCTTTTTAACAATTTTTACAATTTTCTGAGTGTATTTGGGCACTTTTTTCCACAATGTTATGAAATCCTGCACTTTCACATATTCCCTCAGCATTGTATTTGCCATGAAAAAAGCGGTAAAGGAAAACTTTCCATTTACCGCTATCACTTGTGAAACATATCGCATTCTCCATTGAAATAAGTCAAAAACCGCCGCTTAGCTTCCCGGTATTTTGCTCTGCTGACTGGTAATTTCTTTCCACTCTCCAGGACAATACCTTCCGAAGAAAGACTCAGAATCTGATTCATATTCACAATATAACTTTTGTGACACCGCAAAAAATATTCCGGCAGAATCTTTTCCAGTTCATCCATCTTCATGTAGACCGTCCACATTTCATCGTCTCCCGTGAGAGTAATAATTCTCTTACTGCTCTCTGCGTAATGTATTCTGTTACACTTAACTCGGTGAAATACACCGCGGCTGGCAATCGTAATACACTGATCCTCAATTTGCTGGGCCCTCTTCTCCCCCTTTCTGAGAGCTTTCTCCAACAAATCCCGTTTAATTGGTTTCTTCAGGAAAAAAATCGGATCCACCTCAAAAATATCCTGTACATTTTCTATGGACTCTCCGGTAAAAATGATGGGCATCTCCTCATGCCTTTTTATGATTTCTTTTGCTGTCTCCACACCGCCATATTTCCCGAAGTTCATATCCAGCAGGATAATCTCCGGAAGGATTTTTTCCCTTCTCATATCTGACAGAGCCTTTTCAGGTTCTTCATAAGACCGTACCTCAGGCCTCGATCCGGCACATACTTGCACCATATTGTTTGTCTCCATCAGAGCTGCTTTGTCTCCGTCACAGATGAAAATCTTCTGCACATTCAAATCCATTCTTTTTTCTCCCTTTATTGTTTCTTCTGTCGGCAGATGTGTAAAATTTACAACCGTTTATATGGAGTACGCATGCTCGTTCCATTTTGTGTCTCAGACTTATTATATCTGTATTTCACTATAATATAATTAGCTTTTTGTTACGATATACTGCTTATTTATTTCATTTGTACAAATAATGCCATTTTGCAGAGCATTTTTATTTCCAGAAAATGAAGTTTTCTTTGAAATAAAAAAACAGCCCTTGTCTATTGACAAAGACTGTTTTTTATATTTTTATTCTTCTGTGAGTGTAATCTCTTCCTGTTCTGCCGGCTCCGCTGTCTCGGGCTCCTCACTGATCTCCAGATCCAGATCCTCCAAGGTCTCTGCATTCTGCGCTTCCAGTTCGGCATCCGTATCCAGTTTCACACGGCTGTATCGCTTCATACCGGTACCAGCCGGAATCAGTTTACCAATCAGAACGTTCTCTTTCAGACCGATCAACGGGTCAATCTTACCTTTGATGGCTGCCTCAGTCAGAACTTTTGTTGTCTCCTGGAAGGAAGCTGCTGACAGGAAGGAATTCGTTGCCAGAGATGCTTTTGTGATACCCAGCATCACCTGTTTGCCCTCTGCAGGCTCCAGCCCTTCCTCTTCCATCTTGGCATTGACTTCCTCGAATTCCAGAACATCAACCAGTGTTCCCGGCAGGAAAGAAGTATCTCCATTATTCTCAATGCGGACTTTCTTCAGCATCTGACGTACGATAACTTCGATATGCTTATCGTTGATCTCCACACCCTGAAGACGGTATACTCTCTGCACTTCCTGGATCATATAATCCTGAACAGCGCGGATACCTTTGATCTTCAGAATGTCATGCGGGTTCACGCTACCTTCTGTCAGACTGTCTCCGGCTTCCAGCACCTGGCCATCCATAACCTTGATTCTGGAACCATACGGAATCAGATAGGTCTTGGAATTGCCGGTCTCCACATCATTGACTGTAACTTCACGTTTTTTCTTCGTATCACTGATGGTCACCACACCTGGGATCTCCGTGATAATCGCAAGTCCCTTCGGTTTTCTGGCCTCAAACAGCTCCTCCACACGGGGAAGACCCTGTGTGATATCGCCGCCGGCCACACCGCCGGTATGGAAAGTACGCATGGTCAGCTGTGTACCTGGCTCACCGATGGACTGCGCTGCGATAATACCTACAGACTCACCCACCTGAACAGACTCGCCTGTCGCCATGTTGGCGCCATAACACTTCGCGCAGATACCGATCTTGCAGCGGCAGGTCAGAATCGTACGGATCTTCACTCTGTCGATAGATCCGCCTGTCTCATTGCTGACGCCTTCCTTCATAATACGGGCTGCACGTTTCGGAGTGATCATATGGTTGGCTTTTACCAGGATCTCTCCTTCTTTGTTGCGGATTGTCTCACAGGAATATCTTCCGGTGATACGCTCCTGAAGACTCTCGATCTCTTCTTTTCCATCCATGAACGCATGTACATACATGCCAGGAATCTCTCCGTTGCCATCCCAGCAGTCAGACTCACGTACAATCAGCTCCTGAGATACATCAACCAGACGTCTGGTCAGATAACCAGAGTCGGCCGTACGCAGAGCCGTATCGGACAGACCTTTACGTGCTCCATGGGCAGACATAAAGTACTCCAATACGTCCAGACCTTCACGGAAATTGGATTTGATCGGCAGCTCGATGGTATGACCGGTAGTATCTGCCATCAGTCCACGCATAC
>ERZ1643246.2031-NODE-2031-length-20367-cov-33.526733_pt1 | contig 20367 bp, 15 predicted proteins | sample MGYA00579265_ERZ1643246 | MGnify/ENA primary metagenome ERZ1643246 (study PRJEB29033, sample SAMEA4952261) | chicken gut metagenome | biome: Broiler Chicken; feature: Gastrointestinal Tract; material: Caecum | place: Ireland | collected 2018 | study: Broiler...
GCCCGCCGCGGGGCCCTTGCGCCACCGCAGGGTTTCCGGGACGATGCAAGCATCGTCCCCCACGGAGGCAGGGCAAGGCTCTGCCGGGCCTTGCAGGATATTTTTGCCGCAAAGCGGCAATGCACCCCTCCGTCTGCGCCTTACGGCGCATCCACCTCCCCTTGCAGGGGAGGCTTTGGAGGGAGCTGCCGCCCTGCGTAGGGGCTGATGCGCCGCACGCCCCCGGTTTTGCAGTTCGTCCCCCAAAAACGGCAATTCGTCCCCGGAATGTGCCGGGGACCTTTTGTTGTGGTATGGTAATGGCAAAGAGGTGAGTATTTGCATGGATCCAACCAAAAAACCAACCTACAACATGTGGCAGAACACCGCGTTCATGCTGGGCAACGCCTGGCGCAGCTACAAAAGCGTGCCGCTTTTGTGCGTGGGCATCGCGGTGTCCGCGGCGGGCGGGACCATCGCCCAGCTGCTGCTTGCCCCGGCGGTGCTGGAGCAGGTGGAGACCCACGCCCCGCTGGAAACGCTGGTGGGGGTGATCTTGACCTTTGGCGCGGTGCTGTTTGCGCTGTACGGCCTGAACGCCTACCTGAAAGAGAACGCCATCTATGGCCGCATCGCGGTGCGCACCGGGCTGATAACACGGCTGTCTGACAAGCTGGCCGGCACCTCCTTTGTCAACACGCTGGACACCACCTTCCTCAAGCAGATCCAACGGTCCTACAACATCTGTTCCAGCAACAGCGAATCCACCGAGGCCATCTGGACCACCTTGACCGACCTGCTGACCAACCTGATCGGCTTTGCCGTCTATCTGGCGCTGCTGTCCGGGCTGCATCCGCTGCTGCTGGCGGTGGTGCTGGCCACCACGGTGGCGGGCTACCTGTTCAGCAACCGCATCAACGCCTGGGTCTACCGCCACCGGGACGAGGAGGAGGAATACTGGAACCGCTTTGGCTATCTGCAGCGGACCGCCACCGACCGCTCCTACGCCAAGGATATCCGCATTTTCGGCCTGAAACCCTGGCTGGACGAGGTCTGGGCGCGGGTGCGGCGGCTGTACCAGGACTACCTGAAGCAGCGGCAGCTGCATTACCTGTGGATCGACGTGGCCGACCTGGCGCTGACCTTTGCCCGCGACAGCATCGCCTACGCCTACCTGATCTGGCTGGCGCTGACCGAAGGGCTGCCGGTGTCGCAGTTTCTTTTGTACTTTACGGCGGTCAGCGGCTTTACCCAGTGGGTGACCGGCATTTTGTCCAAGGGCACCGAGCTGCACCGCCAGTCGCTGGAGATCTCTCTGCTGCGGGAAACGCTGGACTGGCCGGAGCCGTTCCGCTTTGAGGGCGGCAAACCGCTGCCCGGCGCCCCCGATATGCCCTGCGAGATCCGCTTTGACCATGTGAGCTACCGCTACCCGGAAGCCGAGACAGACACCCTGCACGACATCGACCTGACCATCCACGCCGGCGAAAAGCTGGCCATCGTGGGCCTGAACGGCGCCGGCAAGACCACGCTGGTGCGGCTGGCCTGCGGGTTTCTGGACCCCACCCAGGGGCGGGTGCTCTTGAACGGGCAGGACATCCGGCAGTATAACCGCTGGGATTACTACGCGCTGTTCTCGGCGGTGTTCCAGGACTTTTCGGTGCTGGAGGCCAGCGTGGCCGAGAACGTGGCCCAGCGGCTGGACGGCATCGACACCGGCCGGGTATGGCAGTGCCTGGACCAGGCCGGCCTGACCGAAGCGGTGCGCGCCCTGCCCCACGGGCTGGACACCAAACTGGGCCGCAAGGTGTACGAGGACGGCGTAGAACTTTCCGGCGGGCAGACCCAGCGGCTGATGCTGGCGCGGGCGCTGTACAAAAACGGGCCGATCCTGGCGCTGGACGAACCCACCGCCGCGCTGGACCCCATTGCCGAGGACGACATCTACCAGAAATACAGCCGGATGACCGCCGGGCGCACCGCGCTGTTCATCAGCCACCGGCTGGCGTCCACGCGCTTCTGCGACCGCATCCTGTTTATGGAGCAGGGCCGCATCACCGAGCAGGGCACCCACGAGAGCCTGCTGGCCGCAAACGGCGGCTACGCCAAACTGTTTGCGGTGCAGAGCAAGTACTACCAGGAAGGGGGCAGCGAAGATGGCGCAGACATCGGGTAAAGAGAAAGACAAAGAGAAACCGGCAAAGCCGTCGTTTGCCCATTGCTGGAAACAGAACCTGCGGGCCTGGAAGATGTGGTTCCGGCAAAGCCCCGGATTTTTTGCCTCGACGCTACTCAGCTCGGTCTGCGGGGCGCTGGCGCCCTATGTCACCATCTGGCTGTCGGCGCGGATCATCAGCGAGCTGTCCGGCGGGCGGGACCCGCAGCGGCTGGCCTTTTGGGCGGCGCTGACGGTGGGCGTCACCGCGCTGCTGGCGCTGGCAAACGGCGCGCTCAAGCGGTGGACAGGGTACGAGAGGTCCCGCCTGATGGCCGTGCGGTTCAAGCCGCTGGCGGACAAGATGCTGACGCTGGACTATGCCGAGGTGGACCGGCAGGAGGTCTACGACCTGTACTCGCAGGTATCCCAAAACGACAACTGGCAGGGATTCGGCCTGTACCAGACGCTGCTGATCTTCCCGGACTTCTGCAAGGCGGCGGTGCAGGTGGCAGGCGGCATCGGCTTTACGCTGACGCTGTTTTTGACTGACCTGCCCGCCGGCAGCCCGCTGGCCTTTTTGAACAGCCCGCTGGCGCTGTTTGCGGTGCTGGCGGCCATGGTGGCGGCGGTGGCTGCTTCCTCCGCCTGCGGCAACAAGGCAAACCTGACGCTGAGCCAGCAGGCGTCGCTTTTCACCTTTGGCAACCGGCTTTTCGGCACCTTCGGCTTTCTGGCTGCCGACACGAAACGCTCCGCCGATATGCGGATGTACCACCAGCAGGAAAACGTCTGCCGGCCGATCATGACGGACCGGGACACGCTTTTGTTCGCGCCCGGCGGCACGCTGGCAAAGATGTCCAAGGGCAGGATCGGCCTGCTGATGGGGCTTTCCCAGGCCCTCTCGGCGGTGATGACCTGCGCGGTCTATCTGTTCGTCTGCCTCAAGTCCTGGGGCGGCGCCTTTGACGTGGGCCTGGTCACCCAGTACGTGGGGTCGGCCACCCAGCTGTTCGGCGGCATCTCGCTGCTGTTACAGACGCTGGGCCAGGTGCGGGCCAACGGCAGCTTCCTGGACGCCACCTTCCGGTTCCTGGACCTGCCCAACCACATGTACCAGGGCACCCTGACCACCGAGAAGCGGTCCGACCGGAATTATTTGGTGGAATTTAGGGACGTGTCCTTCCGCTACCCCGGCAGCGACCGCTGGGCGCTGCGGCATGTGAACGTCAAGTTCCGCATCGGCAGCCGGCTGGCGGTGGTAGGCCCCAACGGCAGCGGCAAGACCACCTTTATCAAGTTGCTGTGCCGCCTGTATGACCCCACCGAGGGCGAGATTTTGCTCAACGGCATCGACATCCGCAAATACCGCTACCAGGACTATATCGCCATCTTCTCGGTGGTGTTCCAGGACTTCCGGCTGCTGGCCATGCCGCTGGGCGAGAATGTGGCCGGCGCCGCCGAATATGACCGGGGCCGCGCCGCCCGCTGCCTGGCAGACGCCGGTTTCGAAGCACGGTTGGATGCCATGCCCAAAGGGCTGGACACCAGCCTGTACAAGGACCTGGACAAGGACGGCGTCGAGATCTCCGGCGGCGAGGCGCAGAAGATCGCCATCGCCCGCGCGCTGTACAAGGACGCGCCCTTCATCGTGCTGGACGAACCCACCGCCGCGCTGGACCCCATCGCCGAGGCGGAGATCTACGCCAGGTTTGACGCCATCGCCGGCGACAAGACCGCCATCTATATCAGCCACCGGCTGTCCAGCTGCAAGTTCTGCGACGAGATCGCCGTGTTTGACCAGGGCGCCATCGTCCAGACCGGCAGCCACGACGCGCTGGTGGCCGACGCGGCCGGCCTGTACCACAAGCTGTGGCACGCCCAGGCGCAGTATTACACCAACGATTGACCCCCCTTTTCTTTTTCCCACTTTTTGCACCGGGGCGCCGCTTTGCGGCGCCCCGGTGCTTTTTTGTGGGCGGTCCCGTGGGAGTGCAGCGGCGGGCGAGAACGCCCGCCCTACATTGCGGCCATAAACAGGTGCCAGCCCGCCAACGCCAGCCATCTGCCAGGCCCGACGGCGGGCCGATGAAATCATCGGCCCCTACGCAGAGGGGCGCCGGGACACCGCCTGCCGTCCCCGGTTCCGCCACCCTTTTGCCTTGCATTGTAGGGCGGGCGTTCACGCCCGCCGGGGGGCCTTGCACCAACCCGGAAGGATACTCGCAAGGCAAGGCGCCGCACCCCTCCGCCATCGCTGACGCGATGCCACCTCCCCTTGCAGGGGAGGCTTTATAGGCGGCAGTCCCCCAAAGCCTCCCCTGCAAGGGGAGGTGGATGCGCCGCAAGGCGCAGACGGAGGGGTGCATTGCCGCTTGGCGGTGGAAATATCCGGCAAAGCCCGGCAGGGCCTTGCCCCGCATCCGTAGGGGACGATGCTTGCATCGTCCCGGAAACCCTGCGATGCCGCAGACCCCCTGCGGCGGGCGAAATCGCCCGCCCTACATTGCGGCCATAAACAGGTGCCAGCCCACAAACGCCAGCCTTCCGCCAGGCCCGGCGCCGGGCCTGGCCGCCCCTTTCCGCATTGCGCCGGCGGCGCCGGTGCGGTACAATATGAAATAAACCAAACCATGGCCATGCCGGAAGGGAGGCGGTCCCCATGCGTGAAGTGGAGATCGTGGAACATTTGCAGATCGACGGCCTGCGGCTGTTTTTTGACACCGTCCAGTACCGCACGCCCCATGTCCACCGGGAGCTGGAGCTGGTCTGGCTGGCGGACGGCGCGCTGGATGTGCGCATCGAACAGACCCAGCTGCTGGCCCGCCCCGGCGAGATGGTGCTGTTCCACCCCGGCCAGCTGCACGAGTTCCGCGCCGCCGGGGCAGGCTGCACCTTTTTGTGCGTGCAGATCGCGCCGGAACTGGTGGCCGCCGCCTGCCCGGCCTTTGAGCGGCTGCGCTTTGACCAGCCCTGCCCCGGCCGGGTGCTGCCCGCCGCGGCCTATGCCCGGCAGGTGGACCGCCTGCTGCAAATGATGCGCCGCTATCTGCTGCGGCCGGAAGGCTACGAGCTGACCTGCGTGGGCCTTGCCTGCCTGCTTTTGGGCGAACTGATCGCCGGCGTGCCCCACCAGACGCTGTCCGGCGGGGTGCTGGCCGGCCAGCAGCGCCGCAACGACCGCGCCCTGCGGCTGATCCGATTTGTGGACGAAAATTACACCCACAAGGTCAATCTTTCGGACTTTGCCCGCCGGGAGAATATCTCGCTGGGGTATGCGTCCCACTTTGCCCGCGAGGCGCTGGGCCAGACCTTCCAGGATTATGTGGACACGGTGCGCTTTAACGCCGCCTGCAAGCAGATCGCCGCCGGGCAGGCCCGGCTGGTGGACGTGTACGCGGCGTCGGGGTTTTCGGACTACCGCTATTTTTCCCGCGCGTTCCAAAAGCGGTTCGGCATGACGCCGGAGGAGTACCGCCGCCGCAGCCAAAGCCCCGTGCAGGAGGAGACCCATGTCCACCACAGCGTCCACTCGCTGGAGCGGTTCTATTCCCGCGAGAAAAGCCTGGAGCTGCTGGACCAGGCCTGCGCCCGCCTGGACGCACAGCGGCAGAGCGCAGACATTTAACGCAGTTTCGTATTATTTTTATAACTTTGCTCTCTTTTGGCAAACCGCACAAAAAGGCATATGCAAAACCGGCATTTTGCCGAAAATTACAAAAACAGCAAATTCGTCTAATCGCCAAAGCCACTTTGGCAAGGACAGCGCGCCGCCCCGCGTGGTATACTGCAGGCAAAATACGGGAGGTGACCCCTGTGGCCTATACCATCGGCATCGACCTGGGGACCTCGGCCAGCAAATTTCTGCTGGTGGACGAGGCCGGCTGGGTGCTGAACACTGTGACCAAAGAATATCCGCTCTCTTTCCCCCGCCCCGGCTGGAGCGAGCAGGACCCCGCCCACTGGTGGCAGGCCTGCCTGGCCGGCGTGCCGGAGCTGCTGGCCGGCTTTGACGCGAAGCAGGTGGCGGGCATCGGCGTGGGCGGCCAGATGCACGGCCTGGTGGCGCTGGACGCCGCCGGCAATGTGCTGCGCCCGGCCATTTTGTGGAACGACGGCCGCACCGCCGCCCAGGTGGACTACCTGAACGACACCATTGGCAGGGACAAGCTCAGCGCCTGGACCGGCAACATCGCCTTTGCCGGCTTTACCGCGCCCAAGCTGCTGTGGATGCGCCGGAACGAGCCGGACCTGTTTGCCCGCATCGCCAAGATCCTGCTGCCCAAGGATTACCTGGTCTACCGTCTGACCGGCGTGCACGCCACCGACTATTCCGACGCTTCCGGCATGCTGCTGCTGGACGTGGCGCACAAGCGGTGGAGCGCCGAGATGCTGGACCTCTGCGGCGTGACCGAGGCCCAGATGCCCGCCCTGTTTGACAGCTGGCAGCCGGTGGGCACGCTGACCGCCGACGCGGCCGCGGCGCTGGGCCTGCCGGCCGACGTGGCGGTCTGCGCCGGCGCGGGCGACAACGCCGCCGCGGCCATCGGCACCGGCACGGTGGGCGAGGGCCGGTGCAACATCAGCCTGGGCACCTCCGGCACGGTGTTTATCTCGTCGGAGCGGTTCCGCGTGGACCCGCACAACGCCCTGCACGCCTTTGCCCATGCCGACGGCGGCTTCCACCTGATGGGCTGCATGCTGTCCGCCGCGTCCTGCAACAAATGGTGGATGGAGGATATTCTGCATGACGGCGACTACGCCGCCGCCCAGGGGGCCATCGCGCCGGAAAAGCTGGGCCGCAGCCATGTGTTCTATCTGCCCTACCTGATGGGCGAGCGCAGCCCCATCAACGACACCAACGCCCGCGCGGTCTTTTTGGGCATGACGATGGACACCACCCGCGCCGACATGACCCAGGCCATGCTGGAGGGCGTCGCCTTTGCGCTGCGGGACAGCGTGGAGGTCGCCCGCAGCCTGGGGCTGGATATTTCCCGGTCGACGCTGTGCGGCGGCGGCAGCAAATCGCCCCTGTGGCGTACCATCCTGGCCAATGTGCTGGGCATCCCGCTGGATCTGCCTGCCACCGAGCAGGGCCCCGGCTACGGCGCGGCGCTGCTGGCGCTGGTGGCCTGCGGCCGATACCGCAGTGCGGCCGAGGTCTCCCGCGCCATGCTGCACATCCAGGCGACGGTGCAGCCCGACCCCGAACTGACCGCGCTGTACGACGCCCGCTATGCCGAGTTCAAACAGATCTACCCCGCCTGCAAGCCGCTGTTTGCCAGCCTGGCAGGCACCCCGTGACCCATCCCATCCAAAAGAAAGGAGCCGCCTTTATGAAGATCGAATCGGTATTGGACCCCGCCTTTGCCGCCTACGGCCAGGTGGTGACCGGGCTGGAGGAGGCCAGGGCCGAGATCCTGGCCGCGCTGGCCGGGACGCCGCAACCCGCCGCGGGCACCGACTATTGCCCTGAGGACCCGGCCCTGCAGGAGCTGCCCGCCGCGGCCGAGGTCAGCGGGCACCTGTTTGGCGGCATGCCCTGCCAGCTGGGCTGGTGCAACGGCCGCAACACCAAGCTCAACTGCCTGGAGTACCACCGGGACAGCGAGTATAACCTGGCCAACGAGGATTTTATCCTGCTGCTGGCCCGCCGGGTCGAAATCGAGAACGGCAGGCTGGACACCGGCAAAGTCCGGGCTTTCCGGGTGCCCGCCGGCACGCTGGTGGAGGTGTACGCCACCACGCTGCACTACGCCCCCTGCCACACCGACCCGGACAAGGGCTTCCGGGTGCTGGTGGCGCTGCCCGCCGGCACCAACACCGCAAAGCCGGACATTGCCCCCAAAACCGGCGAGGACGCCTGGCTGTGGGCCTGCAACAAGTGGCTGCTGGCCCACCCGGATTCCGCCGAGGCCTCCCAGGGCGCCGCGGCGGTGCTGGACGGCGAAAACATCGACATTGCGGCGGATATTTGACCCGGAAGAATCCCCGGATAACCGCCGGCCGCCAGCGCCCCACCCTTTTTTCTGCGGCCAACGGCCGCACCGCAATTTCTCATTCCTGATTTCTGATGGTCTCTAAATTATAAAATTCAATTTCCAGAAAGTAATTCCCAGGAGGTAAACACCATGCTGCAAAACATCCCCGAAGTCAAGCTGGGCATCGTGGCGGTCAGCCGCGACTGCTTCCCCATCCAGCTGTCCCAGACCCGCCGGGCCGCCATCGTCAAGGCCTGCGCCGACAAGGGCCTGCCGGTCTACGAGGCCCAGACCACCGTCGAGAACGAGAAGGACATGCTGGCCGCCGTCCAGGAGGTCAAGGCCGCCGGCTGCAACGCGCTGACCGTCTTTTTGGGCAACTTCGGCCCCGAAACGCCGGAAACGCTGATCGCCAAATACTTTGACGGCCCCTGCATGTTTGTGGCGGCCGCCGAGGGCGACGGCGACCTGGTCAACGGCCGCGGCGACGCCTACTGCGGCATGCTGAACTGCAGCTACAACCTGGGGATGCGCCGCCTGAAGGGCTATATCCCCGAATACCCGGTGGGCACCGCCGAGGAGATCGCCGGCAAGATGGCCGAGTTTGTGCCCATCGCCCGGGCCATCCTGGGCCTGAAAGGGCTGAAGATCATCACCTTCGGCCCCCGCCCGCAGGACTTTTTTGCCTGCAACGCCCCCATCAAGGGGTTGTACGAGCTGGGCGTCGAGATCGAGGAGAACAGCGAGCTGGACCTGCTGGTGGCCTACAAGGAGCACGCCGACGACCCCCGCATCCCCGACGTCTGCGCCGACATGGCCGCCGAGATGGGCGAGGGTCGCTACTACCCCGACCTGCTGGCCCGCATGGCCCAGTTTGAGCTGACGCTGCTGGACTGGGCCGAGGCCCACAAGGGCAGCCGCCAGTACGTGGCCTTTGCCGACAAGTGCTGGCCGGCCTTCCCCAGCCAGTTCGGCTTTGAGCCCTGCTTTGTCAACTCCCGCCTGGCAAGCCGCGGCATCCCCGTTTCCTGCGAGGTGGACATCTACGGCGCTTTGAGCGAGTACATCGGCATCTGCATCTCCGGCGACACCGTCACCCTGCTGGACATCAACAACAGCGTGCCCCAGTACATCTACGACGAGGACATCAAAGGCAAGTTTGATTACCAGCTGACCGATACCTTTATGGGCTTCCACTGCGGCAACACCCCCAGCTGCAAGATGTGTGCCGACCGCGCCGTCAAGTACCAGCTGATCCAGCACCGTCTGCTGGAGCCCGCCGGCAGCGACCCCGATTTTACCCGCGGCACGCTGGAGGGCGACATTGCCCCCTCCGACATCACCTTCTACCGCCTGCAGTGCGACAGCGAGGGCGCGCTGCGCGCCTACATCGCCCAGGGCGAGGTTCTGCCGGTGGCCACCCGCAGCTTTGGCGGCATCGGCGTGTTCGCCATCCCGGAGATGGGCCGTTTCTACCGCCATGTGCTGGTGCAGAAACACTATCCCCACCACGGCGCGGTGGCCTTTGGCCATTACGGCAAGCTGCTGTTTGAGGTGATCAAATACCTGGGCATTGCCGACATCGCCTACAACCAGCCCAAATCCCTGCCCTACCCCACCGAGAACCCCTGGGGCTGAGGCCGCATCCGCAAACACCCGCATCCATCCGAGGGAGGGAAACACCCATGGACAGAACCGAACTGCAAAAAATCAACGCCTACTGGCGGGCATCCAACTACCTGGCCGCCGGCCAGCTTTACCTGCTGGACGACCCGCTGCTGCGCCGCCCGCTGACCCGCGGCGACGTCAAGAAAAAGATCGTCGGCCACTGGGGCACCGTGCCCGGCCAGAACTTTGTCTACGTCCACCTGAACCGCATCATCAAAAAATATGACCAGGATATGATCCTGATCTCCGGCCCCGGCCACGGCGGCAACTTCTTTGTGGCAAACGCCTATCTGGACGGCACCTACTCCGAGGTTTACCCCAACATCAGCCGGGACGAGGAGGGCATGCGCCGCCTGTTCAAGCAGTTTTCCTTCCCCGGCGGCATCTCCAGCCACGTCGCGCCGGAGACTCCCGGCTCCATCAACGAGGGCGGCGAGCTGGGCTACTCCATCGCCCACGCCTTTGGCGCGGTGTTCGACAACCCGGACCTGATCGCCGCGGTCACCGTGGGCGACGGCGAGGCCGAGACCGGCCCCCTGGCCACCAGCTGGCAGTCCAACAAGTTCCTGAACCCCAAGGGCGACGGCGCCGTGCTGCCGATCCTGCACCTGAACGGGTATAAGATCTCAAACCCCACCGTGTTCGGCCGCATGACCCACGAGGAGCTGGAGCATTTCTTCCTGGGATGCAGCTGGAAGCCCTACTTTGTCGAGGGCGACGACCCGCTGCCCATGCACGAAAAGATGGCCGAAACGCTGGACGCCGTCATTGAGGAGATCCACGACATCCAGCGCCGCGCCCGTGCCGGCGAGGAGATGGGTCACATCCAGTGGCCGATGATCGTGCTGCGCACCCCCAAGGGCTGGACCGGCCCCAAGGTGGTGGACGGCAAGCCCATCGAGGGCACCTTCCGCGCCCATCAGGTGCCCATCGACCTGACGCTGGGCACCCCCAACCAGGAGGAGCACCTGGCCCAGCTGGAAGACTGGCTGCGCAGCTACCATCCGGAGGAGCTGTTTGACGAGAACGGCACCCTGATCCCCGAGCTGCAGGAGCTGGCCCCCACCGGTGACCGGCGCATCGCGGCCAACCCCCACGCCAACGGCGGCAAGCTGCTGCGGGACCTGCGCACCCCCGATTTCAAGGACTACGCGGTGGACATTCCCTTCCCCGGCAGCGTGGAAAAGCAGGACATGATCGAGCTGGGCGGCTACATCCGCGACGTGTTCAAGCTCAACGCCGACGCGAAGAATTTCCGCATTTTCGGACCTGACGAGACCATGTCCAACCGGCTGTACAAGTGCTTCGAGGCCGAGAACCGGGACTGGAACTCCACCACCGTGCCCGGCGACGAGTTTTTGGCCGGCGACGGCCGCATCATGGACAGCATGCTGTCCGAGCATCTGTGCGAAGGCTGGCTGGAAGGCTACCTGCTCACCGGCCGCCACGGCTTCTTTGCCAGCTACGAGAGCTTTATCCGCGTGGTGGACAGCATGGTGGCCCAGCACGCCAAGTGGCTGAAGGTCTGCAACCAGCTGCCCTGGCGGCAGAGCATCGCCAGCCTGAACCTGATTTTGACCTCCAACGTCTGGCAGCAGGACCACAACGGCTACACCCACCAGGACCCCGGTTTCCTGGACCACATCGCCAACAAAAAAGCGGACGTCGTCCGCCTGTACCTGCCGCCGGATACCAACTGCCTGCTGTCCTGCTTTGACCACTGCATCCGCAGCCGGGACTATGTCAACGTGCTGGTCACCAGCAAGCACCCGCGTCCCCAGTGGCTGACCATGGAGCAGGCGGTCAAGCACTGCACCCAGGGCGTGGGCATCTGGGACTGGGCTTCCAGCGACGCCGGCGAGGAGCCGGACATCGTCATGGCCTGCTGCGGCGACACCCCCACGCTGGAAACGCTGGCCGCCGTGACCATCCTGCGGGACGCCATGCCGGAGCTGAAAATCCGCGTGGTCAACGTGGTGGACCTGATGAAGCTGGAGCCCAACACCAAGCATCCCCACGGTCTGTCCGACGCCGACTACAACGCGCTGTTCACCAAGGACAAGCCCATCATCTTTGCTTTCCACGGCTACCCGACGCTGATCCACGAGCTGACCTACGAGCGGGCCAACCGCAACCTGAGCGTCCACGGCTACCAGGAGGAGGGCACCATCACCACGCCGTTCGACATGCGGGTGCAGAACGAGATCGACCGTTTCCACCTGGTCAAGGACGCCATCCAGCACCTGCCCCAGCTGGGCAACCGCGGCGCTTACCTGATCCAGCAGATGAACGACAAGCTGGTGGACCACAAGCAGTACATCCACGAGGTGGGCCAGGACCTGCCTGAGATCCTGGACTGGAAATGGCACCTGCCCCAGCAGGGCTGAGGCACAGCCGCCCGTTTGCTGTATCGGAAAGGAGATGACGGCATGGAGTTTACCGATGTGATCGCCCGGCGCTACGCCTGCAAAAAGTTCAGCGACCGCCCGCTTGACCCCGCTGCGCTGCAGGAGATCTTGCAGGCCGGCCGCCTGGCCCCCACCGCCAAAAACCTGCAGGAGCAGAAGATCTACGTGGTGCAGTCCCCCGCAGGGCTGGCCGCGGTCGATGCGCTGACGCCCTGCCGCTACGGCGCGCCCACCGTGCTGCTGGTGGCTTTTGACAGCCAAAACGTCTATCAGTATCCCGGCGGGGGGCGCGATTCCGGCATAGAGGACGCGGCCATTGTGGCCACCCACATGATGCTGGCCGCCTGCAATGCCGGCGTTGACAGCTGCTGGCTCAACCGCTTCGACCCCGACGAGGCCGCCAAAGCCTTCGGCCTGCCGGCAGGCGAGCAGGTGCTGATGCTGCTGGACCTGGGCTACGCTGCGCCCGGCGCCGGCCCCCTGCCGCCCCACAGCCAGCGCAAGCCGCTGGAGGAGACGGTGCGCTATCTGTGACGGCGCGGCGGCTGCGCTTGTACGGCAGGGCCGTGATTTTATCCCGTTTGCCCCCTGTCCCCTATTCCCCCGCGGCGCGCGGCGTGATACAATAGGGGTAAACAGGGGCGGCGCGGCCAGTGTTGCGGCCGCCGGCCCCCATTTCCGAAAGGAGCGTTCCTTATGCAGTATCAACAGACTTTGGACCTCTGGCTGGCCCGCGCGGGCGAGGACCCCGACCTGACCGCCGAGCTGGAAGCGGTAAAGACCGACGCCGACGCCGTCACCGACCGCTTTTACCGCGACCTGGAGTTCGGCACCGGCGGCCTGCGCGGCGTGATCGGCGCGGGCACCAACCGCATGAACATCTACACCATCCGCCGCGCCACCCAGGGCCTGGCGGACTACATCAACGCCGAGGGCCTGCCCAAAAAGGTGGCCATCGGCCACGACAGCCGCATCAAGGGCGAGCTGTTCAGCCGCGAGGCCGCCCGCGTGCTGGCCGCCAACGGCATCACCGCTTACCTGTACCCCCGGCTGGAGCCCACCCCGGCGCTGTCCTGGGCGGTGCGGTATCTGGGCTGCGGCGCGGGCATCTGCGTCACCGCCAGCCACAACCCCGCCAAGTACAACGGCTACAAGGTCTACGGCGCCGACGGCTGCCAGATCACGCTGGAGGCCGCCGCCAAAGTTCTGGCTGCGATCGGGCAGCATGACTATTTTGACAGCCCCAAACTTGTGGATTATGACGAAGCCGTCGCCGCCGGCACCATCCAGTCCATCCCCGACCAGTGCCTGTCCGACTTTGTGGACGCGGTGCTGGCCCTGCGCCCCGGCAACGACGTGAGCAAGCTGAAGCTGGTGTACACCCCGCTCAACGGCAGCGGCCTGGAGCCGGTCCGGATGCTTTTGGACCGCATGGGCGTGACCCAGGTGACGGTGGTGCCGGAGCAGGAAAAGCCGGACGGCAATTTCCCCACCTGCCCCTACCCCAACCCGGAGATCCGTGAGGCGATGGAGACCGGCCTGCGCCTGTGCGACACCGTCCACCCCGACCTGATGATCGGCACCGACCCCGACTGCGACCGCATGGGCGCCGCCGTGCCCGACGGCCGGGGCGGCTACCGGCTGATCACCGGCAACGAGATGGGCGTGCTGCTGTTTGACTACATCTGCCGCACGCGGCTGGCCAACGGCACCATGCCCAAAGACCCGGTGGCCGTGACCACCATCGTTTCCACCGACATGGCCACCCCCATCGCCAAAAAATACGGCGTCGAGCTGCGCCGCACGCTGACCGGCTTCAAGTTCATCGGCGAGCAGATCGGCAAGCTGGAGGCTGAAGGCCATGTGGAGCGGTACATCTTCGGCTTTGAGGAGAGCTACGGCTACCTGTCCGGCGGCCACGTGCGGGACAAGGACGCCGTCAACGCCGTGATGCTGGCCTGCGAGGCCGCCGCCTGGTACGCCGCCCAGGGCATGAGCCTGCTGGACGCGGTCAACGCGCTGTACAAAGAGTTCGGCTTCTACCGCAACGCCCTGAAGAGCTACACCTTTGAGGGCGAAAGCGGCATGCACACCATGCAGGGCATTATGGCAAAGCTGCGGGCGGAGGTCCCCTTTGTCATTGCCGGGTACGGCGTGGACAAGGTCGTCGATTACCAGAACGACGACACCGGCCTGCCGAAAGCCGACGTGCTGGAGTACCGGCTGGAAAACGGCGCCAAGCTGATGGTGCGCCCCAGCGGCACCGAGCCCAAGATCAAGGTCTACCTGTCCGCCGTAGCGGACAGCGAGGCCGCCGCCGACGCCATCAACGAGCAGATGGGCAGCACTGCCGACGGCTGGATGCAGGTGTAAGGGCGTTCCCTTCCCTGTCAAAAACAGACCACAACGCAGAACAGCGTCCCCGCAGCCGCGGGGACGCTGTTTTGTGTTTCCCCGCCGGGTCAAAGGCGGGCGCCGTATTCGGATTTGAGGCGGCGGCGGGCTTCCAGGTTTTGCAGGGCGGCGTCGCCCAGCCGGGCCGAGACCGCCAGCACCAGCGCGTCCACGATGGCGGCGGGGGCGGTCATCGAGTGGTACTCCTTCTCCTCACCGCGGCAGACAAACAGCTCGATGTCCGCCCGCGGGGCCCGGCCGTGGTAGAGCTGGCCGGTAAACAGCAGCGTCCGGTAGCCGGCGGCGCGCTGCACGTCCAGAATGACCCGCCCCTCCGCCGAGAGCTTGGAGAAGGCGAACACCACCACCAGGTCCTCCGGGCCTGCCGGGGCCAGGCCCTCCAGCAGCTCGGTGCCGCCGGCGGGGATGGCGTGCACGTCCACGCCGATGCGCCGCAGCCGGAACGCCAGCAGCTCCGCCATGGAGCGGCTGGCGTTTTTTGCGTAGACGAACACCCGTTTTGCCCCGGCCACCGCCTGGGCCGCCCGGTCAAACTGGGCGGGGTCCAGCAGTTCCAGCGTCTTTTCCAGGCAGTATCGCTGCTGCTCCATCCAGCGGGGCAGCAGCGCGCCGTCGCCGTCGGCCAGGGTGGCCGCCAGCTTGCCCGCCGGGCCGGGCCGGGCGGGCTGGGTCTGCTCCAGCACCAGCTGTTTCAGATGTTTGAAATCCCGGCACCCCACATGGCGGGCAAAGCGGGAGATAGTCGCTTCGGACACATCCAGCGCGGCGGCCAGCTGGGCGATGCTCATAAACAAAAAACTGTCGCTGTTGCGGGTGATGTATTCCAGGACCGCCGCCTCGTTGGCGGTGAGCTTGTCCGGCATTTGGGGGAAGGTCAGGGGCATAGCGGCCTCCTTTGCTGGGGATGGGGGGTATGTGCTCCGGGATCTGTTCCGGCGGCGCGGGCCGGCGCCATACGCCGAACAGGCCCGGACGGTCCGGGCCTGCGGCCGGCGCCCTGTCCCCGCGGCGCGGAAAGCGCCGGGCAGCGGCAGGGCGCTGCTTTTTCTTATTGTAGCACATTGCGGCGCGGCGTGCACCCGGTTTTTGCGGCGCGGGCGGGTCAGCCGGCGGCCCGCTGTTTGGCCTGCAGCACGGCGGGGGTCTCGCCCCGGCCCAGCAGCACCGAGACATAGTCCCCGCCCAGGGCGTGGACTTCCTTCAGCGCCCGCTTGAGGATGCCGGCGGTCTTTACCTTAAAGGCTGCCTCCGGGTGGACGTCGATTTGGTACCGGCCGGCCTGCATCTCGGCGTACAGCGCGCCGAAGGTGTCCGCCGCGTTGGCAAAATCGGTGCGGATGCAGCCGTACTGGGTGGCCTGGTGGGTGTCGCTGCCCGCCACCACCGGGATGCCCAGCTGCCGGCCAAAGGCCAGCGTCAGCCGCTCGGTGCGGGCGCGGTCCTCGGCGATGTCCTTGCCGTTCATATCGATAAAGTCAAAGCGGGCCAGCTGTTCGGCGGGCAGTTCGGGGATGTGCCCGCCCGCCCGGAAGGGATGCCCCGCCCCCACCAGCACCGGATACTGGTCAAACAGGTCGGCCAGCGCCGCAAAGGGCAAAAAGCTGCCCTTGCGCTTGTGGGGTCCCAGCCGGCGGTTCAGTTCCCGGATGGCCTCCATGGGGCCGATGGACAGCACATGGCCGCCCTCGGCGATGTCGGTCTCCATGCCGGGGAACACCTTCAGCCCGTCAAAGACAAAGGCGTCGCCCGCCTGCTCGCCATGGCTGGCGATGTAGCCGTAGACCTCGTCGAACTGCTGGGTGTTGAAGTGCTCGGTCAGGCAGATGGCGTCCAGGCCGGCGCTTTTTGCCTCCCCCAGCAGCCACCGGGTATACTCCACCGAGAAGGGCAGGTACTTGGCCAGCTTGCCGTGGGTATGAAAATCAACGTACATTTCCGTTTCCTCCCGTCGTGGGTCGCTTTTTCATAAGGCGGGCGTCAGCCCAGCAGAGCGGCCGCCAGCACGCACAGCGCCACCCACAAAAAGGAAAGCGCCGCAAACAGCAGATCGTTGTTGGTCAGGTGCATGGACGCCAGCTTAATGCGCTTGACCTCCTTGTTGACGGCGGCGTAGCGGTAGCCCTTGATCTCCAGCACCTCCACCGTGGTGCGGGACCGCTTGGCGGTGTTGAGCATCAGCGGGTAAAAGGCGCGGATGATGACCTGGATCTGATAGACCAGATACCGCACCTTGCCGGCAAAGGTATCGTGGGCGGGCGGGTTGCCCCGCAGCCGGTAGGACAGCAGCACGTTCTGGAACTCCTCCATCAGCAGCGGCAGCATGCGGTAGGCGTAGCTGATGGAAAAGCTCAGCCGTTCGGGGCAGCCGTACCACATCAGGCCGTTGACCAGCTTGTCCGGGTCCAGCCCCGAAAAGATGGTGATGGACGCCAGCGACACGGTGGCCACCTTCAGGGTCAGCACCAGCAGCGGCAGGATGGCCGAAGCGTCGCCGCCAAACAGCAGCGTCGCCAAAAACAGGTAGCCGGTCTGGGCAAAGACGCCCACGCCGAACAGCAGCAGCACCAGCCCTGCCACATGGGCCATCCAGGTGGTCACGGCCACCAGTGCAAAGCACCCCAGCAAAAACGGCACGCTGTTGACAAACCAGGGCACCAGCCCGAAAAACAGATACCACACCAGCAGCATGCGCGGGTCCATGGCGGCGATCAGCGTATCGTTGTTGCCGTAGGCGTTTTTCAGCACCTGATTGCGCAAAAAATCGATCGACAGCTTGTCCAGGATGCTCTCGGACAGTTTTTCCATCATCTTCATGCCTGCGGCCCCTTTCCGGTAAACTGGCTCAGAAAATCGTCGATGGTATAGCAGCAGGCCTCCGGGTCCAGCGCGCGGGCCATGGCAAAGATCTCCGGCGGGCGGATGCCCACCAGGTCCAACAGCGCCTGGCTGCCAAAGATGCGGTCCCGGCTGCCGTCCGCCACCACCCGTCCGCCGCACAGCACCACGATGCGCTCGGCCCACTCGCAGACCAGCTGCATGTCGTGGGTGGCAATGACCACCGTCTCGGTGATCTGCTTCATGTCGTCCAGCGTGCGCATGATCTCCTTGCGGGTGGCGATGTCCAGGTTGGCGGTGGGCTCGTCCAGCAGCAGGATGGCGGGGTCCAGCGCGATGCCGATGGCCAGGCTGGCCCGGCGCATCTGCCCGCCGGAGAGCAGCCGCCCGTCCCGGTCGCGCAGCGCGGTCAGCCGGAAGCGTTCCAGCAGCGCGTCGGTGCGGCTGCGGGCGTCGGGCAGGCCGCGGGCCTCCATGGCGTAGGCGATGTCCGCCTGGATGGAATCCTGGATGAACATATCCTCCGGGTTCTGGTAGACCATCGACACCTGGCGTCCCAGGCCCTCCGGGCCGCCGTCGTGCAGGCTTTTGCCGTTCAAAAGCACATCGCCGCCGGCGGGCTTGAGCAGCCCCACCATCAGCTTCATCAGCGTGGACTTGCCCGCACCGTTGGAGCCGATCAGCGCGATCTTGTCGCCCCGGCGCACCGTCAGGTCCAGGCCCGAAAAGACGGTGCGGGGCGCGCCCTTGACGCTGCGGTAGCGCACCGACACGTCCCGGAACTGCACCACCGGCTCGCCGGCCGGGGGCTGGGGCAGCACGGTGCAGGTGCGGACGCCGGGCCGGGCGGCAAAGGCGGCGCGGCCCTCCTCCACGGTGGTGGGCAGGCGGTCCGCCTGCAGCTCGCCGGCCTGGCGCAGCCGGTGGGCCGCGATGGTGACCTGCGGCGGAAAGATGTTGCAGCTTTGCAGCTCCTCCACCCGCTGCAGGGCGTCGTCGGTGGGCAGCATCCACCGTACCCGGCCGTCCTTCAACAGCAGCACATGCTTGCAGTAGTCGGCGATGTACTCGGTGTGGTGCTCGATGACCAGGATGGTCTTGCCGTACTCCCGGTTCAGCCGACGCAGCACCGCGTAGATGCGGTCGGCGTGGCCGGGGTCCAGCTGGGCGATGGGCTCGTCCAAAATCAGCACCTCCGGCTGCAGAGACAGCACCCCGGCCAGCGCCAGCAGATGGGTCTGCCCGCCGGACAGCTGCCAGATAAAATCATCCTCCCGCCCCTGCAGGCCGCACTGGCGCAGCGCCTCGCGGCCGCGGTCCAGATAGTCGGGCATGGCGTAGTTCAGGCAGGCGTAGCTGGCGTCGTCCAGCACGGTGGGGCGGACGATCTGGTTTTCAAAATCCTGGTAGACATAGCCCACCTTTTGGGCCAGCGCGCCCACGTCGGCGGCGGAGGCGTCCAGCCCGCAGACCTCCACCCGGCCCTCGTACTCGCCGGTGATGAACTGGGGGATCAGGCCGTTGAGGGTCTTGCACAGGGTGGATTTGCCGCAGCCGTTGTTGCCCACAATGGCCACAAAGTCGCCCTTTTCAATGGTCAGGCTCACATCCCGCAGCGTGGGCTGCTGCGCGCCGGGATAGGTAAAGGTCAGATGCTCGATCTGTACGGCGTTCATCGCTCAGGCACCCTTTTTGGCGCTGCCGCCGTTTTTGCGCATGACCAGCACCACCACGACCGCCAGCACGGCGGCCGCCACCATGCCGATGGCCAGGGCGGTGGTGCTCTCGGCCCAGCTTGCCTCCCAGTCGATCAGCGAGAAGCCGCTGGTGGCCAGCAGCTCGGCGGCCAGCGCCGCCGCAAAGGCCACCGCGCAGCCGGCGATCACCTTGCCGCCGATGGGCTCCAGCGCCGTCCGGGCGGTGCGGGGCTGCATGCCCAGCAGCGGCTCGATCTTGCCGTGGAGCTTGGGCACCAGGTAGAGCGTGGGCAGCAGGCAGAACAGGATGCCGGAGAACAGGATATCATTCAGGCAGGCAAAGCCCTCGGTGGCAAAGACGCTCTCCGGCAGGCCGGCGACGGCCTCAAAGTCCTCGACGCCGAACTGCACCTTGCAGATATCCACAATGCAGCCCAGCACCTGCTGGATGACCACACCGGACATGGCCGCCGCGCCCACCATGGCGCGGTTTTTGGGGTCGCGCACCAGCCGCCCGGCAATGTAAACGCCGATGGTGACGGTGATGAACTTTTCCAGCTCGCCCAGACCGCCGAACTGGCCCAGCATGATCTCGCTGAACACCAGCTCGCCGGTGGCGGCGCCCAGGGCCGCCGACATGGGGTCGAACAGCATGGCCAGCGTGAGGGGGATGAACAGGAAATATTCCACCGAGAATTCCACGATGCCCACCTGGAAGGACGGGATCAGCTCGGTAAACAGGGTGGCCAGGCCGTACAGGGCCATAGTCAGCACAAAGACCATCAGCTTTTGGGACTGATTGGCGGCCGGTTTCTGCGTGGTTGCCATGATAGATTCCTCCTGATCGCATATCGCATGGAAAAGGGGCCCCGCGGCGGGGCGCCCCGGCAGGGGTGTTTGCCTGCCTGTCTTTTATTTTACCGGCCGATTGTAAAGGTCTCTACCGCGGTATTGTAAAATGTATGTTATTTTTCACCATTTTCTTTTATGCAAATTTATTTTCATGTTATTTTCCCGCCCCGCCGGGTCAACGGGCGGGGGCGCTGCATGGCAGGCCCGCATTGGTCAGCATCCGCAAATCAGCGGCTTCTGTTTTTACACTTCCAAGTCAGGTTTATCCAATATTTGCTGTATGCGCCCGCCGATATGCCGCGAACCCCCGCAGCAGCCCTTGTTGAAGTGACCCCCAAAAGTTAGACAATATTTGAAAGTAAAAATTGTTCAAGCAG
>ERZ1643246.2032-NODE-2032-length-20366-cov-7.957068_pt1 | contig 20366 bp, 18 predicted proteins | sample MGYA00579265_ERZ1643246 | MGnify/ENA primary metagenome ERZ1643246 (study PRJEB29033, sample SAMEA4952261) | chicken gut metagenome | biome: Broiler Chicken; feature: Gastrointestinal Tract; material: Caecum | place: Ireland | collected 2018 | study: Broiler...
ATTCATGGTACTGTTATCAATTCAGATACTGTTCCGTGAATAATTTAGGTTTATCTTATGCTTCTGCCGGGAATATTTTTTCTGATTGTTTTTGCGATATACCCTATTTTATGGATTGTGAAAAATATGTTTTACCATTACACATCCTTTGGGGATTATGCCTTCAGCGGGATCGATAACTTTTTGAAACTGATGCAGGATGAACTGTTTTGGAATGCTTGTAAAAATACGGTTGTTTATGCGGCGGGAAAGATGGTAATCACGATACCGCTCGCGTTTATCTTCGCGTTTATTCTCAACAGTAAATTAAAAGGCCGTATGGCGTATCGAACCGTTATATTTATGCCGACAATCATCAGCGTTTCCGTTATGAGCATGGTATTCTACCTGATTTTTAATCCTTACAACGGAAGCGTGAATCAGGTCCTTATGGCACTGGGACTGATTGAAAAACCGATTAACTGGTTTGACAGCAGCCATTCCATGGCCACGGTTCTGTTCGTAGCTGTGTGGGGAGCGGTTGGAAACTATATGATTTATTTCCTGTCCGGTCTGCAGACCATTTCCAAAGAAGTCTACGAAAGCGCCGAGATTGATGGAGCGACAGGATGGAAAAAATTAAGATACATTACCATCCCCATGATGGCGCCCATTTCCCAGATGGTAATTATGCTGGCTCTGACCCAAGCCTTTAAAGACTATGAAAATATCATGGTTCTGACAGGCGGAGGACCGGATTATAAGACAGAAGTTTTGTATTTGTATATATACCGTCTGTTCTTCCCCATGGGCGATGCCGGAGGAAACGTAGTGCTTCAATATGGGTATGGTTCCGCGGTATCGTTTGTGACAGCTATTCTGGTAGGAATTATCACAGCAGTTTACCTGCGGTGGAGCAGGAATATGAATGACGCGGCATAGGAGGTTTTCAGATGGATATTAAGATGAAGCGTTTTTTAAAAAAGCTTGCGCTGTATGGGATATTGACGGCTATATCCTTTGTAATCGTATATCCCGTCCTCTATGCAATAACAGGAAGCTGCAAGTCCAATATGGAGATGCTGGCAGGCGGTTCATTCTTCCCCAAGGAGTGGAAATTTGAGAATTTCAAAGAGGTATGGGAGAGAGCAAACTTTGCCAGATATACATGGAACTCATTGTTTATATGCTTCTTTTCAACGGCAGGAGCGGTCATTATATCCGCGCTGACGGCGTACTGCCTGGAGCGCAGGCAGTTTCCGGGAAGAAAGCTGCTTTACGGCCTGTATCTGGCCACTATGTTTGTGGCGCTTGGGTCCGTTACGCTGCGTCCTCTCTATCTGCTGGCGGTAAAACTGAATATTCATAATACGCTGTGGCCCATTATCCTCATTAACATCGGCGCCCAGGGAACGAATATTTTCCTGATCACACGCTTTATTAAGGGGCTGCCCAAGGAGCTGGATGAGGCGGCGATGATCGACGGCTGCGGGCCATTCCGGATTTTCTGGAATATACTGCTTCCCCTTCTGCGCCCAATCCTGGGAGTGGTAGCATTGTTCCAGTTCCGGCATACATGGAATGATTATATTACCTCTTCTGTGTTTACGATGACCCAGCCGGATCTGCGTCCTCTGACAGTGGGCGTGGTGCAGCTGAAATACGGAGCGTCTGCTGCCGCAGAGTGGAATCTGATGATGGCGGGAGCTGCTATTTCCATCATCCCGATGCTGCTGGTATATTTTGTATGCAACAAATATTTCATGAACAGTGTAACGGAAGGATCCGTTAAAGGTTAGGAGAAGAAGAATGGACAAAAACAGCTTTGTTAAAAATCTGATCAAAAAAATGAGCCTGGACGAAAAAGTAGGAGCCGTGCTGACGCTGGGCTTTGCAGGCGCAGTTCCGAAACACAATGTATTTACCTATATCGAGAAATACCACTGCGGAGGCCTGCGCCTGTCCTGCGATATGCGTACATTTGGAAGCTATGTAGATCCCAAAAGCAATCAGACCGTTGTCTCAGTAGAGGGAAAGAACGGTGTGAAATATAAGGCTGCAGCGCCGGTATGCACGGCTTCAGAATACAAGCGGGTGCTGGATGAACTCCAGGAAGCGGCCAGGAAGCGGCCTCATTCCATCCCTCTTCATTTTTCTTTTGACCAGGAGGGCGGCAGCAGCGCGGATTTTAGTTTCGGCGGTGTAAATTTGTTTCCAAAGCCTATGGGAATCCGGGCTACGGGAGATCCTAATATGGCTTATGAGATTGCCCTGGCAGTGGCAAGGCAGAGCAAAGCGGTGGGATTCAACTGGGTTCATTCCCCGGTACTGGATGTCAACTCAGATCCGAGAAATCCGGAAATTTATACTCGATCCTATTCCAACGATGCACAGGTGGTGACCCAATATGCCTATGAAAGCTGCCGCGGTTTTAAGGATGGAAAAATGATTGCGACCGGTAAGCATTTTCCGGGGAGAGGACATTCGGATATCGATGCGCATTTCCAGGTCCCGGTGATTGACGTGGACAGAAAGACAATGGAGGAGCGGGAGCTTCTTCCCTATAAAAAACTGATCGATGCGGATATGCTTCCTTCGATTATGATTGCGCACAGCATATTTCCGGCTATTGATCCAGATCATATCGCGACGGTCTCAAAGAAAGTGATTACCGGACTGTTGAGAGAAGAGCTTGGCTATAAGGGCGTTATTACAACCGACAGCATGACTATGGGAGCGATTGCGGTGCGTTATGGCGTAGCCAATGCCTGCGCCATGGCGTTGGAAGCGGGAGCAGATCTGGTCCTTATGAAGGCGGAAAATGAACTGGTTGATGAGGTCTTTTGCACCATCAAAGAGTTTGTGGCAGCCGGACGTATTCCGGAGGAAGAATTGGATCAAAAGGTGGAAAGAATCCTTTCTTTGAAATACGAATACGGTCTGTTTTATGACAGAGACAGCCACGACCAGACGCCGGAGGAAGTGATTGGTGACCCGGCTGTCAGGAGACTGGCGGAGAAGGCAGCGCGCGGTTCCGTACTGATTGCAAGAAGCAGAGAAAATGTGCTACAATTAACGGACAATCAGAAGATTTTGATTGTGGAACAAAAGGTGAAAAATTATAACGATTATAATTGGCATTCAGGTATTCTTTTTGAAAACTGCCAGAAATACAGTTCTCATGTCTCTTATTTGGAAACCGCATACAGCTATGACGAGGAGGACAAAAAGAGGATTGAACAGGAACTGCGGGGGGAATACGACTGCATCGTATTTACCGATTACTTTTTAAGAGGCAAGCTTTCAAACAACGAGTTTATAGACAAAATGATCCAGAGTACGGATAAGCAGGTTATTGTTGTCAGCAATACTCCTTATGAAGAGCTGTCGATTCCGCCTCACGCGGAAAATGTGGTGGTAACCTTTGCCACATCTCCGGAAAATATACGAGTTGTAGCGGGCGTACTGTTTGGAAAGATTCATCCGGAAGGAGAGTGGCCCCTTGAGACGGAGATACGCTGAGCTTTTAAAAAAGTGGTGCGACGGACTTCTCCGATATCAAATTCACGGGACAGGGAATCCAAGGCTTGACGGCGGGATTCTCTGTCCTGCATGTATGGTGATTCATGGACGCTGTCAGGAATTGGTGTACCCGCTGCTGTGTCTGGCCGATGAAACAGGAGATACCTGTTATGTGAAAGCAGCAAAGGAACTGTTTCGCTGGGGAGAAAATCTGCTGTGCGATGACGGGAGCATGTATAACGATGAGCAGAGTTCCTGGAACGGCATAACCGTTTTTTCCGCAATCAGCCTTTACGAAGGGCTGACCCGCCACGGAGCGCTTTTAGTGGAAGATGAGAGCCTTTGGAAGGAAAGGCTGCATCGGCAGGGCCAGTGGATTCATCACAATCTTACCGTGGATTTCCAGACTAATATCAATTATTATGCGGCATGCGCCTACGCAATGGAAGCTCTGGGAATTTATGAGAAGAATCCGGCTTACCGCAAACACGCAGATGAGATGGCAGAGGCGTGTCTGCGCCGTATAACGCCGGAAGGATTTTTGGCTGGTGAGGGAAAACCCATGGATTACGTAACACCCAGAGGCTGCCGTCCGGTGGATATCGGGTATAATGTGGAGGAATCACTGCCTTCCCTGATCCAATATGCTCTTCTGGCGAACAACGGGCATGCCCTGGAACAGACAAAGAAGATGCTGCTCGCCCATCTGGATTTTATGCTTCCGGACGGCGGGTGGGACAACAGTTTCGGAACCAGGAATTATAAATGGACTTACTGGGGGAGCCGGACTTCCGATGGCTGTCAGGCAGGCTATGGAATCTGGGGAGATGAGGAGCCGGTGCTGACAGAGGCAGCCTGGAGAAACTTTTGCCTCTATGAAGCCTGTACCCATGACGGACTTCTGGCGGGAGGACCGGACTATGAGGCGGCAGGAGAACCCGTCTGCGTTCATCATAGCTTTTCCCACAGCAGAGCGCTGGCGGCAGTGCTTGATGCGGGGACAGGGAAAAGGCAGGAGGCAGTGCTGCCTTCCGAATGTACGGAAGGAATCCGGTATTATCCGTCTTTGGATACGTACAGGGTATTAAAAGGCAATTTTATCGCCACTGTTACGGCCTATGATTTTGAATACACAGCGGGAGGACATGCCTGCGGCGGAGTTCTTAGTATGCTGTGGCACAGACACTTCGGAGTGCTGGCGGCTTCCGGAATGACGGAATATTCTCTGTGTGAGGCTCACAATATGCAGCAGAGCAGGAAGAAGGAGATTCACCGTTCTCTGACTCCGGGCATTTTTATGCGGCATGAAGGCCGCCTGTTCGCGCAATGGTTTGATGACCGATGTGAGATGAAATCATACGAAGCGGGAGAACGGACGGTGATTCAGGCCTCCGGTATCCTGCGCGACCGTCTTCATTCGCCTTTGGAGGACAAGGGGGGATGGCGCGCGCGGTATTATTTTGGAGAACATTCCGTGACCATGCAGCTTAAGACAGAGAGAGACTGTGAATTCGTATTTCCTCTTACAGCGGGAAAACTGCGAATCCATCGGGAAGGAGAGAACCGATTCCGGATTGGCAAGGGGGAAAGAATGCTTCTGATTGACTGCAGCCAGGCTGCAAGCTCAGCAAATCGTATATTTAACCTTGTTCCAGGACTGCAGGCGTGGGAAATCAAAACAAAAATCCCTGCCGGCTGTCTGATTGAATTTTCTATAAGCGAGGTTATGACATCGAATGAAGAAGCTCAAAAGTTGGCTGGGAAATCTTAAATTAGTTCAGAAAATGATCCTGTTTTCCGCAATCGCGGTAACCGTTCTCTGGATGGGGACCGCGGCGATTTTTGGCTGCCGTGTTTCGTGGGTTTACAACGAGAAGATCAATGTGATTACAGAACAGACCGTCAAGCAGACATCCAATTATGTGAATACGGAGTTTAATAACATTATTAATCTGGTGCATTACAGCGCGGTGGCCCAGGATCTGCAGTCTGTACTTTCTCTGGAAGTAAATGGGAACAGACGTGATTACATTCAGGCACAGTCCATTATTGTGCCGATTCTTACACAGCTTCGGGTGCAGAATTCCTACATTGATTCTACCGGGATGAAGTTAAATGAATCCTGGTTTTACGGGGATAACTATCCCATGAACTATAATGTGAACGACCTGATGGAAGAGGCCAGGACAAGCCCTCTTATTTATTGGTCAAAGGAAACTATATACAATTCAGGTACGGGAAATAATGTTCTGCCTGTTATTTTGCGAGTGCCAAACGCTCAGTTTTCATTGAAAAACGAGGCCTATATGGTGATTAATATCAATGCGGACAGACTGGAAAGTTATTTGGAGGAGCTGGAGAAAAGCCTGAATTGTCATCTGCTGATACAGGACGGAGAGCAGGTAATAATTGGCGGCGATTGGGATTCCAAATGGGATGAGACAAACTATATTGTAAATGATTCTCCGATTAACATTAATGGCTGGACCATTACCTGTATAATGGACCGGGACGTTCTCTACCAGGATTATTATGATACGATTCGCTGGATGGTCGCGTTGTCCGCGGTGCTGCTTCTCCTGTATTGCGGGGCAGACGTCTGCATTGCAAAGACAGTGACGGAGCCGCTGAGAGTTCTGACGCATCAGGCAGAACAGTTTGAGAATGGAGATTTCAGCGCGCGTTCCAACATAGATGGCAACGATGAAGTGGGACAGCTGGGGAAAAGCTTTAACTCCATGTGTACACAGATTGAGGAATATATCGAGATGCTGGAGGCGGAGAAACAGGAAATTGCCAGAATTGAGGAAGCGAAAAGAAAAGAGCAGATGCGTGTTTTACAGGCGCAGATTAATCCGCATTTTATCTACAATACACTGGACTCTCTTTATTGGTTCTCGCTTTCGGATAAGAAGGAAGAAGCCGGACGCCTGGTCCTGAATTTGTCGCGGATGCTCAAAATCGGGCTGAGCAAGGGGAGCGACAGCATACCGGTTGAGAGAGAGCTGGAGCATGTTAAAAATTATTTGGAAATTGAGAAGATTATTTTTCCGGATAAATTTACCTATGAAATCAGCTGTCCGCCGGAGGCTCTGCATTACCGGATTGTAAAGGTGATTCTGCAGCCCCTGGTGGAAAATTGTATTGTTCATGGGTTCCAGAACATAGACAGCCAGGGAAAAATATTGGTAAAGGTGGAAATTCGGGACGGAAATATGGTATTCCGGGTAGAGGATAACGGCTGCGGTTTTACATTTTCAGAGAAGCAGAAGAAGGAGGCGCATAATGGATATGCGATGCTGAATGTCCAAAAGCGCCTGGAGCTTTACTATGGGAACGATGCCAAAACCAGGATTGAAAGCGTTCCTTATGAAAAAACAGCAATCGAAATCAGCATTGCACTGAAACGGATGGGGTAAACAAATGTTTCAATTAGTATTAGTGGATGACAAGCGGGATGTGGTAGAGGGCATCGCCGGGGCAAAAGACTGGAAGTCGATCGGAGTGGAGGTTCACTGTTTTTATAATGGACTTGAGGCGAAGGAATATATTTTAAACAATCATTCCGATATGGTAATCACGGATATTAAGATGCCCTTTATGACGGGCCTGGAGCTGGCAAAGGCTGTCTCTGAGCAGTGTCCCCAGGTGCGTTTCGTGATTTTGTCCGGGTACGATGATTTCATTTATGCGAAGGAAGCGATTCATTTAGGTGTTGTCGAATATTTGACGAAACCGGTGGAGATTGATGAGATCGTCCGTCTGGTTATGGGGGAGAAGGAACGCTCCTGCAGACAAAGGGAGGAGCAGGCCCTTCGGTCAAATCTCTACAGCCAGTACAGCAGGAGCCTTCCTTTGATGAAAAACGACTGGTTCCTGGAATTTATGGACAACAGGAATTCGTTCAGCAAAAAGCGCCTGCTGGATGCCTTTAAGGCGAATCGGATTGAACTGTCTCCAGAAAATCTGATTACGGTTACGGTCCAGCTGGATCATGCAGGGGAAGGAGATGACCTCCTTTGCTTTATTATAGAAAACGTAGCCAGAGAGATTATTGATGGAAGGTATTCTATGGAAAGCTTTCGCTGTCAGAAACGCTACGTTGTCTTTTTTATGAATTATTCTCCGAATCAGAGTATGGCGGCTGTTTATTATAATCTGTATGTCATATTTTCAGAGGTGAAGCAAAGAGTAGAACAGCTGATTTCAAATACAATTTCCATCGGAATCGGCGAAGTCGCGGAGCGGATTGAAGAACTTAAGGCCAGCTGTGAGAGCGGGCGAAAGATCCTTTCAGAGCGTTTCTATTTTGGAAAGGGGTGCATTCTTTCGCCTCCGGACATTCCAAAGCGCAGGGAAGCTGATTTTATGAAGTTCTATCCGGGAAAAGAGGAACAGCTTCTTTTGAAGTACATCAAATTTGGTGAGGAAAATATGGAATCTCTAGTGGATTCGTATATCGAGAAGCTGAAGGTTATGAAGGGATTTCCGGAGGAACGCATCCGCCAGAGTATGATGAGCTTCGTTATTTCGGTCTGCAATCAAAACGAAAAAGCCATGAACATGCAGACTTACCATGCCATGGAGGAGCTGAAACGGTTGGAAACGCTGGATGAGATTTCCTTATGGCTGAAAGACTTTTTTAAACAGGCGGAAGCCGGACGGGAGGAGGACGCCGGGGTTAAGAGAAGCGTTTTAAAGGTTAAGGAATATATTGACCAGCATTATGCGGAAAACCTGACGCTAAAAAAGATGGCGGACTACGTCTATTTAAGCCAGTCCTATCTGTCTGTTTCTTTTAAAGAAATCCTCCATATGAATTTTAATGAGTATCTCACCAGGGTTCGTATGGAAAAGGCAAAAGAACTGCTTGGGTTCTCCCGTTACCGGATTTACGAGGTGTGCAGTATGGTAGGCTATACGGACAAAAAATATTTCTCAGATTTATTTAAACGGTATACGGGCATGCTGCCTAAAGAATGGGAAAAGATGGAGAGGAGCAGAAAGAGCAATGGAACAGCTTTCGAAGATACGGAGCATGATTGAAAAAAAGATTGCGGCGGAGTGCGGTCGAATTGGATATAAAATTCCCTATATTGCGGAAAACGGAATTTATCGAAAGGATATGCGGGAGGAGAATCTGTCCTGGTGGACGAACGGCTTTTGGGGCGGTATGCTGTGGCAGCTTTACGGAGCTACCGGACAAAATATTTACAGAGAACGGGCGGAGCATGTGGAGAGCGAGCTGGACTGGGCTTTGGAAAATTTTGAGGGGCTGCACCATGATGTGGGATTTATGTGGCAGCTTACGGCGGTGGCGGATTATAAGGTGACAGGAAATCCGGTATCGCGCAGAAGAGCACTTCACGCGGCCTCTCTTTTGGCCGGTAGATATAATCCGTCCGGCCATTTTATCAGAGCGTGGAATCTTGATAAAACCGGGTGGATGATCATTGACTGCATGATGAATCTTTCTTTGCTCTATTGGGCCTCAGAGGAAACAACCGATCCGAGATTCCGCCAGATTGCGGACCGCCACGCAGAAACCGCAATGCGCGTGCTGATGCGTGAGGACGGCAGCTGCAGCCATATTGCAGTGCTGAATCCGGATACGGGCGAACTTTTGGATACGCCGGCGGGACAGGGATACGCGCCGGGTTCTTCCTGGTCCAGGGGACAGGCATGGGCCATCTATGGGTTTGCCCTAGCGTATCGCCATAGCGGACAGAAGGAATATCTGGATACTGCCAAAAGGGCTGCTCATTATTTTATCGCTAATACAGCTATGACGGGGGGAGTTCCGCTGGTGGATTTCCGCGCGCCGGAAGATCCGGTTATCGTGGACACCACGGCAGGCGCCTGTGCAGCTTGCGGATTGCTGGAAATTGAAGCTCATGTTCCTCATTTGGAAAAGGGCTTATATCACTACCACAGTGAAAAAATGTTGGACGCGCTGATTAAAGGACACTGCAATTTTAATCAGGAAGAGGATGGGATTTTGCAGGACGGTACAGCGGCTTATCACTGCAAAGAGGATGTGGAAGTACCGATTATTTATGGAGATTATTTTTTGACAGAAGCGATTCTCAGGCTGTCCGGACAAGCCCTGACGATTTGGTAAGAGAGGGATTAAAAATGGTGAAAGAAAAGAATTTTTTTAAAGGTTTTGAAAAAAAACATTCCCATCTGGTATGTGTCGATTCGGATGGATGTGTGATGGATACCATGGATATTAAACATTTCCGCTGCTTCGGCCCGGAGATGGTCAAAGAATGGGGATTAGACCAGGAGAAAGAAAAGCTCCTGGCGGCGTGGAACCGGGTGAACCTTTATTCAATGACCAGAGGGGTGAATCGGTTTAAGGCACTGTATTTGGTGCTCAAGGAATATGAGAATGAGAATGGGGAGGGGAAGATAGAGGGGCTTGAGGATTTAAAAAAATGGATTGAAACTTCTCCGTCCCTCTCCAACGAGAAGCTGAAAGAAGCGGGCGAACGGCAGAACAGCATTTTTCTTAAAAAGGCCTGCCGCTGGTCTGAAACGGTAAACAGAAAGATCGAGCAGCTTCCCCAGGAAGTAAAACAGCCTTTTGACGGGGTAAAGCATGCTTTGGAACGAATTCACCGGGAGGCAGATGTGGTGGTTGTTTCTTCCGCAAACCCGGAGGCGGTTCGGGATGAGTGGCAGCATTGGGGACTGCTGGAATATGTGGATATGGTGCTTGCTCAGGATGCCGGTTCAAAGGCGAAATGCATTGAACGGATGCTTTCGTATGGGTATAATCGGGAGAACGTTCTGATGGTTGGGGATGCGCCGGGGGACTTGGAGGCTGCCAGGATGAACGCGGTATGCTTTTATCCAATTCTGACAGGACGGGAAACGGAGAGTTGGGAAAGACTGGAGGAAGAGGAGATATCCCACTTCCTGAAGGGGCAGTATGCGGGAAATAGCCAGCAGGAATACATACGAAGATTTGAAGCCAATTTGGGAGGCGGGACTTCTGAACAGCGCAAAGCATAAAGGTGAAAGAAAAGACTATGCAGGCAGAGAATGGCTTTGCTTTTGCGGACGGCAGCGGAGACCTTAAATGGGAAGGCGAATGGACAGAGGAACACAGGAGGGAGTACTTGCTGGAAAGCGAAATTTATAACCGGATTGGATTGGAGTATAGCTTATCAGATTACATAAGAAAGCACAGCCATTAAAGGAATTTAGACAGGCGGAAAATAGATTCGCTTGCAGGTGCTTCGGGCTGCGCCCTCGCTGTGAGGGCGCAGCTTTTGTAGTGTGCCCGGCAGGGAGGATGGAAGGCACTCTATTTTTCCGTCTGTTTTTTATCCCACTCCTGATACCACTGGCGGATCAGTTCCGCGGGTTCCTCCAGAAGACTGGCGGTATCCTGGATTAAAAAGCCCCGGTTGTACATATTTCGGGCGGCCTGGTAGGCCTTGTTGTGAACTCCGCTTATATGGCCTTCATTCCACTTTTTATCCATCATCTTCTGCAAAGCCTCGTTTACATCTGCGTACATGATTGATTCCTCCTTATCTGAATCGGGGTGGATGTAGTCCTTTAAATTTTCAGCGTTCCCCAGTAAACGACAATGCTCAAAATAGGGGTCAGGCGGTCCTGATTTCATAAGAACAAAATAAAAAACCATCAAAAACCTGCCGAAATTTCCCCTCAATCCCCCGCCATTTTTCTGAAATATAAATAAAAAGGAGAAAAAGTGAAAAATTCCACTTGACTTTTCCTCCCAAATCCGCTATTTTAAAAAATAATTTACAGCGCACCTTTTAAGAAGCTGCGCTGCCAACAGCGAAGAAGGAGACTCTTGCCTGAGAAATGCGACAGGAAGGGGGCGTCACCGACTGAGAGCGCCGCCATACAGGACTGGGCGAAGGGAACACTCTGGAGCTGGTATGCTGAAATGACCAGTAGGCATATCCGCCGCACACGTTACGTGCATAGAGAGGGGATTCCTTCTGCCTTTAAAAAGGGAGCAGAGGATCTCAATGCGGGTGGTACCGCGGGAAATCGTCATGATTCAGTCCCGTCCCGGAATGCAACTGTGCATTCCGAGGGCGGGACTTTTTTGTTACGAGCACTTAGCGCCAGTCTTTTAGGCGCTTATGTGCGATACATGCAGAGTACTTGGCGAGGTCTTGTCGAGCCTAGTACGGAGCATTGTTACGAGCACTTAGCCCGTAATCTGTGACAAAAAAGTCCTGTCCCGGAATGTACCTCAACCATTCTGTATGAAAGAGAGGGAACCTTTATGAAAATGATCGATGGAGCAGAAAAGACCACATGCCTGGCAATCCAGGAAGGACTGAGCCAGGAGCTTGAAGGAAAGGACATCTGCCTGAACGGAATGATTCACGTCATCCGCGATATGGGCGATGTGGTATTTGTGGTCTTGAGAAGAGCTTCCGGCCTGGTTCAGTGCGTGTATGAGAAGGAACAGAGCACCCTGGATGACAAATCCTGGAAAGAGGAATCAGCGGTGGAGGCGAAGGGGACGGTGAGAAAGGAAGACCGGGCTCCGGGCGGATATGAAGTGCGCCTGAAGGAGCTGCGGGTCCTGTCAACTCCGGCTGCCCCCATGCCCCTTCCAATCAACAAGTGGAAGATGAATACCTCCCTGGAAGCCAAGCTGGCGGTCCGCCCCGTATCCCTGCGGAATATGAGAGAACGGGCCAAATTCAAGATTCAGGAAGGGATTGTCCGGGGCTTTCGGGATTATCTCCACAGCCAGGGCTTTACGGAAATCCACACCCCGAAAATTGTGGCCAGAGGAGCAGAGGGCGGTTCCAATGTGTTTAAGCTGGACTATTTCGGAAAGAAGGCGGAACTGGCCCAGAGCCCGCAGTTTTACAAGCAGACGATGGTAGGCGTATATGACCGGGTGTTTGAGGCTGCTCCCGTATTCCGGGCGGAGAAGCACAACACCACCCGCCATTTAAACGAATACACCAGCCTGGATTTTGAGATGGCCTACATTGACAGCTTCGAGGATGTGATGAACATGGAAACCGGGATGCTCCAGTATGTGATGGAGCTTCTGGGAAGGGAGTACCAGAAGGAGCTGAAGCTTCTGGATGTAACCCTTCCTGATGTGAGCCGGATCCCGGCGGTCCGGTTTGACGAGGCAAAGAAGCTGGTATCGGAAAAATACAACCGGAAAATCCGCGCTCCCTACGACCTGGAGCCGGAGGAGGAGCTTTTGATCGGGCGGTATTTTAAGGAAGAATACGACAGCGATTTTGTGTTTGTTACCCATTATCCCGCTAAAAAGCGTCCCTTCTATGCGATGGAAGACCCGGCGGATTCCCATTATACTCTAAGCTTTGACCTGCTGTTTAAGGGTCTGGAGGTAACCACCGGAGGACAGAGAATCCACGATTATCAGATGATGATGGATAAGCTTGCGGCCCGGAACATGGACCCGGCGGAGCTGGAATCCTACCTGATGATTTTCCGTTACGGCATGCCGCCTCACGGGGGCCTTGGCATCGGCCTGGAGCGTCTGACCATGCGGCTGTTGGGAGAACAGAATGTGCGGGAAACGGCTATGTTCCCCAGAGATGTAACGCGGCTTGAGCCATAGTCAGGAAAGGAGCGGGAGAAAAATGGCAGAGAGAATTACGGACGAGACCATGGAATATGTAGAGATACTGGCAAAGCTGGAGCTGACGAAGGAGGAGCGCGCTCAGGCAAAAGCGGACATGAGCCGGATGCTGGATTACATCGACCAGTTAAATGAGCTGGATACCAGCAGCGTGGAGCCCATGACCCACATTTTTCCGGTGAACAATGTATTCCGGGAAGATGAAGAGAAAGATGAATGGAACCGGGATGAGATCCTGGAAAACGCTCCGAAGCAGAAGGACGGATTTTTCCAGGTTCCCAAGACGGTAGAATAGGAGGGCGCGGAGATGAACTTACAGGATTTAACAGCCCTGAAGCTGGGAGAAGCCATCAAAAAGGGCGAAACAACAGCAGTGGAGGCGGCGGAAAGCTGCTTTGCCCAGATAAAAAAAATGGAGCCGGAAGTTCACGCCTTCATCAACCTGGATGAGGAGCGGGCCATGGACCAGGCCAAAAAGGTCCAGAAGGAGATTGAGGAGGGGAGGCTTACCGGGCCGCTGGCCGGCGTTCCGGTGGCGGTGAAGGATAACATCTGCACAAAGGGCCTTGCCACCACCTGCGGCTCCCGGATGCTGGAGCATTTCGTTCCTCCTTATGACGCGTTCGCGGCCCGGAAGCTGAAGGAGGCCGGAATGGTGATCCTGGGAAAGGCCAACATGGATGAGTTTGCCATGGGAAGCACAACGGAAACCTCCTGGTACGGTGTGACCAGAAATCCCAGAAATGTGCAGCATGTTCCAGGCGGCTCCTCCGGCGGTTCCTGTGCGGCAGTGGCGGCAGGGGAGTGCTTTGCGGCCCTTGGTTCTGATACCGGCGGTTCCATCCGCCAGCCCAGCTCCTTCTGCGGCGTGACGGGGATCAAGCCTACTTATGGAACCGTTTCCCGCCAGGGACTGGTGGCTTACGGCTCCTCCTTAGACCAGATCGGCCCCATTGGAAAGGATGTGGCGGACTGTGCCGCCCTTCTGCAGGTGATTGCCGGACATGATCCGGGGGACAGTACCAGCCTTGAGCGGGAGCCCTGGGATTTCTCAGAAAGCTTAAAGGGCAATGGGGCAGGCCTGCGGGTAGGCCTTCCAAGAGATTATTTTGGAGAGGGACTGGATGCGGAGGTGCGCCGTGCCGTCCTGCATGTGGCCGAAAATCTGAAGGAACAGGGAGCTGTCGTGGAGGAGTTTGACCTGGGGCTGGTGCCTTACGCCATTCCCGCCTACTATGTCATCGCTTCGGCGGAGGCCAGCTCCAACCTTTCCAGGTTTGACGGAGTGAAATATGGATTCCGCGCCGAGGGAGCAGAAGGGCTTCACGATATGTATAAGAAAACCAGGTCCCAGGGATTTGGGCCGGAGGTGAAACGGCGTATCATGCTGGGCTCCTTTGTTTTAAGCTCCGGATATTACGATGCCTATTATTTAAAGGCTCTCCGCACCAAGGCTTTGATCAAGCAGGCCTTTGACAAGGCTTTTGAGCGTTTTGATGTGATCCTGGCCCCGGCAGCTCCCACCACGGCGCCCAGGCTGGGAGAATCCCTTCAGGATCCCTTAAAAATGTATCTAGGAGATATTTACACCGTTTCCGTAAACCTGGCCGGCCTGCCGGCAATCTGTCTGCCCTGCGGAGCGGACGGGGAGGGACTTCCCATCGGCGTACAGATGATCGCAGACTGTTTTGGAGAAAGTAAAATGATACAGGCGGCCAGAGCCTGGGAGAAAGGAGGAAGATTCTGATGAGCAAGCAGTATGAAACCGTGATCGGTCTGGAGGTTCATGTGGAGCTGGCCACCAGGACGAAAATCTTCTGCTCCTGTTCCACCCGTTTCGGCGGAGCGCCCAACACCCACACCTGTCCGGTCTGCACCGGAATGCCGGGTTCCCTGCCGGTTTTAAACCGGAAGGTGGTGGAATACGCCATGGCGGTGGGCCTGGCGGCTAACTGCCAGATTAACCAGTTATGTAAATTTGACCGGAAAAATTATTTTTATCCGGATAACCCTCAGAACTACCAGATTTCCCAGCTGTATCTTCCCATCTGCCACGATGGCTGGGTAGAGATCGAGACCGCCCAGGGACAGAAAAAGAAGATTGGGATTCATGAAATCCACATGGAGGAGGATGCGGGAAAGCTGATCCACGATGAGTGGGAGGACTGTTCCCTGGTGGACTACAACCGCAGCGGCGTGCCCCTGATCGAGATTGTGTCGGAGCCGGATATGAGGAGTGCCGATGAAGTCATTGCCTATCTGGAAAAATTGAGGCTGATGATCCAGTATCTGGGAGCTTCCGACTGCAAGCTTCAGGAAGGCTCCATGCGGGCGGATGTGAACTTGTCCGTCCGGGAGGCCGGTTCTTCGGAACTGGGTACCAGGACAGAGATGAAGAACCTGAACTCCTTTAAAGCCATTGCCAGAGCCATTGAGGGGGAGCGGCAGCGTCAGATTGAGCTTCTGGAGGATGGAAAAGCCGTAACCCAGGAGACCAGGCGCTGGGATGATAATAAGGAGAGCTCCAAGCCTATGCGTTCCAAGGAGGATGCCAAGGATTACCGGTACTTCCCGGACCCGGACCTTCCTCCTGTGGTCATCAGTGACCAGTGGATTGAAAAAGTGCGGGCGGCCCAGCCGGAGCTGCGGGATGAAAAGATGGAGCGCTATCAGAAGGAGTACGGCCTTCCCGCTTACGATGCCTCCATTTTGACAGAGAGCAAGGCTATGGCGGATCTGTTTGAGGAGACGGTGAAGCTGTGCAAAAAGCCCAAGGAGGCTTCCAACTGGCTGATGGTGGAGGCCATGCGCCTCTTGAAGGAGAAGGCTATGGAGCCGGAGGAGATGGGCCTGTCCGCAGCCTCCCTGGCGGCGCTGATTGACATGGTGGAATCCAAAGAAATCAACCGGACCATTGCGAAGACCGTATTTCAGGAAATGTTCGACCAGGATCTGGACCCCAGGCAGTATGTAAAGGACCATGGTCTTGGGATGGTGTCTGATGACGGGGCTCTGAAGGAAGCCATTGCGCGTGCAATAGAGGAAAATCCTCAGTCCGTAGCGGATTATAAGAGCGGAAAGACAAAGGCCATGGGATATCTGGTGGGCCAGACCATGAAGGCAATGAAGGGCAAGGCAGACCCGGCCAGCGTCAGCAGCATGGTAAAAGAGATGCTGGAGCAGATGTAGGGGATTGACGGGACGCCCGGATGGTGATATGCTATGTAACGAGTGTAAATTTGCCAAAGACAAATGTTTGTCAGACAAATACAAACCGGAAATGAGGAGGATAATATTCATGAAGCCATATGCTGAAATGACCAGAGATGAGCTCCTTGCCCTCCGCAAGGAGCTGAAGGCCCAGTATCGGGAGATGCAGTCCAAGGATTTGAGACTGGATATGTCCCGGGGAAAGCCTTCCGTGGAGCAGCTGGATTTGTCCATGGGAATGATGGATGTGCTGAGCAGCGATGATGACCTGACCTGCGAGGATGGAACGGACTGCCGCAATTACGGCTGCCTGACCGGAATTGATGAGGCGAAGGAGCTTTTGGGGGATATGATGGAGGTCAACCCCAACAACATTATTATTTACGGAAACTCCAGCCTGAATGTGATGTACGACACCGTGTCCCGCTCCATGACCCACGGCGTGATGGGCAATACACCCTGGTGCAAGCTGGATAAGGTGAAGTTTTTGTGCCCCGTTCCCGGATATGACCGGCATTTTGCCATTACCGAGTACTTTGGGATTGAGATGATCAACGTGCCTATGTCGGAGTCTGGTCCGGATATGGACCTGGTGGAGGAACTGGTGGCCTCAGATGACACCATCAAGGGAATCTGGTGTGTGCCCAAGTACTCCAATCCTCAGGGCTACTCCTACTCCGATGAAACGGTCCGCCGTTTTGCCAGATTAAAGCCGGCGGCCCCGGATTTCAGGATCTACTGGGACAATGCCTACGGCGTTCACCATCTCTATGACCATGACCAGGACCACCTGATCGAGATCCTGGCAGAGTGCAAGCGGGCCGGAAATCCCGACCTTGTTTATAAGTTTGCCTCTACCTCCAAGATCAGCTTCCCTGGTTCCGGAATCGCTGCCATTGCAGCTTCCCGCAACAACCTGGAGGATATTGAGCGCCAGCTGAAGAATCAGACCATCGGACACGACAAGGTAAACCAGCTGCGCCATGTGCGGTTCTTTAAGGACATCCACGGAATGGTGGAGCATATGAGAAAGCACGCAGATATCATCCGCCCCAAATTCGAGGCAGTGGAGGAAATCCTGGAGCGTGAGCTGGGCGGACTGGAGATCGGAAGCTGGACCAAACCCAAGGGCGGCTATTTCATCTCCTTTGACTCCCTGGAAGGCTGCGCCAAAGACATTGTGGCCAGATGCAAGAAGGCAGGAGTTGTGATGACAGGAGCAGGCGCCACCTATCCATACGGAAAAGATCCTCATGACAGCAACATCCGCATTGCGCCCACTTATCCGCCTCTGGGCGATCTGATCACCGCCACCGAGCTCTTTGCCCTGTGCGTAAAACTGACCAGCGCGGAAAAGCTTTTAAAAACGATGGAATAACTGGGAAAATCATAGAAGTGTAAAGAGAAGAAATTCTTCCGATACTGATAAGGAGCAGGTTTGCCGTTCAGGCAGCCCTGCTCCTTACTGCATGTGATTACGGATCAGAGGTGTATTGGAGAATGGAACAGGAAAAAAGGCGGCAGCGCTTTCGCGGAAAATATGATGGCTTCACCCTGTTTCTGGTACCAGGGCTGACCCTGTGCCTGGCCTCCCTGGAGAGCTGGTTTGGAACCAATCTGTCCGTGGTGTGCAGTTCCGGCGGACTTCGGCTGTGCTTTGCCCTGTGGGGGATTTTGGCCGGAACCTATTATATCTGTTATACCCTCTATCTGTTCCGCCTGGGAAATTACCGGCAGGGAGCGGCGAAAGGGCTGGTTCTGGCGGCAGGAGCTTTTTTGATGACGGCGGTACTGATCCCGTACAAACCGGACTTAAACCCTAAGGCGGCTTTCCTTCATGTGGCGCTGGCCTTTCTGGCTCCGGTGCTGTTGGCCGGAGCTCTGACCCTGTTTCTGCGTTTTGTCAGCTGCCGCAGCCGCAGACAGTTTCGAAAGGCCTGGCAGCTGATGTGGTATCTGGAAGGAGGGGCGCTGTCTGTGTTTCTGACGGCCGGGTTTATCAACAGCTTTCTGGAGCTGTACGTGGTGACGGGGCTGTGCGGTTATCTGCGGTATCTGGAGCGCCTTCTTCGGAGTGGGGTCTCTCCATCACGAAGTTGGTGAGAAGAATACCCTTGCGTTCTACCTGCTGCTCTTTTTTTACCTGGTAGCCCCTCTTTTCAAAGAAGGGGCGGGCGGTGATGGAGGCGTGGGTGGTGATGGGGCCGGAAACAGACTGCTCCAGCTGGCTGCACAGGGCAGAGGCCACGCCCGTGCCCTGGTGATCAGCGTGGACGTAGAGCCGGTCCAGATAACCGCTTTTGTCGATATCCCCAAAGCCTGCAATGCGCCCGTCTTTTATGGCCACCAGGCTGTAGTGAGCCAGAAGGGAACGGTTCCAGGCATCCAGGTCCGGATGGCCGTCCGCCCAGGCATTAAGCTGTTCCTTTGTGTAGTCTCTGGCGTTTACGGTGTGAACCGTATGATAAAAAAGCCGGGTGATCTCCAGGCAGTCATCGGGCCGGTATTCTCTGATCTTGATATCACTCATGGAGGCCGGAGCTTTCTGCTCCGGCAGGAGCAGCTCAAAAGCTTTGTAGTTGGTCCATCCGGTATCTTCATAGTACATGGGAACTGTGCCTGCATATTGGAACCCTACTGCCCGGTAAGCGCGTTCGGCGGGAATATTCCCTTCCAGAACGTCCAGACGGATGGTGGGGATTTTCTGCTCTTTGGCAAAGGCGATGACGAAACGGACCATTTCCCTGGCGATCCCCCTCCCGGAAAAACGGGAGTCTACTCCCAGGGTATGGATGACCAGAAGCTGGCAGTCCGGCGGATTGACCGACCATTTCAGCGCCCGGTATCCCTCATTGTATTCGTGGTTGACGATCATGCAGGAAACGATTTGCCCATCCAGCCATCCGCAGTACAGCTGACCCTTTTCAATGGAGTCCATTAAGTATTCATAGGCAGGATAGATGCCTTTTTCCCAGCCAGGGTGAAAGGGGCTGCCTTCCATGGAGTCGATGAGGGAATCGTAAAAAGCTCTGACCGTCTCATATTCCGCCTGTTTTGCGGCTCTGATGTTCAGCATACGGCGTCCTCCTTTGTACATAGTGCTCGTGGTAGTTTAACATATTGCCCGGTTTTTTTCCATAGTGGAAAAATTTTCATATTTTTAAGAAACGGGCCATAGTTCCAACACAGAATGGTCACAAAATCCCGGTATGCTGGAATACAGAACGGACGGCTGATTTCCCGCCGTCCCGAACGGTTATCGGAAAAATGCGAAAGAGAGTACGGACGGAACATGACAAACGAGCAGTATTATGAACTGATTAAACCTTACGAGGATGCCAGCCGGATGCTGTTGGGACGGCTGGAGCTGTTGAACCGGAATTTGTATGCCAGCAGGCTGGAATACGGCCCTATTCACAATATCCAGAGCCGGATTAAGGAGAAGAAAAGCATTGAGGACAAGCTGCGCCGTCTGGGCCTGACAGACGGGGTGCTGAACGCCAGGGATTATCTGCAGGATATTGCCGGGATCCGTATGATCTGCTACTTTGTAGATGATATCTACAACATGGTTTCTGTTTTAAAGAAACAGTCGGACCTGGTGATCATGAAGGAGAAGGATTACATCGCTTCCCCAAAGCCCAACGGATACCGCAGCTACCATATTGTAACAGGGATGCCGGTGTACTGCCTGGATACCATGGAATATTTTCCGGTGGAGGTGCAGTTCCGCACCATGTCCATGGATTTCTGGGCCAGCATGGAACACAGGATCTGCTATAAGAAAAGCCCGGAGCATCGGGAGGAGCTGGAACAGGAATTCAGAAAATATGCCGGAGTCCTGCAGGAAATTGAGGAGCAGTTTGAAAAGTACAGCGATGTCAGCAGAAAGCGTTGACTTTTTAACTGGATAATTATAAAATCATTTCATGAGCTGCGCTGCGAGATGTTCTCTCAGCAAAGGGATACAATCCCGTCTTTGACAGTTAACAGAAGAAAAAATCGCCGTATCCCTTGTATTTAC
>ERZ1643246.2033-NODE-2033-length-20347-cov-29.902227_pt1 | contig 20347 bp, 17 predicted proteins | sample MGYA00579265_ERZ1643246 | MGnify/ENA primary metagenome ERZ1643246 (study PRJEB29033, sample SAMEA4952261) | chicken gut metagenome | biome: Broiler Chicken; feature: Gastrointestinal Tract; material: Caecum | place: Ireland | collected 2018 | study: Broiler...
ATAAACCGCCAGCCAAAAGAAGTTATTATATAAATTTTTTAATTTTCGGCTCAATCCATGCTTTAGCCCTTCTAAAGATAAAACAAACGAGCCTCTCGCTACATACTTCGCGCTTCCTCATTTATTTTATCTTAAGAAGGGCTACAAGCATTCCAATCACACAAAAATTAAAAAATTTATATAATAACTTCTTTTGGCTGGCTTCTCTACATAAATAAGGTTGTGAATCTAACAAAATTATAAAAAATAAGTAAAAACTTAAATAAAAAATACTAGACAATTAAAGAAATATATGGTAATATTATCAAGTAAGAAAAATACAAAAATAAAATACAAGAATAAAAAAGACTCAAATCAATCTAATATGCCGATGTGGCGGAATTGGTAGACGCACTGGATTCAAAATCCAGCGGGAAACCATGTGGGTTCGAGTCCCACCATCGGTACCAATGACGTTTCTGCTCTAACAAATAAAATAGACAAATATAAAAATCAATCAGTCAAATGGTTGATTTTTTTCATAAAAATCATCCTAGAATTTATAATGAATTTGTAAAACAAAGAATTAATTGAAAAATTCACATAAAAATATAATGCTATATATAGATATTATTCATAGCTATGAGAACTATAATAAATAAAGCAAAAGAAAGTTATAAAATATTATTATTAATTTTGTATCAAAAGTATAAAAAACACACCTTATTGATAAAAAATTAGTGATAAAAATCAAAATAATACAACAAATTTTAAAAAATGTGAAACAAATTAGAGCAAAAACACAAAAAAAGTTTCACATTTTTAAAATTTATGATATAATAAAAATGTGAAACAAAATCAAATAAATTAAGCAAAAATGTTTCACATTTATAAGGAGGAAAATCATGGAAGAAAAAATTGAAATTATGAATCTTCTTCAAAGTAAACAGGTTCTTGAACATGAATTACAATCACTTGCATATGGATCAGTAGAAATAAGAGAAAATAAATCTAATAAATATATATATGTACATTATAGAGAAAATGGAGTAGCTTTAACAAAATATGTTGGAGAATATTCTAATGAATTATATAATTTAGTATTAAATAATAGCATTAAAGCAAAACAATTGAAAAAGCAAATAAGAGAGATAACAAAAAAACTAAAACAATTAAATTATACAGAAGAAGAATTATCAGAAAAAGTAGAACAAAATATAGACTTTGCGAAAAGACATTTAGTAGATACAATATATAAACAAGCTATATTAGAAGGTATTGCAACTACATTTGCAGATACAGAAAGTATTATTGAAGGTGGAAAAGTAAATAATATGACATCTGAAGATATACTAAAAATAGTAAATCTAAAACATGCTTGGGAATTTATATTAAATAAAAATGTTATTTTAAGCGATACAAACTTTGCCTTATTATGCGAAATAAATAAAATGTTAGAAGAAGGATTTTATTATACAGCAGGTAAAGTAAGAAATACACCAGTAACAATAGGTGGAACAACATGGAAACCAGATTTGCCTATTGAAAGTGTAATAAAAGAAGAATTAGAAGAAATTTTTAGTAAGGAACTGGATGATATAGACAGAGCAATCGAACTTTTATTATATACAATGAAAAAGCAAGTATTTATTGATGGAAATAAAAGAACAGCAGTAATTTATAGTAATCATTATTTGATTTCAAAAGGAAAAGGAATAATAGCAATTCCAGCAGAATTAACAGAAGAATTTAAGGATTTACTTATTCATTATTATGAAGGAAGAGATGAAAAAGAGATAAAGAAATTTATTAAAGAGAAATGTTACATAAGTATATAGAAAAATGTTTCAAATATTAAATAAACCTTAAGAAACAAAATCTTATGGTTTATTTTTTGACCTTAAAATTATATTATAAGAAATACAAAAATGTTTAACTTGAAAATTATGTTGATTTATAGTATAATATAAATGATATAGGTAAGTCCTGTGTCGTTTAACCATTTATCACTAATTAGTGAGAGGATTTTCCTCTGACTTTTTGGTTTTACATATATGTTACTATCAACAATAAAAGTATTTAAGGAGGAAAAAAATATGGTAAGTCTTTTTTTTATTTTGTTTGTTGCATTAACAGTATTTTTTGGCGTAATGAATGAAAAGAAAGAAAAAAAGAGTTTAAAAGAGGCAAAGACCTTTTATCATTATGATGACAAAGTGCATATTTCATTATACAAGAAATTAGCATTTTTCTTTGGTATAGCTTCTGTAATCTTTTTTATATGGGTATTTAATCTTGCCAACACAGTAGGGACTGGGCATACAATTGATAGCAAGATTTCAATGTATGAAGAAGAAAATAAATCCATAGAAAATAGTATAGATATTACTGTAAAAAGTTTTATGGATTATGAAGCAAGTACATATCAAGAAATAAAAGATAAAGATGGTATAGATCTTGTGGCTCTTTTTCCAAAATTAAAATCAGATACTTTGGTGCAAAAACAAATTGAGGTTTATCTTGCTAACAATGATAAACTCAAAGAACTAAAAGAAAAGAAAATTGACTTGTCAAAGGCAAAATGGGAGTTATACTTTGGCAAGTAACAAACTAAAAAAGAAAATTATTTCTTTTCCTCGAAAGAGGTTTCTTTTTTTTTATATTTCCAAATCCCATTCTTTCTCTCTTTCTTCATGTTCTAAATGTTTTACAGGATCAATAAAAGTACGAGTTTATTCTTGAAAGTTTTTAAGTAATTCTTTTGACTCACCAATGCCAAATTTATGGCAAATCCAAACTATAAATTTATCAACTGTTTCATAAAATTTATCTATAATTTTATATAAACGAGTATTTTCTTTTTCTAACTTTTTAAATTTTCCTTTATACTCATGTTAAAATTCTTTAAAGACTCAAAAAATATATAATTGTAAATAATTTACATTTACTTGAATCGTGATATAACCCGATTTTGCCACTTAAAAAGGTTAAAAGCAGGACTTTTATATCCTGCTTTTATTGATAAATTAGCTATAATAGGCTATAGGTAAGGTTTTAAAATTTTGAAATTTATATACCTACATTTATATACCTATATGAAAATTTGTATATTTGTTTTTATGTCCTTTAATTCTCCTAATGTAAATAATTTTTTAGGGATATTTATGTTGAATGAATTAAGTATTATTTTTAAATCTTCATTTTCCATATTCATAAATTTATATAATTCATTTGGCATTAAGTCAACTTGCCATTTATTAAGTGCTTCTTGTATTCTAGTTCCATTTATTCCTGTTGTCCAATACATATCTTCCTTAATTTCTATTTGCTTAGAGTTGATAATTCTTTTTTGTATTATCCTTAGCATAATAAGTGCAATAAGGCATATTAGAAGGTGTGCTTCTATATGTTCTGGTGTTCGTACATAAAGATGTCTTGTTTATAAAGTACTTTTCATAGTTCTAAATTGTTCTTCAATTTGCCTTAGTCCATGGTATTTATCGATAACTTCATTTTCTTCCATGTTTAATTCAGAAGTCACTATCTGATAATATCCTAAACTTTTTGTATATGCTTTAATTTTATCAAAGTCTAACATTGGCTTTATATCTGAGGAATTTAATATTTCACCAGTATTTTTATTTATATATTCTTTTTTCAAAAATTTTTGTATACTTTTATTTTGTAAACTTGTTAGTCTAAAACTTTCAGGAGCATTTTGTGATTTTTTTATAAAATCTAAAAATGATTTGTTTTCTTTTTCTGCCCTTTCTTAAAATTTTTTGCTCCAATAAACAACAACTTTTTCTTCGATAGTATGATTTACATTTTGCTCATCTTTAACACTTCTCTTTACTATTCTAGATTTATATTTAAAATTATCATTAACTTTAGTATAGCCATTATCATCCATAAATAGTCCCATTTGGACTATTGGAAGTTTTCTCTCTTCTTTGCAAACTCCGTTTTTTCTAATACCTTTTTTAATTATATTATCATTTTCATCTAAAATATCTTCATCTGGATTTTCAATTTCAAAGTAAAAATTAGTGACATCATAATAAATTATTTTAGTCGATCGATTAGCTTTTTTTACAAGATTAGTATTAATTCTTTTAATAATTTTGTTTTTATTTTCAAAGATAAAGTCTAAAGTATCATATACATTATCTGGGTTAAAATTATTTAATATTGGAACATAATAGTTATCATTCTGTTTTATTGTGGAAGATTTAGACGTAGGATTTAATAGTCTACCAAAAATTAAAAGTTTAGCAAATCCATAAACATCATATTTTATTTTTGTAAATCCTTTATATGAAGAAAACAAATTTCTTAAGCCAATTTCTTCTAATATTCTTTCAAGGAGAATATTAGAAAATATTTTTGGATTTCCAAAACAATCAGGACTTCCTTCTAAAATGTTAAATCTATGAACAAAAGGAAGATTTTCTTTATCACAAAATTTTTCTAAAGAAGAGATAATCGGTTTGCCAGCCTTAAAAGATTTTTTTAAACGTTTAACATATTCAGGTTTGCCATCATCAAATTTAGAAAGAGGACCAATGTTATATACAACTTTTTTTCGAGCTGTTTTAATTCCTTTAGAATTTAATACTCTAATACTTTTTACTAATTGAAGATAATCGATACCATTATTTTTAAAAGATTCTACATACATAAATATCTACTCCTTTGTATTATGACATATACTTATTATGCCTGGAAAACTTTTGGACTAAAATTACAAAGCCATTTCAGATAGCCTTTGCATGCATAAAGCGTTATTTGGATTTAGGAAAGATTGAAAAAGAGTCCGAAGGTAGATGGGAAAGACATGTAAAAATCCAAGAACTTAAGAACCAAGATGAATTAGAAGTTCGAAAAAGTCATTTTTTAAGTTTGAAATTTCAAATTATTTGTACTTTTCTTAGAACCAGTTGTACAGGAAGTCGCGATGAATTGCAAAAACAGCCTAATGAGGTTGAGAACTCTCGAAAAGAATTTCAGAAGAATAAAGAAGAACTTATAAATATAGTTGAACAGCTTAGTGACTACGATGAAATTACTTTTGATGAAAATATTAAATCTGAAATTATTGCTTGGGAGTTCGGAAAGTTTGAAAGACAAGAAAAATTAACTGATTGGAAAAAAAGTTTTGTGGAATATATCCGTAATTTAGATATTATTTAATGTATCTTAGTTAAAAAGGTGAAATTTCTAATTCAAGAATTTCACCTTTTTAATTTTATACACTATTTTACATAAAAAGCCAATCTGGTGTTATACTTGAATTATGCTATTTACAGTGTGCTATAATATATTTCATAAATAAGTTTTTAAAATTAAAATCTTAAAAAAATATTAAATTTAACAAAAAAAGTTGCATAATTTTAACAATAATAGTATAATAAAAAAGGTAGTATAATATATATAATAAAAAGAGAGGTAGAAAAATGGAATATTTATATATACTAAGAGAAGCCTTAGTGTGGATAGTTACAATATTCTGGTTATATCAACTACTAATAAGTGTATGCTCACTTGTAAAATTAAAAGATAAACCATTAAAAGTAAAAAAAGACCATAGATTTATGGCAATAATACCAGCACACAATGAAGAAGCAGTAGTAGCAAATTTAATAGAAAGTCTAAAAAACCAAAACTATAACAAAGATTTATATGACATCTATGTTATAGCAGACAACTGCACAGACAGAACAGCACAAATAGCAAGAAATGCAGGAGCAATTGTATATGAAAGATTTGATCCAGACAAAAAAACAAAAGGATATGCATTAGACTGGTTTTTACAACAAAAAATAAAAGAAGATGCTCCATATGATGCATTATGTGTATTTGATGCAGATAATATAGTAGACAAAGATTTTATAAAAAATATGAATAAAAAATTATGCCAAGGAGAAGATGTAGTCCAAGGATATAGAGATATAAAAAATCCATCAGACAACTGGATAACAGCAGGTTATGCACTATTTTATTGGACAATGCACAGATTTTATCATTTAGCAAGATATAATGTAGGATTATCACCATTATTAAATGGAACAGGATTTATGGTAAGATTTGATGTGATAAAACCAAAAGGATGGAAAACAGTAACATTAACAGAAGATATAGAATTTTCATTACAAAGAATCATAGAAGGAAAAAAACTAGGATGGGCAACAGATGCAATTGTATATGATGAACAACCAACAGGTTTTAAACAAAGTTGGTCACAAAGAAGTAGATGGACAGTAGGACATATTCAATGTATAAAAGAATACACAAAAAAATTAGCAAAAGCAGTAAAAGAACATAAAACAATGATGAATTTAGATGGATTCTTTTATATCATAGGAAGTATACCAATGTTTATAATAACACTTATCTTACTAGCAGCAAACTTCTTAATGTATGCAGGAAATGCAATAACAAAAGTAGACCTATTATTAAATATATTAAATTTCTTAATACCAACATTTCTTTTTCCAATTGCAACAGCATTATTTGTTATGTGGTTAGATAAAAGACCAATAAAACCAATGATAAAAGGAATATTATGTTATCCACTATTTATGGGCTCATGGCTATTGATTAACTTCAAATGTCTATTCAAGAGAAATACATCATGGGAAAAAATAAACCATGTAAGAAGCATAAAAATCAATGAAATGCCAAGTGCACAAGAAAATAAAGTTGAAACAGAAAAAGAATTGATTTAAAAAGTCAATTCTTTATTTTTAATAGAAGAAAGGAAAACAAAAAATGAAAAAACCAAAAATAAGCATAAAAAATGCACACAAAATACTTATTTTACTAGGAATAATTTTTATACTATTAGCAGCATTTCATGAAGATATATGGTTTGACGAAAGTTATTCAGTAGCAATAGCAAATCATAGTTTTACAGAAATATGGACAATAACAGGAAATGATGTACATCCACCACTATATTATTGGATGTTACACATATTAGAACTAATCTTTGGAAGCAATGTAATAATATATAGAATATTCTCAGTACTAGCAATAGCAATAGTAGGAATATTAGGATATACACATATAAGAAAAGATTTTGGAGAAAAAGTAGGAATATTATTTTCATTCTTAACATTTTTCTTACCAGTAATGAGTACATACAGCCAAGAAGTAAGAATGTATTCATGGGCTTGTTTATTTGTAACAATAATCTCAATATATGCATATAGAATGTACAAAACAGTAAAAGAAAATATAGGAAAAGAGAAAGACACAAAATATAATAAAACACAATTAAAAAATTTAATAATATTTGGAATTTTTAGCATATGTTGTTGTTATACACATTACTATGCATTAGTAACAGCATTTGTAGTAAATTTAGCATTACTAATTTATTTAATAAAAAATAGAAAAGAAAGTGGAAATTTATTTAGAAACTTCATAATCTTAGGATGTATACAAGTACTTTTATATATCCCATGGTTATATTATTTAGCAGGACAAATGCAACATGTAGGGGGAGGATTCTGGATTACTTTAGGATTAAGCACAGCAGTAGAAGTACCAAGTTTCCAATTCAGAAGACAATTAGACACAGTATTTGCATTTAATGCACAAACAATAATTGCACTAGTAGCTTCAATTTTAATGTATGCATATATGATATATAGAATATATAAAGCAAAAAAAGAAAAAGAAGAAATGAGACCAGGAATACTTGCAATAGGATTATATTTAATAATAATTTTAATAATGCTTGCAATGTCACTAATACAACCAATACTATTTTCTAGATATTTACTAGTAATAACAGGACCATATATTTTCTTCTTAGCATATTTTATGTCAAAAGAAAAGAAAAAAATAATAACAGCAATAATCTGTTTAGTAATATTAGTATTAGGAACACTAAGCAACATAGAAAATATAAATATAAATTATGACCAAAGTAATATGAAACAAATAGAATATTTAAGAGAAAATATACAAAAAGATGATATAATAGTATATTCAAATATTGGAAATGGTGGAGTAATAGCAGCATTCTTCCCAGAGAATAAACAATACTTCTATAATGGAGCACACTGGGATGTAGAAGAAGCATATAAATCATATGGACCAGGAATGGAAACAATATATAGTTATGAAGACATATTAAAAGATTATCATGGAAGAATTTGGCTAATAGATTCAGAAAATATGGGGTTATATAATGAATTTCCAAAAGAAGGTATAACAGTACTAGAAGGACCAAAAAGATTTGATACAAAATACCAAAACTACATATATAATATCATGTTACTTGAAAAAAATTAAAAAAAGCTTGCATTTATTAAGAAAATCGGGTATAATAATAATGCATAAAAAAACAGGCAGAAGAGTGGGAACAAATCCCACTCTTAACTTTTGCCAATAAAAGGAGGTATAATTTGGCAAATATAGAAGAAAAAGTAGAAAAATTATTAGAGCCAAAAATACAAGAAATTGGTTATGAACTATATGATGTAGAATATGCAAAAGAAGGAAAAAACTACTTTCTAAGAATAATAATAGATAAACCAGAAGGAATAGACTTAAATGACTGTGAGAAAGTAAATAATGCAATAACAGATATGTTAGACGAAGCAAACTATATAAAAGAACAATACTTTTTAGAAGTATCATCACCAGGAATAGAAAGAGTAATTAGAAAAGAAAAACACTTAAAACAAAACATAGGACAAGAAATACAAGTCAAACTATTTAGAAAAGACCAAAATGGAAAAAAAGAATATCAAGGAAAATTATTAGATTACACATCAGAAAATATAACAATTCAAACATCAGAAGAAAAAATAAATATAGAAAGAAAAAATATATCGCAAATAAGAACAATATATAGTTGGTAAAGAATATTAAAGAATACTGAAAGAATACTGAGAAATATAAAAAATATTTAAAGAAAATGAAGTTACTCCAATTGGAGTAGAGTAAAAATAATATATAGTTAGTAAAAAATATAAAAGTATAAAAAAATCATTAAAAATAACGGGAATTTTAAAGGACCGTCCCCAAAATCCCTTCTAGGAGGGATTACAAGGACCGTCCCTAAATCCCTAAAGGAGGAATGTAAAAAATGAAAGCTATTGATAATAAACAACTAATCTTAGCTTTAGAAGAACTAGAAAAAGAAAAAGGAATTAAAAAAGAATATGTACTAGAATCAATAGAAACAGCTTTAGTAACAGCTTATAAAAGAAATTTTGACTCTTTAGAAAATGTAAAAGTAGATATTGACCATAATACTGGAGCAACACATGTTTATGCTATTAAAGAAGTTATGGAACATGCAAATGATGATGCATTAGAAATTAGTTTAGAAGATGCTCATAAAATAAATAAAAGCTTACAAATTGGAGATTCTGTGGAAGTAGAAATTGTTCCAAAAGATTTTGGAAGAATTGCTGCACAAACTGCAAAACAAGTTATTATACAAAAATTAAGAGAATTAGAAAGAGAAATAATTTTTAATGAATTTAATGATAGAAAAGGAGAAATTGTTTCTGGAATTATTCAAAAAGCAGATCATAATATAGTTGTTATGGATTTAGGAAAATTAGAAGGTGTAATGCCACATAAAGAACAAATACCAACAGAACAATATCATGTAAATGATAAAATAAAAGGTTATGTTCTAGATGTAGAAAAAGGAGCAAAAGGAGCACCACAAGTTATAGTTTCAAGAAGCCATCCAGATTTTGTTCGTAAATTATTAGAATTTGAAATACCAGAAATATATGAAGGTGTAATAGAAATAAAAAGCGTATCTAGAGACCCAGGACATAGAAGCAAAGTAGCAGTATATTCTCCAGACCCAAACATTGACCCAGTAGGTTCATGTGTAGGACAAAAAGGTGTAAGAATTCAAAATGTTATAAATGAATTACATGGAGAAAAAATAGATGTAATAGAATGGAATGAAGATCCAAGTATATATATAGCATCAGCATTATTACCAGCAGAAATTATGGCGGTAGATATAAAAGAAGATGAAAAATTTGCACAAGTAATCGTACCAGACAATCAATTATCATTAGCAATAGGAAAATCTGGACAAAATGCAAGATTAGCAGCAAAATTAACAAATTGGAAAATAGATATAAAATCAGAAACACAATTCAGAGAAATGCTAGAAAAAGCACAACAAGAAAATAACGAAACAGAAGAACAAACTAAAGAAGAAACACAAGAAGCAGAACAAGCTGAACAAACGGAACAAACAGAAGAAAATGCTTAAAAATAAATAGATAAATAAAAATGTTATAATACCAAAAAAAGGACATACAATAAAAGGGGGAATATCTATGAAAAGATTACCACAAAGAACCTGTATGGGATGTAACACAAAAAAAGATAAAAAAGATTTAATTAGGATAGTTAAAAATAAAGATGGAGAAATAAGTATAGACAAAAACGAAAAAAAAGAAGGAAGAGGAGCATATATATGCAATAATATAGAATGCTTAGATAAAGTAATAAAATCAAAAAGACTAGAAAAAGTATTAGAAACAAAGATATCATCAGAAATCTATGAAAGTTTAAGAGGTGTAATTCTTGATAAATAATAAAATTTTAGGATTATTAGGTCTATCTGCAAAAGCAGGAAAAATATGTTTTGGAGCAGATAGTGTAGAGATAGAAATAAAAAAGGGAAAAGTATATTTAGTAATTGTAGCAGAAAACAGTTCAGAAAGAACAAAAAATAAAATAAAAAAACTATGTGAAGAAAAAAATATAGATATAATAATCTATGAAAAAATAGATAATATAAGTAAAGCTATAGGAAAATCTAATAAAGCAATAATTGGAATAAAAGATAGCAATATAGCAAATCAAATATCTAAAATATATAATGGGGGTGATTCTATTGGGTAAAATAAAAATACACGAAATAGCCAAAAAATTAGGCTTAGCAAGTAAAGAAGTATTAGATGAAGCAAAAAAATTAAATATAGAAGCAAAAAGTCATCTAAGTAGTGTAAGTGAAGAAGAAGCAAAACAAATAGAAGAAAATTTAAATAAAAAAATATCAAAAAACGAAAATAAAGAAAATAAGGAAGAATTAAAAAAAGAAAAGAAAAACAAAGAAACAGAAAAGAAAAAAGAAGAAAAAGCACCAGTAATAATAAGAAGAGAAGTAATTGTAACAGAAGAAGAAACAAATAAAGAAAAACAAAACAAAACAGAAGAGAAAAAAGAAACAGTAGGATTTGTAGAAAGAAAGAAAAATAAAGACTTTAATATAGTATATAGAAATAAGCCTAATAAGCCAATGACAGTAAGTGAATTATTTGGTTTAAAAAAAGAAGAGCCACCAAAAGCTAAACAAGAAGAAAAAATAGAACCAAAAGAGCAAAAACAAATTGAAAAAAATCAAATTAAAGAAAAAGAGAAAGAACAAACACAAGAACAGCCAATAAACCAACAAAAAGAAATAGAAAAACAAGTAGAAAAAACAAAAACAAACGACAAAGAAAAAGAAGAGAGCAATAAAATCCAAGGAGATAGTAAAACATATATGCAAACAAAAACAAATATAAAGCAACAAAATAATTTACAAAGAAGTAATAATTTTAATAATAACAGAGATAATAATTATAAAAACAGAAATAATGATAATAGACAAAATGGTAAATTTAATAATGAAAGAAATAATCGTCAAAATTCAAGAAATAACGGAAATAACAATGAGAATTTCAGACAAAATAATCGTTTTGGAAATAAAAGACCACTTGATGAAAAAGGAATAGAAAAAAACATAAAAAATATTATGTCTGTTGATGTTGCAGAAAAAGAAGTGACAAGAGAATATAATAACAAAAATATAGACAAAGACAAGCAAAAAAATAACAATAAATTTGATGAATCAAAAAGCAAAAAATCTAAAAACAGAAAAAATCAAAACAATAATTTTGACGAAGGAAAGCTAAAATCATTAAAACAAGCAAATAGATTATCAAATATGTTTGATGACCAAGATGGAGGAATGCTTGACTATTATGATTTAACAACTCAAAGAGGAAGAAGAGGAAAGAAAAAAGTCCAAAAAGGAGACGAAGAAAGAAATAAACAAAAAATCTTCCAATTAACAGAAATTGAAATTCCAGAAACAATAACAGTAAAAGATTTAGCACAAGAAATGAAAAAAACAACAGCAGATGTCATCAAAAAACTTCTAGGATATGGAATAATGGCAACAATAAATCAAGAATTAGACTTTGATACAGCATTTTTAGTAGCAGGAGAATTTGGAATTACAGCTAAAAAGAAAGAAACAATAACAGAAGAAGATATACTATTTGACGAATCTGAAGACAAAGAAGAAGATTTAGTAACAAGACCACCAGTAGTAGTTGTAATGGGGCATGTTGACCATGGAAAAACATCATTATTAGACACAATTAGAAAAACAAATGTAATAAGTGGTGAAGCTGGAGGAATTACACAAGCAATAGGTGCATACACAGTAAAAGTAAATGACAGACAAATAACATTCTTAGATACACCAGGACATGAAGCATTTACAGCAATGAGAGCAAGAGGAGCACAAATAACAGATATAGCAATACTTGTAGTAGCAGCAAATGATGGAGTAATGCCACAAACAGTAGAAGCAATAAACCATGCAAAATCAGCAGGAATTCCAATAATAGTAGCAATAAACAAAATAGACTTACCAGACAGCAATCCAGAAAAAGTTAAACAAGAATTAATGCAATATGAATTAGTACCAGAAGAATGGGGAGGAGACACAATATGTGTACCAATCTCAGCAAAAAATAATATAAACATAGATCAATTATTAGAAATGGTACTACTAGAAGCAGATGTTTTAGAATTAAAAGCAAACCCACACAAACAAGCAAAAGGTGTAGTAATAGAAGCAAGACTTGACAAATCAAGAGGAGCAATAGCATCAATGCTTGTACAAAGAGGAACATTAGACGTAGGAGACACAATAGTAGTAGGTTCATCAATAGGAAGAATAAGAAGCATGGTAAATGATAAAGGTAAAAAAGTAAAATCAGCAGGACCTTCAATGCCAGTAGAAATAATGGGACTAACAGAAGTACCAGAAGCAGGAGACACATTCTATGAAGTAAAAGATGAAAAAACTGCAAAACACCTAATAGAAAGAAGAAAACGTCAAGCAAGAGAAAAATCAATAAACAACACAACAAAAGTAACATTAGACAATTTATTCAGTCAAATGGAACAAGGAAACTTAAAAGTACTAAACATAATAGTAAAAGCAGATGTACAAGGTTCTGTAGAAGCAGTAAAACAATCATTAGAAAAATTATCTAATGAAGAAGTAAAAGTAAAAGTAATACACAGTGCAGCAGGAGCAGTAACAGAATCAGATGTAATGCTAGCAAAAGTATCAAATGCAATAATAATAGCATTTAATGTAAGACCAATGCAAGCAGCAAAAGAAATGGCAGAAAGAGACGAAGTAGAAATAAAACAATACTCAATAATCTACCAAGTAATAGAAGATGTAGAATCTGCAATGAAAGGAATGCTAGATCCTAAATACCAAGAAAAAGTAATTGGAACAGCAGAAGTAAGACAAACATTCAAAATATCAAATGTAGGAACAATAGCAGGAGCATATGTATTATCTGGAAAAGTAGAAAGAAATGCAGGAGTAAGAGTAATCCGTGACAATGTAGTAATACATGATGGTAAACTAGCAACACTAAAAAGATTTAAAGATGATGTAAAAGAAGTAACAAAAGGATTCGAATGTGGAATGCAAATAGAAAACTACAATGACATAAAAGAAGGAGACACAATAGAAGTATACATCATGGAAGAAATAAAAAGGGATTAAGGGACGGTCCTCAAAATCCCTCCTAGGAGGGATTTTAGGGACGGACCTTAAAAAATTCACACAAAAAGCAAAACTAAAAATATATTTTTTAGTAAGAGGAGATGAAAAAATGCCAAACAAAAACAACAACAGAATAGGTAGAATAGACGAAGAATACAAAAAAGTATTAAGTCAAATTATAGGTTATGAACTAAAAAATCCTAATGTAACAGGGTTAATTAGTGTAACAAAAGTAAAAGTTACACCAGACTTAAAATATGCAAAAGTATATGTAAGTATAATGAATTCAAAAAATATAAAAGAAACAATGGAAGGATTAAAAAAATCATCTGGATTTATAAGAACAGAACTTGCAAAAAGAGTAAACTTAAGAAATACACCAGAATTAACATTTGAAATAGATGATTCAATAGAATATGGAGCAAAAATCGATTCAATACTAAAAGAAATAATACCAGAAAAAAACGAAGAAAATAAAGATAAATAGGAGTTGAAGAAAATGACTTTAGATAACATTTTAGAAGAAATTCAAAATGCACAAAGTATTCTAATACTAACACATGAATCACCAGATGGAGACGCAATAGGAAGTTCACTAGCAATGAATTTAGCACTAAAAGAATTGGGAAAAAATCCAGATGTAATAATAAGAGAATTTCCAAGAACATTTGAATTTTTGCCAGGAAGTAAGGATGCAAAAAAAGATTCAGATATAGAAAACTATGATTTAATAATAACACTAGATTGTACAGATTTAAAAAGACTTGTAGGAAATGAATATGCAGAAAAAGCCAAAAAAATCATAAACATAGACCATCATGGAAGTAATGCAATGTATGGAGATATAAACTTTGTAAATCCAGTAGCACCAGCATGTTGTGAAATATTAGTAGGAATGTTAGAATATTTTAATATTCCAATTGATATCAACATAGGAAGTTGTATATTAGCAGGAATAATAACAGACACAGGAGGATTTAAATACTCAAGTGTAACAGCAGAAACATTTGAATTTACAGCAGAGCTACTTAGAAAAGGTGTAAATGTATCTGAAATATATAGTAAAGTTTTAGAAACAAGAACAAAATCAAGTTTTGAATTATTAAAAAGAAGTATGAACAGATTAGAACTATTAGAAGATGGAAAAGTAGCATTTACATATATAACAAAAAAAGATGCAGAAGAAGTAAATGCAGAACCAGGAGACCAAGAAGGAATTGTAGAAAATGGAAGAAGTATAGAAGGAGTAAAAATATCTGTTCTATTAAAACAAAGAGAAGATGAAAACTACTACAAAGTATCAATGCGTTCAAATGGAAACATAAATGTGTCAGACATATGTTATGTTTTTGGAGGAGGAGGACATCCAAAAGCAGCAGGAGCATTAGTACAAGGAACAGTAGAAGAAGTAAAAGAAAAAATCCTAAAAGAAATAAGAAAGGTATTATAACAAAAAAATAAAAACAAACAAAAAAATAAAAACAAACAAAAAAATGTCAAAAATATGTTTGACATTTTTTTGTTTGTATGATAATATAGTAAAAAATGAGAAATGGAGTGGTAGTCATATGCCTAAAAAGAAAATGGAATTAAATAAAAGAGAAAAAGCAATTCTAAAATTTATTGAAAAACAAATAATGACAGATGGATATCCACCATCAGTTAGAGAAATTGGAAAAGCAGTTGGATTAAGCTCAACAGCAACAGTACATGGATATTTAGCAAAACTAGAAGAAAAAGGATATATCAAAAAGAAAGACAAAAAAGGAAGAACATTAAGATTACTAAAAGGTGCAACAGGAGAGGCAAAAGATACATCAAGCAAAGATTTTTACACTCAAAAAGAATTAGTAGAAGTTCCTGTTATAGGAAAAATCACAGCAGGTGCGCCAATATTAGCAGTAGAAAATGTAACTGATACATTTCCAATACCAATTGATTTTGTTGGAAACTCAGAATGCTTTATGCTAACAGTAAGAGGAGAAAGCATGATAGAAGCAGGAATTTTAGATGGAGACTATATTCTAGTAAAAAAACAAAATACAGCAAATAATGGAGAAATAGTAGTAGCACTAATAGAAGATGAAGCAACAGTAAAAACATTTTATAAAGAAAAAGATCATATCCGTTTGCAACCAGAAAATAGCACAATGGACCCTATTATAGTACCTAATTGTGAAATTTTAGGAAAAGTTGCAGGAGTATTTAGAAAAATGTAAAAATAAATGTAATTAAAGATATAATAAAAAACAAAAAGCACTCAAAAATGGTTAACCTTTGATAATATTATTAAAATAATTAGGAGCAAACCAATTTTGAGTGCTTTTTATTGCAATATATTTCACAAAAAATTCACAAAATATATCTTGACATACGACACTGTGTCATATATAATAATATAGTTTAAAAAAAGAGTCAATTTACATCAGTTAAACTTATGTGAATTCATTTTAAATGGCATTTTTTCTTGTTATATATGAAAAAAATACATAAAAAAATAAATATACAATATATATCAAGATAGAAGTCAAATTTATTACAAAAAAGAAAGGAGATAAAAATGCTAAAAGTATTAAAAAATTTAAAAAATTCTTGGATATCTGTAATATGTATAATTATATTATTATGTATCCAAGCAGCTGCAGATTTAGCACTACCAGATTACACATCAAAAATAGTAAATGATGGAATACAATCAGGAGGAATAGAAAGTGCAGTACCAGAAGTAATATCAAAACAAGATATGAATTCTATACTAATTTTTTCTGAAGATGACGAAGAAATTTTAAATTCATATGAATTAGTAACAGATGGTGTATCAAAAGACCAAGAAAAAACTTTAAAAAAATATTTTGGAAAAGATTATAGTGTAGAACCAGACTCAATTTATGTATTAAAAAATTTAGAAGAAGAACAATTAGACAATTTAGAAGGTTATATAGTAAATCCTATACTAGAATTAGAAACAATCTCTAATGAAGAAACCTCAGAACAAATAAAAAATAAAATTCTAGAAAACATAGCAGAACCACAAAAAACATATATGCAAGGACTATCTTTAATGGATATATTCATGCAAATGTCTGATGAAGAAAGAAACCAAATATTACAAGAATTTACAAAAGAAATAGATGGAATGATAGACTCTATTAAAGAACAGGCTGCAATAGCTTCTGTAAAAAATATTTATCAAAATTTAAATATAGATACAAATAAAATACAAAATAATTATATTCTACAAACAGGTATGCAAATGTTAGGAATAGCTTTAATAAGTATGATTTCAGCAGTTTCAATAATGTTCTTATCATCTAGAGTTGCAGCAAAACTTGGTAAAACATTAAGAGAAAAAGTATTTAAGAAAGTTATAAGTTTTTCAAATGCAGAGTTAAACGAATTTTCAACAGCATCTTTAATAACACGTAGTACAAACGATGTTCAACAAATACAACAACTTATAACATTATTATTTAGAGTAGTTGTATATGCACCAATAATTGGTATAGGTGGTTTTGTAAAAGTATTAACAAGTTCAGATCACTCTATGGCATGGATTATAGGAATAGCAATAGTAGCAATATTTGCAGTTATTGGAACATTATTCATGCTTGTAATGCCAAGATTTAGAAAACTACAAGATTTAATCGATAAATTAAATGAAGTTTCAAGAGAAATTTTAACAGGATTGCCAGTAATTAGAGCATTTAATAAAGAAAAGAAAGAAGAAGAAAGATTTGACAATGCAAATAAAGATTTAACAAAAACAAATATATTTGTAAACAGAGCAATGTCAATGATGATGCCACTTCTTATGCTTATAATGAATTCAATTACAATTTTAATTGTATGGGTAGGAGGTCATAATGTTGACCAAGGAATAATGCAAGTAGGAGATATGATGGCATTTATACAATACACAATGCAAATAGTAATGGCATTTTTAATGATTTCAATGATTTCTATTATGCTTCCAAGAGCAGCTGTATCTGCAAGACGTATAAATGAAGTAATAGAAAAAGACCCAAGTATAAAAGACAAAAAAGAAACAAAGAAATTCAATCCAGATAAAAAAGGATTAGTAGAATTTAAAAATGTTTCATTTAGATATCCAGATGCAGACACAGAAATACTAGAAGATATTAACTTTACAGCGAAACCAGGAGAGACAACAGCAATTATAGGAAGCACAGGTAGTGGTAAATCAACAGTAGTTAATTTAATTCCAAGATTTTATGATGTAACAGAAGGAGAACTTTGTATAGATGGAGTTAATGTAAAAGATGTATCACAAAAAGATTTAAGAGATATTATAGGTTTTGTTCCTCAAAAAGGAGTATTATTTTCAGGAACAATAGAATCTAATATAAAATATTCAGATGAAAATATGTCAGATGAGCAAATGATAGAAGCAGCAAAAATAGCACAAGCAACAGAATTTATTGAAGGTAAAGAGAAGAAATATAAAGATCCTATAGCACAAGGTGGAGGAAATGTATCAGGAGGACAAAAACAACGTCTATCTATTGCAAGAGCTATAGCAAAAGATCCAGAAATCTTTGTTTTTGATGACAGTTTCTCAGCATTAGATTTTAAAACAGACAGTAATTTAAGAGAAGCATTAAGCACAAAAACAAAAGATAAAACAGTAATAATAGTAGCACAAAGAATTAGTACAGTATTAAATGCAGACCAAATTATAGTATTAGAAGAAGGAAAAGTTGTAGGAATAGGAACACATGATGAATTGATGAAAAACAATGAAACATATAGACAAATTGCTCTTTCACAATTATCTGAAGAAGAATTAAATAAAGATCAGAAAGGAGGTAACATGTAATGCCAGGACCAATGGGTGGACCTATGAGAAAAGGTCAAGGAACAGTAGAAAAGCCAAAAGATTTTAAGAAAACAACAAAAAAGTTAATAAATTCATATCTAGCTAAATATAAAATTGCAATAATAGTAGTTATTCTATTTGCTATAGGAAGTACAATATTTACAATAGTAGGACCTAAAATATTAGGTAATGCAACAACAGAAATATTTAATGGATTAGTGAGCAAAATATCTGGAGGAAATGGAATTGATTTTGGAAAAATAGGACAGATTGCACTTACTTTAATAGGTCTATATATAATTAGTGCATTATTCTCATTTATCCAAGGATTTTTAATGACAGGAGTATCACAAAAAATAACATATAAATTAAGAAATGATATTGCAACAAAAATAAATAGATTACCTATGAAGTACTTTGACAAAAAAACACATGGAGAAGTCTTATCTGTAATTACAAATGATATAGATACTTTAAGTATGAATTTAAACCAAAGTATAACACAAATAATTACAGCAATATGCACAATTATAGGTATTTTAATAATGATGTTTTCAATAAGTTGGCAAATGACACTAATATCATTAGTAATATTACCAATAGCAGCTATTTTTGTAAGAATAATAGTAGGAAGATCTCAAAAATATTTCCAAAGACAACAAGACTATCTAGGTCATGTAAATGGTCAAGTAGAAGAAATATATGGTGGACTAAATATTGTAAAAGTATTTAATGGTGAAGAAAAAGTATCAAAAGAATTTGAAAAAGCAAATAAAGAATTATATAGTTCAGCATGGAGATCACAATTCTTATCAGGTTTAATGCACCCAGTTATGAACTTTATATCAAATATAGGATATGTTGGGGTAGCTGTTGCAGGAGGATATTTAGCAATAAATGGAACAATTACAGTAGGAAATATACAAAGCTTTATACAATATAACAAACAATTTGCTCGGGCCTATAAATCAAATTGCACAAATTTCAAGTATGTTACAATCAATGGTAGCAGCAGCAGAAAGAATATTTGAATTCTTAGAAGAACCAGAAGAAGTAGACACTGCAAAAGGAAATATAGATACATCAAAATTAAAAGGAAATGTAGAATTCAAACATGTAAAATTTGGATATGATCCAGATGTTACAATAATAAATGATTTCAATAGCAAAGTTAAAGAAGGACAAAAAATAGCAATAGTAGGACCAACAGGAGCAGGAAAAACAACTATGGTAAAATTACTAATGAGATTTTATGATGTAACAGATGGTGCAATATTAGTTGATGGACATAATGTAAAAGACTTTGAAAGAGGAGACTTGCGTAAAATGTTTGGTATGGTATTACAAGACACATGGTTATTTGGTGGAACTGTAAAAGAAAATATCAAATATGGTAGAGAAGATGCAACAGATGATGAAGTAATACAAGCAGCAAAAGCAGCACATGTTCATCACTTTATAAAAACATTACCAAAAGGATATAATTCTATAATAAATGAAGAATCAACAAATATATCAGCTGGACAAAAACAATTATTAACAATTGCAAGAGTAATCCTAGCAGATCCAAAAATCCTAATATTAGATGAAGCAACAAGTTCAATTGACACAAGAACAGAAATACAAATTCAATCAGCAATGGATAATCTAATGAAAGGAAGAACAAG
>ERZ1643246.2034-NODE-2034-length-20347-cov-7.994628_pt1 | contig 20347 bp, 20 predicted proteins | sample MGYA00579265_ERZ1643246 | MGnify/ENA primary metagenome ERZ1643246 (study PRJEB29033, sample SAMEA4952261) | chicken gut metagenome | biome: Broiler Chicken; feature: Gastrointestinal Tract; material: Caecum | place: Ireland | collected 2018 | study: Broiler...
TTCTCGCCCTGGTCGTTGATGAGCTTGATGCCGTTGTCGTAGTAGGGGTTGTGGCTGGCGGAAATCATGATGCCGCAGTCAAAGTCGTCCACCCGGGCGATGTAGGCCACGGAGGGCGTGGTGGTGACGTGGAGCATATAGGCGTCCGCGCCGGAAGCCACCAGGCCGGCTACCAGGGAGTACTCGAACATGTAGCTGGAGCGGCGGGTGTCCTTGCCGATGACGATGCGGGCGGGGCCCTCTTTGGTGGGCCGGCCTTCCTCCGCGGCGCGAGCCCGTTTTTCTGTATAGTACCAGCCGAGGAAACGGCCGACTTTATAGGCGTGGTCTGCTGTTAGATTTATATTGGCTTCGCCGCGGAAGCCGTCTGTGCCAAAGTAACGGGACATAGTGATTCTCCTTTGTCTTTCCGGACTTAATCCCTTCTAAACAAATCCCGGGTATACACTTTCTCCTGTACATCGTCCAGGGCAGAGTCATACCGATTAGCAATGATAGCCTGGCTCATCTCTTTAAACTGTATCAAATCGTTAACTACCTTGCTGCCGAAGAAAGTGGATCCGTCCTCAAGGGTAGGCTCGTACACAATGACCGTAGCCCCCTTGGCCTTGATGCGCTTCATCACGCCCTGGATGGAGGACTGGCGGAAGTTGTCGCTGTTGGATTTCATGGTCAAGCGGTACACACCGATGATACAGGGCTTTTCAGCAGCGGCCTCATACTCGTTTTCATCGCCATAACTGTAGTATCCTGCCTTTTGCAGCACCCGATCAGCGATGAAGTCCTTGCGGGTACGGTTCGACTCCACAATGGCCTCGATCAGATTCTCCGGCACATCCTGGTAATTGGCCAGCAACTGCTTGGTGTCTTTGGGCAGGCAGTAGCCACCGTAGCCAAAGGAGGGGTTATTATAAAAGTTGCCAATCCGGGGGTCCAGGCACACACCCTGGATAATTTCCTGGGTGTCCAGCCCTTTCATCTCGGCGTAAGTATCCAACTCGTTGAAGTAGCTGACCCGCAGGGCTAAGTAGGTATTAGCGAAAAGCTTGACTGCCTCCGCCTCGGTAAAGCCCATGATGAGGGTGTCGATGTTCTCTTTAAGGGCCCCCTCTTGGAGCAGCCCAGCGAAAGTGTTTGCCGCTTTCACCAGCCGAGCGTTCTGGGTATCCGTCCCAACGATAATGCGGCTGGGATAGAGATTGTCGTAGAGGGCCTTGGATTCCCGCAAGAACTCAGGGCTGAACAAGATATTGTCACAATGGTACTTCTCACGAACGCTTGCCGTGAAGCCAACGGGAATTGTGGATTTGATGATCATAATGGCATCGGGATTATAGCCGATCACCTGTTGAATGACGCTCTCAACGGCGCTTGTATCAAAATAGTTCTTTTTGCTGTCATAATTGGTGGGTGCTGCAATGACTACAAAGTCTGCATCGGTATATGCCGCCTCTGTATCCAGCGTCGCAGTTAAATCCAGCTCTTTCTCTGCCAGATACTTTTCAATGTACTCATCCTGGATGGGAGACTTTCTGTTGTTGATCATCTCAACCTTTTCAGAAATAATGTCAACTGCCACAACACGATTGTGTTGGGCTAAAAGTGTCGCAATGGACAGACCGACATATCCGGTCCCGGCTACTGCTATTTTCATGTTACTTCTCTTCCTTCATATAAAATTCTCTGTACCACTGGGCAAACTTCCACAGTCCGTCACGCAGACTTGTGTTCGGCTTGAAGCCCATGTCACGCTCCAACGCACTTGTATCTGCATAGGTCACAGGCACATCGCCCGGCTGCATGGGAACGAGCTTCTTATGGCTCTCAAAATCATAATCCTCGGGCAACACACCGGCACGGATGAGCTCCTGCTGCAAAATATCCACAAAATCCAACAGATTTTCCGGACTGTTATTTCCGATGTTATAAATCCTGTAAGGGGGAATCGGTAGTCCATCCTCACCAATAGCCTTTTCAGGCGAACGCTGCATGACACGCTTGATGCCTTCGACGATGTCGTCCACATAGGTGAAGTCGCGCTTGCAGTTGCCGTAGTTGAAGATCTGGATATCCTGGCCCTTAATCAAACGATTCGTGAACGAGAAATACGCCATGTCCGGGCGACCGGCAGGACCATAGACGGTGAAGAATCGAAGCCCGGTGGACGGGATGTTATAGAGCTTGCTGTATGCGTGAGCAAGAAGCTCGTTGCTCTTCTTTGTTGCGGCATATAGAGACACAGGGTTGTCCACCTTGTCGTCCGTACTATAGGGCACCTTTTTGTTGGAACCGTAGACGGAGCTGGAAGAAGCATAAACGAGATGCTCTACACCTGTGTTACCATCATCGTAGGAATGGCGGCAGGCTTCAAGGATATTCATGAAACCCAGGATATTGCTCTCTATGTACGCATCCGGGTTCGTAATACTATAGCGCACACCAGCCTGAGCAGCGAGATTTACGACCACGGCGGGCTTATGGGTAGAGAACACATCAGTAATGAGTTCTTTATCAGCAATGTTGCCTTTGATAAAGGTGAAGGTGGAACCTGTGGTTACGCTCCTTGAGAGTTGCTCCAGTTCATTGAGACGGTACTCCTTGATGGATACATCGTAATAATCATTGACGCTGTCTAAACAGATAACTTTAGCGCCCTTCACAGTTGTCAGAAGCTCTTTGCACAGGTTGGCTCCGATGAATCCGGCTGCGCCGGTCACAAGGATCGTCTTGGTGTCGAGGTTTACGTTTATTTGTAGCATAGGTTGGTTCTCACTTTCTATAATTTGATCATTTATCCCTACTTAATTTTGTGAAGAAGTAGCTTCTTGATTTGAGGATTCCCAATTATTGCAACACTAAGATAAAGAGAAACAGAGAGCAATGTAGTTATTACGCCATATAACACAAACATAAGGATAGAATTACATGTAAGTTGTATAAATTCTCTTCCGAACCATTCAGCAACAGCAAATAGCACAAAAATTGCAATATTACTAAGCAATTTGGAATAGGTTTTCCATGGGCTTCTCTTGAGTATATGTACATTAGCGTAAATAATTATGTCGTTTGTACGATAGATCAACGCAACGATTGTACCAAGAAGAACGCCATATATACCGATGATATTTACCAATACGACAGAAACTGTAAGATTGATTGCAGCTTCCAACAGACTTCTCCATTGTGTCGCCTTTGCATGACCGGATATTGTGATTAGACGTGCAGAGGTTGCTCTACCACAGGACAGTAATTGGATAGAAACAAAAAGCACCGGTAGAAAATAATCTATATATTCGATATCAGTTACACCTGCTGTATATAACCGTACAAACGGACATATTAAGACATATGCCACAGAGAAAAGCGAAAATACCAAAGCCATATAAATACTATCATATGCATCATGAATCTTTACGTACTTGTCTTTATCTTTAACGTAATTTTGACCTAAAATATAATGCAGACCACCATTCACAGAATTGATAAGTGAATTAAGGGCTACAAACACCATATTATAGATCGAATAAATACTTGTCACCATCAGACTACAGAAAGTAGAAAGAACAAAAGCATCTGTGCTTGAAAAAATAGTGCCTGATATTTCATGGACAAGAAAGGCACTTCTTTGAGAAAGAGCTTTCATATTTGGATTAACATGTTTCTCAAGCCATGGGTAATGCTTTCTCATATAAACAATAAATATAGCGATTTGTGCACAATGAACTATTAAATAACCAGCCTGCAAGACAACAACATCAAATCCCAATCCCATTAAAACTATTTTGATAGCAGATGTTAATATATATATGATTAAAGAGATATTGGATACAATATACTGTTTTCCATCCGCACTGAGCAGCTGCTTATATGCTGAAACAAAGTAAAATGTCAAAGCACCAGATAAGCCTTGAAATAATATAACCAGAAAAATTTGTATATAACTGAGTTCGCATTCTATGCAAAGTGGATACACAAAAGAAACAATGCCCACGCACAAGAAGTATACAAGCGTAACCTTTCTAAAATACTTTTGTGTTGCCGAAAAAATATCACTAGCGTCGTACTGATTTGCCTCTGCTAACGGCTTATAAAGTGCATTTAGAGAGGCATTACCGATTCCTGCTTCTAACAAACCAACATATGTAAAAATTTGAGTCACTGTCGTTAGAAGGCCATTAATCTCCGATCCATATGAAGTTAATATAAATCGAGGCACAATCAATCCGATAACAAAAATCAAAAACTGATTGAAAATTCCAAAGAACACATTCCGTTTTATTTTTGACGTCTTCTCAGATGCCATACATATTCCTCTCTTATTTTTTTATATACCATATCCCATCCATATCTTTTCTCAATAACTCTTTTTCTTGATCAGACAACTTTGCAGGTGCTTTGCAAATAGTATTATGCTCGTTCATCATGCTCTTTTGATGTAGCATATAGTCTTCATAGCTTTTTACTACACGACAGGGATTTCCAACTGCTACAGAATTCTCGGGGATATCTTTCGTAATAACCGAACCAGCACCAATGATAACATTATCACCTATGGTAACGCCCGGGAGAATCAAAGACTTTGCCCCAATGAAGCAATTACTTCCTATCTGGACCTTTCCTATCTTTGTGTACCCCAGTTCCTTGTTCGTACTTGCATCATGCGCCAACACCTTAACATCAGTTAAGGTTGTATTGTCGCCGATTGTTATCAAGAAAGGAAACAATGGATCGATATAGCTATCAAAAATGTGAACATTGTTACCAATAGTTACCCCCCCCCCGACGTATTTTGTCGATCTGGGAGCCAAACACTTTCAATTTTGCCTTATATAACATTACATGCAATTGGTGTAATATCTTCATTTTATCAATCCCCTTATCTTGGTACTGATTTCAGTAATACGGTTTTCAATTTGTGCTTTCCTTAACGCAGAAAGGTAGTTCTTTTTTTGCAACGCCATATATATTGTCTTTCGTCTTCCTAAGGCTTCTTCCATTATCGGTTGACTCAATATACCGTTGGAGTTGGCTACCACAGTTTCAAGACTTCGAATCTGCTCTTGATGAGTGCATTGAAATCTTGCTATCTGCAATACATCTCGCACAAGTTTCTGCGCATATAGCGTTCTGATCGCCAACGTGCATCTGTAATCATCGACTCCTTCTGACGTAAGAAATTCCGACACATTCATATACAGCAGATAACTAGGCTGAAAATTCTTGGGAGTTACGGAATGAACCATGCTTTCCTCGTTCATCACATATGAATACAACACATCACGGATAAAAACTACTCTATCCGAGTATTTATATACCGATAAACTTCTCAATAAGTCTTCGCCAATATGTATGTCGATGTGGAGGCTTTCATCGTATTTCCTTAGAATCTCTGTTTTTAAACACTTTCTGCATATTGAGTTATTACTATCAGATGACAGAACTTTCCGATACAATTTGAGCCTATCTGAAATCACCTGAGTTTTAGTTTCAGTAGATACTTCAATTCTTTTTCCATCGCGAACTCTCTCCAAGCCAAACATTATGCAATCTGGTTTATCATACTTATTTATAGTCTGATTAAGAATTTCAAGCGCATCTTTCGATAAATAATCATCTGCATCAACAAAAACGCAGTATTCACCATTTGCGTATGAGATCAATACAGAGCGTGTTGTAACCAAACCTTGATTCGATTGATGAAAAACACGAACATTCTCATTAACAAGTGCATATTGTTCGCAGATTACTCTACTATTATCCGTCGAACCATCATCGACAATAATAATTTCATAGTCTTCATGAGTCTGCGACAATATAGAATCAATACAGACAGAAATATATCTCTGAGCATTGTAGCACGGTATGCAAACACTAAACCTCATGCTGCACACCTCCACATTAATTCGGCGTGCAGACGATGAGAATTATCGTATCCGGGCAGACAACAAACCCAAACTATTAGTAGGTTAGCACCCCCCCCCCGATTTTTTCAGGAGCTATGCCGTACATTTCTCCTATTCTTTTAGTCCAACATTTTGTGTCTAGCTTAACTAATTTTTCCATATTCAACGTATCCTTATATTCTTTGTTCTCAATAATCCAATCAGCACATCTTGACGCACTATCCATATTATCGACATTCATTCGAGTAAACAGTCCCATATCACAATCATCTGGTACATGGGTCGAAGCAAGACAATATGTGTGTGATGCTTGGGCTTCAAGAGCTGTAAGAGGCATTCCTTCGCTTGAGGATGGCAACAATAAGAAATCCATTTGAGGGAATATCTCCAATTTATCCGAATCCGCTGGATGAAGAAAAACGTGCTCTCCAATTTCATACTGTGAGATTGCATGCTCCAACTTGCTCTGGTATCCAGATCCGTTATCGTATCCGATAAAATGGAGTTGAGCTGTTACACCTCTTTGCAATAGATTACGTAAAATTTCTATAGAGAATAATTGGTTTTTGAGTTTACAATAATACCCAATCTGTATCAAATTTATCCCACTGTGTGGTTGCTTCTTTAGTTCTATATAGGGTGCGATATCTATCGGGTTAAGTACGTTTTCAAACTCATGTCCTCCGAACAAGGTTTGTCCCGAAATATTAGAGCACGCCACGCACTTCGTCGCATAACGAGGTATTTTCTTCATCGAATTCATCTTAAACAGACGAACTGGAATATTTCTGCCTCGATTTAAATATGTACCATGTGAATGCGCAATCCTAATAGAAACATTGTTTTCTTTTGCTGCTTTCAACACCCAGCCAGACAAGTGTCCTTCGTGCGTATGAATAATGTCATATTTATTATGTTTTAATATTCGACTAACCATTTCGTATATCTGTTTTCCACCATAAAGAAGTTTTAGTTTACCATCTTCATAAGTCACTTTATCATAGCGATAAATATTTCCTCCGTAAGAGAGGAACTCTTCATCATAATATCCAGGGTTCGAACTACCCACTATAATATCAAAGATGCATTTTGTTTTTAACGAACGCACAATCTTCATAACAACATTAGGAACCCCCGCATTTACGAGAGAGGAACCAATTACAAGTAAAACTCTTAACATAGAGTCGTTTCCCTCTTTCCTTGATGTTCTATAATGGTCCTCTGAAAATAGACCACCTCTTTCAAAATAATCGTGAACATGGTAAGCTACAATCACCAGAGGAGATGGTACTATGTCACGAGGAAAATATTCACCGGAGTTCAAAGCAAAGCTGGTATAGGAGGTCCTGCTCGGGGAGCGGGAACTGGGACCATTGCCGCAGAACACAATCTGAACCCCAACATGCTCCGCAACTGGAAGGCAGAGTTTCTGGAGCATGCGTCCAGCATGTTTGAGGGGAAGGGCAAGTCAGAGCGGGAAGCCAGGAGAAAGGAGGCCGCTGCAAAGAAGAAGCGGGACAAGATGCTGAAAACCATTGGTCAGCTGACGATCGAGCGTAATTTCCTTCAGAACTGCTTTCGCGCAGTCGGGCAACCCATCCCGGGAGTTTGATTCGGAAAAACAGTTCTGAGCTGTCAGTGTGCCGCAGTGTGAGCTGCTGCGCATCAACCACTCCATGATCAATGCCACGCCGGCAAGGCCCAATGAGAAAAAACGGTTGCTGCGGGAGTCCATGATGGCTCAGCAGGACTACTGGCACACCATGTTCCCGGCCATGGGCGCCAGGAAACTGGCGGTAAAGCTGCAGGAAGACGGCTTCCCGGCAGGCAGGAAGCTGGTACGCCGCCTGATGCAGGAGATGGGTATCTATGCCATTTATCCAAGGCCCAACTTGTCAAAGCGCAACTTTCAAGAGTCGATCGTCCCATATCTGCTGGGAAACAAGGAGGTTACCTTCCCAAATCGGGTCTGGTCCATCGATATCACCTACATCAGGCTCCACCGCAGCCACATGTATCTCACCGCCATCATCGACTGGTACAGCAGAAAAATCGTGGGCCGGAATCTCTTCGACACACTGGGGGGCAGCCCGTCCTGGAGGCGGCGGGCAATGCCGTGAACCGCTTCGGCGCACCGGCCCTCCTCAACTCCGACCAGGGCAGCCAATTTACCGGCAGCGAGTACAAGCAGCTTTTGAAGCAACTGCATATCCGCCAGAGTATGGACGGGAAGTCCCGCTGAGCGGATAACATCATGACCGAACGATGGTTCCGAAGCCTGAAAACGGAACTCATCTATATCAACGAATTTACCTCGCCCCAGGCAGTGTAACAGGTCGAACGCACCCCCTCAAAGCAACCTGCTCATGCAGGCGGCTGGCTGCTGCATGCCGAAAGTTCTCTTGGCACAGGTATTGCAAAAGTCAAAATCGTTCAAGATAAAATTTCGGGATATGGTCTTGACAAGGGGCCCATTATATTCTGTTAAAATCATTGCAGCAAAGGCAATCGCTATAGATGCATAAATATAGTTAATTCGAAGAAACTGAAGACTTTGGATAAAAACAAAAAATGAAATAAATGGTATTAAGTTGATCAGAATACGCCCATCATAATTCGTTGAGGTTTTGCATTTTTGTATACCCGATCGCACTAATGACATAAAGAACAATGAATAGGCTATGATTCCAACAATTCCAAAACAAACATAAATCTCTAAAATTGCATTGTGTGGAACGTGTACTAATGCTGTTTTACTCGTGACATTTTGCAGACCAATACCAATAATTGATGCAATCCTATTCTGCTCCATATAGTCAAAATAATCTACCGCAACATCAACACGACCTGTGGTCAAGTCGTTTGTATCAAAGCGTACAATAACATTCTGAACTATATCTGTATTCCACATGAAAACGATTATCAGAATAAAGGCTCCTACTAATGCAAATGGCTTAAATATGTTTGTATTACTTTTAGAAGAATACCAACACACATACAAACACCAAAAACCAGCGTATACCAATATGAAAGTCTTTGAAACCGTAAGCAACCCAACAGCACTAAAGTAAATAAGCAGCGGAATTGCCATTTTCTTTGTAAAATATTTCTTGCTCATGAGGAGCATAACTGAGGACACCGCAAGAACCGACATTAAGGCTATTCCGTTAGCATTTATACTAAAAATACCGGTCATAGATTCATCTAAGAGATCTACCTGCCCGATTCTAAAACTGCCAGAAATGATTGCCCTGAGATTACCTAACGATCTTACTGTTGCCCATATGATATCCAAAGATAAAAAAGCAAAACATGCTATGTAATACTTTATACATAAGTCTGCTGAAGCACTCTTTTCTTTTAGTTTTGAAATAACCGTAGATACTAAAAAAAGAACAGCCATACTGTTTACATATAACCGAAAATCTTCTTCACTTCCTGCCACTAAGCGGAAAAATTCAATTAACGCAACATATATACTGGTTAAAAAGATCGCGTCAAGTTTCAAAGTTTTTTTTCTAAAAAGGTTTAAAAAAATATAAAAAACACACGGAATCGTTATAGATAATGTACTGGCGAAGCAAATTACAGATGACAAAGTAAATGCAGTCGAAGTATCTTCATCTGCAAACAGCAATATCATCATCCAGAGAGCAGTAAATACGATGCCTGGTATCGATATACCAATAAAATCCTTTGCAGTAAGTAGCAATAGGAATATTATAACTAATGCTACTGGTATTTTCCCTCTCTGTATTCTTAATCTCATGGAAGCCTATCCTCCTTACACCAAATTTATATACTCCTGCCCATACTCTGCGGCGATATTTGTTTTATCATACTTTGAAGAGTACAGTCGCCCCTTACACCCCATATTCCTCAAAAGGGTGGGACTCTCAATAATCATTGTCATTGCCGATGCAAATGCCTCTACATCTTCGCTCGGAACAACAATTCCATTATCAGATACAAGCTCCGATACCCCACCAACATCAGTCGCTATAACCGGAAGCCCAGATGCCATTGCTTCTAAGATTGCCATAGGACATGCCTCTGATACCGAAGAGAGCAATAATGCATCCATTTTATTTAGCAAGTTCGGTACATCACGAACATTTCCCAAAAACTCAACTTTGTCTTTTATGTTAAGTTGTTCTACAAGTTCCTTTAGTTCATTTTCTAAAGGTCCAGACCCAGCAATGGAAAGGCGTATATCACCATATGCTTCCGATACTACTTTAAATGCATGCAACATCAGCGGATAATTCTTGACCTTATGTAACCGCCCCATTGCCACAAAATTAATTTGTGTGTTACTAAGAGGAGCTGGAGTAAAATCGTTGACAGAAATAGGATTATAAATATATCCTATCTGACTGTCCTTCAAGTGGTAACATCGTTGAACAAGCTCCATTGTTCTTTTGGAGCACCCAATTACACGGAGTTTTCCTTGAATGGATTTCATTTTCATCACAGTTGCTACTCGCTTATCTCGACGTATAAATGGGTCACTGTGCATTGTTGTGATCAACGGTTTATTGTTTAAAATTGCCCATACCCAAGAATATGAAACATCCAAATGACAATGAATCACATCTGGTGAATAGACCTTCATCGCCTGGGCGAATTTTCTATAAGAGTTGAAGCTAAAACTATTTGGCAATTCAAGACATTCAAAATCTGTTTTGCTATCTCTGAGGCCTGCAGCAATCTGATTGTCTATGTAATTTGCTATTACAAAATATTTAACATCAAACTTACTTCGATCAATATAGCCCGCAAGCTTTGCAGCCATAGTCTCACCACCGCCAATGTTCATACTTCCGCACACAATGGCAACTCTGACTTTATGATTTTTCTTCAAGATACTTTCTCTTTTCTTCATATGACATCGACTTCGTGTACACAAAAGAGTCTATATTATCCTCCACATATTGCGTTATCGACTTTATGACTCTTGCAGGAACACCAACAGCGATACAATTAGATGGAATATCACGTGTGACTACTGCTCCTGCCCCGATGACGACATTATCACCTATCGTTACGCCCGGCAGCACAATTGCGTCAACACCGATATGGACATTATTACCAACGATTATCTTTCCAAAAATATCTGCTTCCTTGATATCCTTGCAGAGCTTTCTGCACTCCTCGCTACGACGTGCAACAATCAATCCGCCATCGTGTGTGATGAACTTCACTCCGGATGTTATGCGTACATTATCTCCTAACTTTACAAGATATGGTTCCGCGATGATGTTAAAATTTTTATTTATTTCACATCCTTGTCCTATAGATGTACCTTTCTTTCTGTAAAAAGTGATTACCCCCCCCCGACAGAAATTTCGCTGCATTTTCTCAATAAATCTACGAATTCGTCCCATATTAACTCCTAACCACATCCATAATAAATCTTTCCCATTGAGAATAAATATTCTCGGGAGATAACCTATCAATTACCTTACGTGCATTGTCTCCCAAAGAAACGGCAAAAGAATCGTCGCGTAATATTCTTTGCATCGCTGCGATCATCGAATCTTTGTCTGCAACAGGAACCAAGAGACCGTTTTCTCCATCTTTTATCAGAAACGCAGAGCCGCCCGCCGGACAATCGGTTGAAATACATGGCAGCCCCATCGCCATTGCTTCCATTAATGCGTTTGGCATTCCTTCATAATTAGATGACAACACAAACATTGATGCCTTTTCAAGTTGTTCAGGCATATTAGATACGTACCCCATAAACTCTGTTTTCTCTGCTACGCCAAGAGTCTGTGCATATGCCTTCAGTTCGTCTTCAAGCGGACCCTTGCCAAATATCCTCAATGTATATTCGGGGTATTGACGCGTGACAACAGCAAAAGCATCAAGCAAGAGTTTGAAGTTCTTCTGCTCTGAAAGTCTGCCGGCCGCAACAATACTCTTTTCTCGCTTTCCGACATATACCGGGCGAATAAAATCGGGGTTGATAGCATTTGGAATGATTTCTGCTTTTTCGACCATTCCGTCATACCATTTTGCAGCATCTGATGTCTGAAATACCCAAGCATCCGCATACTTAGCATAATGTTTCATTAGCTTCTTTGATAATCTTGAGCCTGACAAAGGATCGTTGCGTTCTGATGCAATGATTTTTCCTCTTATAAGCTTTCTAAAATGCAGCAAAAGAGATATCGTAATCGGAAGCATTACCACATAGGTGTCAAGACTGTGGTCGCTTACATATCTTTTTAATCTCACATATCTCAGGCTATTATCCTTTATTTTATTTGACCGTTCACTTTCCTTTAATAATGAAACCAGTCTTACTTCCGGGTGAACACCATAAGCGTTCATTGTTTCAGACATGGTCAAAATCGTAACATCATGATTTTGTTTTGCTAAGTAATTTGCACAATTACAGCAAACGCGCTCCGCTCCACCACCGGAAATACCTCCAATGAAAAATGTAATATCCATATGAAACCTCAATATCAAACATTTTCAAAAGTTTCAAGCCAACGATTCATAATTTTATCGTTGTAGAATCTGGTTGTATCCTTTCGACTTTGAGCACATATCACAGACTGCCTCTCGGGGTGCTCTAAGATATCTATTATTGCTTTTGCCATAGCATCACTATCACCTACTGGCACAACGAAACCATTATTTTCTCCGATCAATTCATACGCCACACCTGTAGCAAAATCAGTACAGACCACGGGAAGCCCAATTGCCATCGCCTCAAGTAATGCATTTGGCATACCCTCATAGTCCGAAGACATTGCAAACACGGCTGCATTAGAGATGTATTTCAAGACCTCACGTTTTGCACCGCACAGTTTAACACTTTTTCCAATATGCAACAAGTCTATCTTTTTCTGTAAGCTCTCGCGAAGAGGACCTTCGCCATATATTTGCAGATATGCAGATGGCTTGGTCATCAACACTTGCGCAAAAGCATCTAAGAGCATTGAAAAATTCTTTTGTTTATCTAATCTCCCAACGGCTACAACTTTGTTGCCGTCGATGTTTTCCCTATTGGGTATTAAAGTTGGATTAATTGGATTCGGAATAACAACTCGATTGGGTACATTATTGTAATAATCGGCAACTGTTTGGCTCTGACAGACCAACAATTGTGATTTTTCATATACTTTCTTTAGTATTTGTTGTGTTACTTTTCTTCTAGCAAACGGATCATTGATTTCATAACAAATGTGCTTAAACTTAACTTTTGCTCCTTTTATTGAGTAGCAAATTATATCTGCTTGACGTTGTTGCGAAAAAACAATGTCTGGACTTTCTGTTATTATCATTTTTTTAAAAAAAGCTCTTGCCTTAAAAAATCCGAACATTTGCGAAAACATCGATGTAATTTTGCTTTTTCGATTGATCTTTACGTTCGCACTAATGTACTTTACCTTCTCAGACAAATCGTAAAAAGATTCACCACCGACAATCGTCATAATTGTCACATCATGCCCATTAGCCACAAATTCATTAGCTTGATTTGCCAACACACGCTCAGCGCCTCCGCCGCCCATACGCGGAATAACAAAAATACATTTCATTACAAACTCCTTGTCTTCTTACTGCGCGTCATTTGTCCACCTTGGATCTAAAAAGCTTCATATACAAAAAGCCTGCAAGTTTTGTGGGCAGAATAAAGAATCCTATCTGTGTGATAACGACATACATATAATCGCCAAATCCTGCATATCCCATCTTGTAATTGTTCTTAAATATTTGCAGATCTGACTTAACATTCGTCCAATTTTTCTTTCTTTTGACACGAGTGTCTCCGCATCTAAATTTTATGAGTGGCTCATTTATATTTCTACACTTGCATCCGGCAAAAAGGATTTTTGAAAACAGCTCAATATCCTGAGAACGGCGCATAGTAGAGTAACTGCCGTGTTCTTCAATAACACTCTTTCGATACATCACAGATGAATGGTTAAATGCGTTGCGTCTTTTACCGTATTTGTATATCTGTTCTGGTGTGGCGGGCATTTTTTTCAGATCCGTAATCTCATTGGGATTGTCGGCAAATTCGTACATATCAGATCCGACAATCACCAAATCCTGCTCTCTTTCAAAAAGTGCCAGTTGTTTCTCACAACGTGTAGGCATAGACAGGTCATCAGCGTCAATGCGTGCAACAAGGTCATTTTTACAATGTTTAAGTCCTTCTCGAAGAGCCACGCCTAGTCCACCGTTCTCACTCAATCTAACAATCTTAAAGAAGTCATATTCCTTAGCATATCCTGCAATAACGGCATTGAGTTCTTCAGTCAACGGTCCATCAACAACAATAACATAATCATTTGTCACAACGGTCTGTGCAAGCATACTGTCAATGCTCTGCTTCAAATATTCCGTCGAATCATTTTTATATAACGTAGTCAAAATGCTATAGTTTTCCATGATTCACCTCAATAAATCGGGGTTACCCAATTCTTCAACTCTTCGTTTTTTCCTCTTGCCGCATCGAGATATGCCTTGTGAAGTTCTACCGTGATCTTTCCGGCATCGCCGTTACCAACAACATACTTATCTATAGAAAGAACGGGAGTTACTTCCATAGCGGAACCGCAAAGGAATGCTTCGTCACAAGTATAAAGCTCTGTTCTATCAACCGTTCTCTCAGCGACAGGAATACCTGCTGCTTTGGCGAGTTTAATAATCGTATCTCTTGTAATGCTTTCAAGAACACTATCAGTTAGCATAGGTGTTACAAGAGTTCCGTTTACAACCATAAAGAAGCAAGAGCCCGGGCCTTCGGCAACCTTGCCTGTTTCATTGAGGAAGATGCAAGTATCGTAACCGTTACGAAGAGCTTCACGCTGACCAACTCGGCTGTTTATATAGTTCGCACCGCACTTGATTCTCGGAGAGAGTGTCGTATCGGATATTCTTCTCCAAGAGGTAACGCAGCAATTAAGTCCCTTTTTGTTATATTCAGAACTTGTCTTGCCTTTCGGAATCGGAGCAACGAACATATCTACCGGTTCTGCAGAACCCCAAGAGCCAAAGCAGTCAACAAATAATGTTTGACGGACAGAAAGGTTTTCATCATATTCATTTGCCTTGACCACATCAACAAGAGCTTTCTTGAAATCTTCTTTTGTGTATGGACAGTTAATCTGAATCAATCTTGCAGAACGGAGCAGACGGTCATAATGGTCATCCAAACGGAACGCATAGAGCTGCTTTTCTTCGTCGTTCCAATAGCACGGAATTCCCTCAAAAACATTCAGACCAAACTGAGCTGTAGGGGCAAGAATGTTGATTTTGGCATCGTTTACATTGACGATATCGCCCTTATACCAAATGAATCTATTTGCAACATCAGTTTTCATGTGTTAGTCCTTTCCAGGCATTTCAGGCACTTCATCGTTTGTTTTTTCATCTGCATGCTGTGAATTTTTCATCGCTTCATTTTTTTCCATGTTTTCCTGTGTTTCCGAAACATCGCTCATCGAGAAAACACGCGCCACGGTCAGAAACAATATTTTAATATCGTATAGCGGTCCGTACTTTTTCACCTTATCTATGTAGATATTGTCGTATTTTACTTTTTCGTCCCACAATAGTTCGTTTCTGCCAGTAACCTGTGCAAGACCGGTAATTCCAGGCAGAACACTAAATCTTCTCTTGTAAGCCTCATTAAGTGTTTCATATTTGGGGAAATGACCGTATACCGGAGAACGAGGACCGACTAATGCCATATCACCCTTCACTACATTCCAAAGCTGTAATAGCTCATCAAGGCTGGTTTTGCGCAGGAAATGACCCACACGAGTGATTCGAGGATCACCTTTAAAACTATAGACACCTGTGCCCATATTCTGTGCATTTGGAACCATTGTTCTGAACTTGTACATATAATAATTCTTGCCGTTCTTACCAATTCTCAGTTGCTTAAAAACAACTGGTCCTTTCGAATCTATTTTCACAGCGATTGCAATAACAGCCAAAATAGGCGATAAAATTATTAACGCAATCATAGAAAGTACAGCATCAACAACTCTTCTTATGGCGAAATACATATCATTAACCACTTCGTTTTGACATATTTTAGTGTTTACTTCCAACAATTTTATTCACAACCTCAATGACTTTCTTTCGATTGCATTCGAAATCATCTACAGAAAGCGATTCAATGGACTTTTCATAGTTCCTCAAACGTTTCATCTCAAATTCAAACAGTTCTAGGCAGTCTGGATTAGAATTAGCATCGCAAAAGCTTCTGGAAAGAATTGCTCTCGTCGAACCGAGACGATAGTGTTCCTTAATCACATTCGTCGCCGGAAGTAAACCACTGCCAAGACGGGCGATTCCGCCGAACCCATACGGAATTCCATATTGCTTAATCTTTCCGCACAAATTTTCAACTGTTCCGTTTGCAAGTAGTTCAAACATGAAATCCAAGCCATAACTCAAATGAAGATCGTTCAGTCCAATATGCACTTCATCAAATCCGCCGAGTTCCAGGGCTTGATCAAGGCATTCAGCAGCTTCTTTCGTTTCAAGCAACAGTGTTGTCTTCACTCTGCCATCAACATAATGAACAAAACGCTGTACATTCTCAACCGACTTCCACATAGGAAGCATTATCATATCTGCTCCGGCTTCGATTACAGCATCAATTTCTGATTTTGAGTTGGGATTTATCGGATTGATACGCACAAGCAATTCTGATCCTTTGACAATAGGGCGAAGCCTCTTAATATCATCAATAGTATGGTGAGACTTCACAGAATCGATATGTCCCTGTCGCTCTTCTTTTCCAAGTGTTTCTAAGTCAATCCAGATTCGATCCACGCCACAGCTCTGAGCAATTGCTGCAACATCTGGATTATTCGTTATGTACATAAGTGTCAGAGCCATATCTTTTCCCCTCTGTATTCGTAAAGCATTTGTGAGTATGCTCCTATTTTTGTGTATATCTGTTCGTGGTTATGATTTTATTTAGTATAGGTATTTCGATTGAGATATGTTCAAACACATAACCCGTAACTTTCTTCGCTTCATACCTTTCTCGATTAACAATCCAATATTTTGCCTGTGTTTAAGTGAATAATTATGCATAATATATCTCCTATTTTCTATTGGAAACAAGCGATTTTTCTGCACATATTATCTGTAACATTCATCACTCCGACTAAGGAAATGATGGGCGCATCTCCAAATGATTCAGTTTGAACTTCCTGATACGTCGCTCCCAGGGATTCTGCCACATCCTCCACAATCAACGCATGGTGCCTGCTGCAAATCTCCCGGATCTCTCTCATCTTTCCAGGGACGACATACAGGTGCGCCACTACGACCAGCCGCACCTCTGGATACAGCTCAAACGCCTTCTCCAAAGCAACAGGATCCATATTCCAGGAATCATATTCCGTATCGATAAAGACTGGCTCACCGCCTTCGTAGACCACAGGGTTTACCGTGGCATCAAAGGTCATATCCGAACAAAAGACCTTGTGTCCCTCCAATGTCCCATGACCTACCTTAGGCTGGCCATAGAGTTTCTCTCCGCACAGTTTTACAGCCAAGTGGAGGGCAGAAGTACCAGAAGCAAGGCCTACTGCATATTTCCGGCCATTCTTTTCGGCAATTTCTTTTTCAGAGATGTTGATATTTTCCCCCACCGTAGAAACCCAGTTGGCGTCAATGGCCGCCTGGACAAACTGGAGCTCTTCCCCATGCATGGTGGGTGTGGAAAGCCACACTTTTTTCTCGAAAGGCTTGATCCCCTCGAAACGCTTATCTTCTGCAACATTCATGTTGATTCCCTCTCTTCTTACAGTAGACCTCACATCACCCCGCCACCGGCACAGCGGCCCCGGTAGCGGTATCCTCTATAAACTTCGCTTCTGCAATCGCTTTGCCGTTGACCTCTTCTGGTGAATGGTAGGTGGGCACTACCTGCTTCATGGCCACACGAATCGCGTCGTCATCTTCAGTTTTCAAGGCGGTTTCCAACACATCCAGCTTCTCTTGAATGAGAGCCGTGGAGAGAGGTTCATCCCGCTCCACAAAAATACGGTCGTTGTCCGTTTTGGTCAGAGTCTCCGTCTTCATGAGCAGCTCCTCATAGAGCTTCTCTCCAGGCCGCAGGCCCGTTTCCACTATGGGAATATCCTTATAGGGCTCCAGGCCGCTGAGGCGGATCATATTTTCCGCCAAGTCCAGAATCTTTACAGGCCTGCCCATATCCAGAACGAACAGTTCCCCACTTTTGGCCATGGCTCCGGAAGTGAGCACCAGCTGGCTGGCCTCGGGGATGGTCATAAAGTAGCGGATGATACGTTTATCCGTCACGGTGACAGGGCCGCCGTTGGCGATCTGCCGTTTAAACAGGGGAATTACGCTGCCGTTACTTCCCAGCACGTTGCCGAACCGGGTACAGCTGAAGGAGGTCCTGCTTTGTGCTGCCGCCCGGCTCAGGACGATCATCTCGCAAAGGCGCTTGGTGGCCCCCATCACATTGGTGGGGTTCACCGCCTTATCTGTGGAGATCATGATGAACTTCTCCACGCCGTACTTCTCCGAAACACGGACCATGTTCCAGGTGCCGAAGACGTTGTTCTTCACCGCCTCGGAACAGTTGTGCTCCATCAGGGGCACATGCTTGTGGGCCGCCGCGTGAAGCACCACCTGGGGCCTGTATGTACGGAACACTTTATCCAGCTGCTCTGCATCACGGACGCTGGCGATCTCCACTGCCAAGTTCAGCTCTTTGCCATAGGCCAGCCGCATCTCCTGCTGGATGTCGTACACGTTGTTCTCGTAAATATCCAAAAGAATCAGCTGTTTAGGGTGCATCCGGGCGATCTGCCGGCTCAGCTCTGAGCCGATGGAACCGCCGCCGCCGGACACCAGCACCACCTTATCCCGGTAGTAGCTGCGTGCTTCCTCCCCCAAAAAGTCCACTTCCTGGCGGAACAGCAGCTCTTCCACATCGAACTCCCGGATTTGCCGCCGGCCGCTCTCCTCCGTGTTCTCCACAGGGAAGGTGTAGACCTTCACCTTAAAGCCCATGGACTTGTACCGGTCATAGAGGGCTGCTCGTTCCTCTGGGGATTTCTTCACGGCAAAGACCACTTCCTGCACTGCCAGGCGATCCAGCCGTTCCTTGTTGCCCTCCCCGGCAGGGAGGACGTCGATGCCGCAGACTTGGCGGCCGATTTTTTCCTTATCCACATCGATGAAGCACACCGGGGTGTACACCGCGTTGGGGTTGTTCTGCAGCTCATCGGCCAACATGGCACCCATGCGGCCAGCACCGATGATGGCGATGCGGATTTTGTTCTTGGTGGGCATCACCGTGGTCAAGGCCTCGTTGGTCAGGGAGATGCCGGTCAGCCGGTAGACCAAGGTATTCACCGCGCGGGTGAGCAGGTTTCTGTGAGAGAAAAAAGAGCGGACTTTGGCGCTGGTGACGCAGGTCTCAAAGAGCCAGGTATACAGGAACCGCAGCACCATGGAACCCATACAGGCCATGGAAACCATGCCTCCCATGCGGAAGAACGTGGGATGCTCCACAGGCACCAGGTACCCTACAAACACATAGGCCAGGCCTCCCACCACATCCGCAACCAAAAGGCGCAGGTAGCTGTTGGTCCGGCTGTAGCGCCACACCTGGGAGTAGACATTGAACACGTACCGCGAGGCCATGAGGCACACGGCCGCCAATGCAAACTGCATGCCAGCCTCCGCCCAGGACAGAGTCACACTGCCCCGGGGGAACACCCGAAGCACCATGACGGTTACAAATCCCAACACGCAAAGGTCATAGCACATGAGCTTCAGTTTCCGATGCCCGGCTTCCGCGTTTCCGCGAGGCCGCTCCAGCGGCGTGCCCAACGCCTGACCCTTTGCCTTGTTTGCGTCCTTCATGTTCTCACCTTTCTCACAAAAACCAACTTTTTCGACAAATCAGCCGCAAAAAATTACCTCAAACCCGTTTTTTCTTTCCCCTTCTCCATAGGAAACTGGAAACCAGGCACCCCGCCGCCACACCGCAGGAATCCAGCACCACGTCCTCTACCATGGCTGTACGGCCTGTAAAGGACTGGTGGAACTCATCGGTGGCGGCAAAGCCTGCCCCCAAAAGCAGCGACGGAATCCAGGCGGGGACTTTCTTTTGAAAGTGAAAGGCGCCCGTCAATCCCAGGCCCAACACAAAGTAGACCGTAAAATGGGCGGCCTTTCGAATGAGAAAATTGCCTGTCTTTACCGACTCTGCCGTAATCTCGATTCCAAAAAACTCCATGAGCTGGTACAGGATCCCCTTGCTCAGCCCATTGGAAACCTCGCTTCCCTGACTGGAAAACACCACCGCAGCCACGGCTGCCACGGCCACCAAGGCCAAAGAGAGAACAAGCCAACGGATTTTCATGCAGTTCTCTCCTTTGCCTTAAGATTCTTCCACGGGCTCGTAGAACACG